>Ga0206918_1116_pt1 | contig 17957 bp, 15 predicted proteins | sample Alteio_BWOrgHeat_69_FD_152950 | JGI IMG/M metagenome (GOLD analysis project Ga0206918, IMG submission 152950) | Enriched cells from forest soil in Barre Woods Harvard Forest LTER site, Petersham, Massachusetts, United States -... | ecosystem: Environmental > Terrestrial > Soil > Temperate forest >... | reverse complement strand
CGATAACCGCTTCATGAACATGAGTACCATACATGCCTTTTCCTCCGTACTTCGGGAGAAGGGATGGATGTATATTCACTATTTTACCGGAAAAAGCGCGAATGAGGGGTGGAGGTATGAGCCATAAAAATCCGGCGAGGATAACCAGATCGATCCCTTTTTCAGTCAAAGTACGGGTTAGTCCGTCCGGATCAGTGAAATAAGACTTATTTATAGGGAGCACTGTTACACCCAGATGAGCGGCTTTGGATACCACGCCGGCATCGGGTCGGTTTGTAACAACCAATACCACTTCAGCCAGTTTTTTGTCCTGAAAGTAGCGGATAATATTTTCCGCGTTCGAACCGGCACCGGAAGCAAAAACACAAAGTTTCTTCACGGCGCAAAAATAGTTTTTATATTCGTGGCCCGAAAGAAGAAAAGAAGCGCGGTTTGATGAAGCCCACAATTTTACTTAACTTCGCCCTTCTTGTTGAATTACCAACGCTCAGACAACTGAAAAATAGCTTGCATTAGTGAAGTGGATGACCTAAAAACGTTAAATTTTTGCCATTTCTACAATAAATATATCTTTGCACCAAATTTATATAACTAAAACCAAAATAAAATGTCAGACATCGCAACAAAAGTTAAGTCAATCATTGTTGACAAACTTGGAGTAGATGAAAAAGAAGTAACTCCACAGGCCAGCTTTACCAATGATCTGGGAGCTGATTCTTTGGATACTGTAGAGTTGATCATGGAATTTGAGAAAGAATTCAACATTGCTATTCCAGATGATCAGGCAGAAAAGATCAACACAGTTGGAGAAGCGATTACTTATATCGAAGCAAACGCAAAGTAATTTATAAATAGACGGTAATTATGCAATTCAAACGGGTAGTAGTTACCGGTCTGGGAGCTATAACACCACTGGGTAATTCAGTAACAGAATACTGGAATAACCTGGTCAACGGTGTAAGCGGAGCGGCACCTATTACCCGTTTCGATGCTTCTAAGTTTAAAACCCGTTTTGCCTGCGAAGTCAAAAACTTCAACCCCGAAGATTATTTCGAGCGTAAGCAGGCAAGACAACTGGATCCCTTCTGTCATTATGGAATTGTTTCTTCCATTCAGGCAGTAGAAGATGCAGGAATTACCAAAGACAATGTCAATGTAGACCGTGTCGGGGTTATTTGGGGTTCAGGAATTGGAGGTCTTAAGACCTTTCAGGATGAAGTCCTCAACTTTGGCAGCGGCGACGGCACTCCTCGTTTCAATCCTTTCTTTATTCCGAAAATGATTGCGGACATCTGTTCCGGTCATATTTCTATTAAGTTCGGCTTCCGTGGTCCGAACTACACCACCGTTTCAGCTTGTGCTTCTTCCACCAATGCGCTTATCGATTCTCTCAATTATATACGGCTTGGAAAAGCCGATGTGATTGTATCGGGAGGCTCTGAAGCAGCGGTGAATGAGTCGGGTATCGGTGGTTTTAATGCCATGCATGCACTTTCTACACGCAATGATTCCCCACAAACAGCCTCCCGTCCGTTTGATCTCGACCGGGATGGATTTGTATTGGGAGAAGGTGGATGTACCATTATCCTGGAGGAGTTGGAGCATGCTTTAAAACGTGGAGCAAAGATTTATGCCGAACTCGTTGGAGGTGGCATGAGTGCAGATGCAAACCACATCACAGCACCACATCCTGAAGGACTCGGAGCGCGTAACGTGATGCGCCTTTCCCTGGAAGACGCAGGCATGACTACGGCTGATATTGATTACATCAATGTACACGGTACCTCTACACCATTGGGTGATGTAGCCGAAACAAAAGCAATCCTGGGTGTATTCGGGGAAGATGCTTATAAGTTGAACATCAGTTCTTCCAAATCCATGACCGGTCACTTGCTGGGAGCTGCAGGAGCGATTGAAGCCACGGCTTGTATCCTGGCTATTCAAAACGACATTGTGCCTCCTACCATCAATCACTTTACCGATGACCCGGCACTGGATCCCAAACTCAACTTTACTTTCCACAAAGCGCAGAAGCGTGTTGTCAGGGCTGCCCTGAGTAACACCTTTGGTTTCGGAGGGCACAATGCCTCTGTCATCTTCAAAAAGTATTCTGCTTAAAATCCTTCCCTTGTTTCACCGATTAAGGGTACTCTTTTCCAAGGAAAAAAAATTCTACGAATCCTTACGCAATGTGCTGGGCTATTATCCCCGGAATATTTCGCTTTACCGCAAAGCGTTTACACACAGCTCTGCTGCACCCGAAATTAAAGAAGGGGTGAAGGACAGTTATGAGCGTTTGGAATTTTTAGGCGATGCGGTGTTGAGTATTGTCATTGCCGATTACCTCTTTAAAAAATTCCCTTTCAAGGACGAAGGTTTCCTGACCAAGATGCGGTCTAAGATCGTGAGTCGTGCCCAGCTGAATAAGCTCTCGGTCCGGTTTGGCCTGCAACAGTTTATCGAAGCGGACTTTGGCTTTTCCAGAACGAACCACAGCGTAAACGGAGATGTCTTTGAAGCGCTCATTGGAGCTATTTACCTGGACAAAGGGTATGCCTTTACCCGGCATTTTATCCAATTCAAGGTGATTCCCGATCACCTCGACATGGAAGAAATCGAACAAACCGAAACGGACTTTAAGAGTAAGCTCATCGAATGGGCACAAAAAGAAAAGAAAGCTTTTGCATTTGTAGTGGTGGATGAAGTGATGAACGGGTCGGACAAGCACTATATCGTGGAAGCGCGCATTGACCAACAGCCTATGGGCAAAGGACAGAGTATTTCCAAGAAAAAGGCGGAACAACTGGCTTCGGAACAGGCGCTCACCCTTTTGTCAAAAGAATAGGTGAAGCAGCAGCATTTGCTTTATCCCCTCAGAATCCCTTATATTTAGTATCTGAAAAACGCTGTTTTGAGCAAATTCACCCTCGACGTCGAGTATGATTTCGACTTTATTCTTCTCGGGATTTCCTGCCATGAGAAGGACTACCGTATTTCCTGGGCTATACGAGAGAAACTGGACGTAGACCTATGTCGGGGAGAGGATGTTGTCATCAGTTCCAAAAAGCCGGGAGAGTCGGGGTCTTATGCAGTATTTGAATACGTACAGGATGAGAATGATTCCGGTATTTTCCTGGTGGCTAACCGCAGTGAATCATCTTTTCTGATCCCGGAGCAACGCGCCTGTGACTATTTTCTGATTGCCCGTGGAGGGTACGACAGGGAGGACCAAGATATGCTGATAGCCCGTGTAAAAGAAATCCCCTTTGTGCTTACCGTCTTTTCCTTGGATCCGAATTCACTTCGCTCCAAGCAAAACCTTATTTTCTGATCCTTCATTGCCTTTCTGTCCTTAGCCAGGCTCGCAATCTCAACGTATAATTCGTACATTCGTCTGATTCAAAAAAAAGCATCCGCTGTCGGATGCGACAAGCTGGTCTTCATACGCATATGAGAGAAAACAAAACAAAGATTGTGGCTACCATGGGGCCAGCAACAGCTCCTTATGAGGTGCTCAAAGACATGATTTCTGCAGGTGTCAATATCTGCCGACTCAATTTCTCACACGGGGATTACGATGCAGTAAAAGCAACCATCGATAATATCCGAAGAATAAATAAAGAGCTGGAATGTAACGTAGGACTGCTGGCAGATTTGCAAGGCCCCAAGCTTCGCATTGGAGTGATGAAAGACAAGGGTGCCGAATTGGTTGCCGGAGAAGAGATAATCATAACCACCCAGGAGTGCGAAGGCACCAAAGAAAGAATATACATCACCTATCCCCAGTTTCCGAAAGACGTGGCAGTGGGAGATAAGGTGTTGATTGACGACGGCAAAATCATGCTGCAGGTGCTCGCCACCAACAGTGCAGATGAAGTAAAGGCGAAGATCATTTATGGAGGGATACTCACATCCAAAAAAGGAGTGAACCTGCCCAATACCCGCATATCCCTGCCTTGCCTTACCCCGAAAGATAAAAAAGACCTCGACTTTGCCTTGGAGCAAAATGTGGATTGGGTGGCTTTGTCGTTCGTTCGTTCGGTGACCGATATCGTGGAACTGAAAGACATCATCAAACAGAAATCCGGAAAAGCACGGGTCATTGCGAAGATTGAAAAACCGGAAGCGATTCGGGAGATAGACAATATCATTGATATGACCGATGGTATCATGGTGGCGCGGGGTGACCTGGGCGTGGAGCTTCCTTTTGAACAGGTACCTATGATCCAGAAAATGCTGGTGAATAAATGCATCGCTGCATCCAAGCCGATTATCATTGCCACACAGATGATGGAGAGCATGATCACCAATTTTGCTCCTACACGTGCGGAGGTAAACGACGTGGCCAATGCCGTGATGGATGGGGCCGACGCGGTGATGCTAAGCGGAGAAACGTCGGTGGGTAAATACCCGGTAAAGGTGATTGAAGCCATGCAACGCATCATCTCCCGCGTGGAAGAAGAAGAAACCATTTATCACCGGGAACATGCTCCGGTGCTTAAAACACAGACCTTTGTTTCCGACAGCATTTGTTATACCGCTTGTGTAATGGCGCACCAGGCGAACGTCCGTGCAATTATCTCTATGACCAACTCGGGGTATACAGCCTTCAAACTGTCCAGCCACCGTCCTCAGGCTTCTATCTACATCTTTACCGATAACCGCTCCCTGCTCACGTCACTTAGTCTGGTATGGGGCGTTCGCGGCTTTTACTACGACAAGTACGAAAGCACAGACCAAACAATTATTGACCTGAGTCAGTTTTTGAAAGAAGAGAAACGGGTAGTGACCGACGACATGGTCATTAACATCGCCAGCATGCCCATGAAAGAACGGGGGCGTACCAATATGCTGAAACTGTCTATCATTCATTAAGAAATACAAGAGCAGCTACTAATCCTTTATTTCATAAGCGCATGGCTATAAACGTCAAGTTGTTAAAGCAGATTTGTGAGTTGGGTGGGGCACCGGGTCACGAGCAACGGGTTCGTGCATTTGTGATGCAAGCGGTCAAGCCGTTTGCGAATGAAGTGACAACCGACAACCTGGGCAATGTCATCGCCTTTGTGAAAGGGAAGAAGAATAAAAAAGTAATGATTGCTGCTCACATGGATGAGATTGCATTCATGGTTACGCATATTGACGATCACGGCTTTCTCCGTTTCACACCATTGGGTGGCTTTGATCCCAAAACACTCACTGCGCAGCGGGTAATTGTGCATGGCAAGAAAGACATCATCGGAGTGATGGGCAGCAAACCCATCCATATGATGAGTGCGGAAGAGCGGGCCAAAGTAGTGCCGTTGAGCGACTACTTCATCGACCTGGGACTTCCTAAAAAAGAAGTAGACAAGCTTGTGAAGGTGGGAGACGTGGTGACACGCGACCGAGAGCTGATAGAGATGGGCAACTGTGTCAACTGCAAATCAATCGACAACCGCGTATCGGTTTTTATTCTGCTGGAAGCCCTTCGGGAGCTGAAGAACCCGCCCTTTGATGTATACGGAGTGTTTACCGTGCAGGAAGAGGTTGGCATACGGGGGGCACAAGTAAGTGCTTTGCAGATTCAGCCGGACTTTGGATTTGGACTTGATACCACCATTGCTTTTGATGTTCCCGGAGCCAAAGAACATGAGATGATCACCCGTCTGGGGAAAGGGGCTGCCATCAAAATCATGGACTCGTCTACCATCTGCGATTACCGCATGGTGAAGTACATGAAACAAACAGCAGAAAAGCATAAGATCAAATACCAGGAAGAGATATTACCCGCAGGAGGCACCGACACCGCAGGCATTCAGCGCATGACAGCCGGTGGCGCCATATCGGGTGCTATATCCATTCCTACCCGGCACATACACCAGGTAATTGAAATGGCCGACAAAAGTGATATCCGTGCCAGCATCGACTTGCTCAAACAATGCATCCTGGATCTGGATAAATTCGACTGGAAATTCCAATAAACAAATTAGCGCACAACACCTTAAATTATGGACAAGACACAAATCACCACTGCTTTTACCCTCGACGGATTACGGATTACCAAAAATCTGGGAGTTGTAAGAGGGGTTACCGTACGTTCACGCAGCGTATTCGGCAATATCGGAGCCAGCTTTCAAACTTTGTTTGGAGGAAATATCTCTATTTATACCCAGCTCTGCGAACGGGCACGGGAAGAAGCATTTCAGCTGATGAGCGAACATGCCGATAAAATGGGCGCGAATGCCGTGATCGGGATGCGCTACGATGCGAATGAAGTGATGGCAGGGGTGACTGAAGTGCTCGCATACGGCACAGCCGTGGTGGTGGAAAAGGCTTAATCTTCCTCTTCCAGATTTTCAAGCGCCTGTCTCAGCTCCTGAAACGTCTTGGGGTTTTTCTGTTGCTTTGCCAGGGCCATGCCTTGCTGATAGGCTATGACGGCTTCTTCTTTCAACGCTGCTTTGGAAAGCAGCTCACCGAGTTTGTAATACCCAGCCAGGTAGGCAGGGTTTCGTTTCAACAACGCCTGGAGAATAGTCGTCGCTTCGGTCAGCTGCCCTTCATGCTCCAGCTCTATGGCCAAGGCATAATTCAAAAATTCGTCCTGAGGTTCGGACACGAGCATTTGTTTAATTTGTTGCAGACGTTGTGCTGACATGGTACAAAAATACCCCAAATAACAGAACAGAAAAAGAGATTGGCAGACTGATCAGTCCTGCCCGGCGAAATCGGTAGGGAATAAACCGAAATGCTTATTTCATGTTCTTTGGGTATATTTGCTTTTCAGCTGAAACAGCAATCCCGTAAGGATGAGTGAAGAAAAGAAAAAGCGCAGTATGATGGACCGCCTTCGGGTGAAGTACCGCATGGTACTCCTGAATGACGATTCCTTTGCAGAGAAGTTTTCTTTTCGCCTGAACGCATTGAACGTGTTTATTGCTGTAGGAGGTGTTTCCATATTTATGATTGCCCTCGTTACCAGCATTATCGTGTTTACTCCCTTGAGGGAATTTATACCCGGTTATGCTGCCGAGATAGCTACCAAGCGAAACCTCATTGCCTTGTCGCTCAAAGTGGATTCACTTTCCCGGGTAGCAAACGACCAGGATAGCTATGTGAAGAATCTGAGTAGTGTCTTGCAAGGGGCGCCGGAAGAGAAGCCTCAGAAAAGCAAAACCGATTCAACCAAGAAATACAAAAACCTGAACATCAAAAACTCGAAAGAAGATTCTGTGTTTAGGGCAGGATATGAGTCACAAGATAAATACACGCTGTCTGTCAATGCAGCTTCCAAAGGGAAAAACAGTATTGCAGGGTTCTTCTTCTTTTCACCGGTAAAGGGACTGGTGACTTCTTCTTACAGCGCTGTTATAGAACATTATGGAGTGGATATTGCAGCCGTAGAGAATGATCCGGTGAAAGCAACACTGGATGGAACGGTTATCTTTTCGGGCTGGAGCAGCGAAACAGGATACGTGATACAGATCCAGCACAGCAATAATTTAGTATCGGTATATAAACACAATTCGGCCTTGCTGAAAAAGACAGGGGAGTTTGTAAAGGCTGGTGAGCCTATTGCCATCGTGGGCAGCACGGGAGAGAAAAGCACAGGACCACACCTCCATTTTGAGTTGTGGTATAACGGACTGGCGATAGATCCCCAGGATTACATTGTTTTTTAACATGAGATACAGCTATTACATCGGGGTATTGTTTTTGGGAATCTTTCTGACTTCCTGTGGAGGTGCTTCTGCGTCCAAGGTGTCTCCTTTGGTGGCTTCCGATACGTTGCACCATTACGACACGCTCATTTTTCCAGGAAGCAAGGTGGTATTTACCCCCATTGAAAAAACGGCCTATGACCAGCTGGCCGACCAGGGCTTTGCGGCCGACGGTCCGAATGACGATGCTCCCTTGCTAAAGCGCGATGGGGCTTTCATCAGCAAAAAAGACAGTACCCTCACCATCCGTTGTGCCAACAACGAGGTTGTCAAACTCACCGAGCAATGTTCCTGCGACGGGGATGACTACATTGATTATACCTACGGAGGAAGGCTGAACAACTCGGCATTGCTGGTATTTAAGGTAGGCTATTATGAAAAGCTGGATTACCTGCTCGTGAATCTGAATACCGGAAAGAAAACAAAGACCTGGGGAAGGCCCGAGCTGGCTCCTGATGGCAAGACACTCGTGGCTTCCTCCTTTGACCTGGATGTAGGCTTCCTCCACAATGGTATGCAGCTGTTTGCGGTAACCTCCGACAGCCTCCGTCCGGTATGGGAAAAAGAATTTGAAACCTGGGGCCCCGAAGAGGTGAAATGGGCCGACAGTCAAACACTTTTTGTAAAACAGGCAACCCCACAAGGCACTCAGAAAGAAATTTTAGCTTTTTCGAAAGTACAGCTCGGTAAGTAAGTGCCGTGCTTCATTTAGCATAATTGCAGACAACTTGAATACCAACCCCGAAACGAATCACATTGCCATCCTGGGCTCTACCGGGTCTATCGGCACACAAGCACTGGAAGTCGTACGCGCCCATAAAAAGGAGTTCACTGTGGAGGTGCTTACGGCCCACCACAATGCGGATTTGCTCATACTTCAGGCAAGGGAATTTCAACCGAATGCAGTAGTCATCGGCGATGAAGCGCAGTATCAAAAAGTAAAGGAAGCGCTTGCACCGGAAGACATTAAGGTATACGCCGGCACAGAGGCCCTTTCCCAAGTGGTGCAGATGGAGAGTATTGATACGGTGCTGACAGCCATTGTGGGTTATGCCGGACTCGCTTCCACCATCGCAGCCATCAAAGCCGGAAAACAGATAGCCCTGGCCAATAAAGAAACGCTGGTAGTAGCCGGTGAGCTGGTGACTTCGCTTGCCAAAGAAAACGGCGTAAATATCTATCCGGTAGATTCTGAACATTCGGCTATCTTCCAATGCCTGGCAGGCGAGTTTCACAACAAGATTGAAAAGGTATACCTCACTGCTTCCGGTGGTCCCTTCCGGGGAAGAAACAAAGCTTTTCTGGAAAGCGTGAAGAAGGAACAAGCGTTGAAACACCCGAACTGGGAGATGGGTGCCAAAATCACCATCGACTCCTCCACCCTCATGAACAAAGGGCTGGAAGTGATTGAAGCGCGGTGGCTCTTCCACCTGAAGCCCGAACAGGTAGATGTGATCATTCATCCGCAAAGCATCATCCATTCCATCGTTCAGTTTGAAGACGGGTCGATGAAGGCTCAGATGGGGTTGCCCGATATGAAGCTGCCTATACAATATGCGCTGGCTTACCCGAAACGTTTGAAATCAGACTTCCCCCGCTTCGACTTTCTCCAATACCCCTCGCTCACCTTTGAGAAACCCGATACCGACACCTTCCGTTGTCTTTCACTGGCTTTCGAAGCCCTGAACCGTGGAGGTAATATGTCCTGCATCCTCAATGCCGCGAATGAAGTGGTAGTAGCCGCCTTTTTGAAAGACCGCATCGGGTTCAATGCCATACCCGAAATCATTGAAAAAGCCATGGCACGCGTTGCCTTTGTTCCCAAGCCCCTGTATGCCGACTATGTGGAAACAGACCAGGAGACCCGGGCCATTACAGCCGGTATGATCTGAAGACCCCTGAAGTACTACCTGCCTTTAAAATGATTAACTTTGCGTACTTTATAAAATCACGCAATGAACGTTCTCGTACAGGTCTGTCAACTCATACTCAGTCTCTCTATACTTATCATCCTTCACGAAGCCGGACACTTTATCCCTGCCCGCTTGTTCAAGATACGTGTGGAGAAGTTCTACCTCTTTTTCGACCCCTGGTTTTCCCTCTTTAAACACAAGAAAGGCGATACCGAATACGGCATCGGCTGGCTTCCCTTGGGGGGCTATGTGAAAATATCGGGCATGGTCGATGAATCGATGGATAAGGAGCAGATGAAGCTTCCTCCTCAACCCTGGGAGTTCCGTGCCAAACCGGCCTGGCAGCGTTTGATTGTGATGCTCGGCGGTGTGACCGTGAATGTATTGCTCGGTTTCTTTATCTACATGATGATTGCCATGGTATGGGGAGAAACAACCCTGCCCAATGCCAACGTGAAATACGGTATCATGTGCGATGAGGTGGCACTGAAGATGGGCCTCATGAACGGAGACAAAATCATTTCCGTGGACGGTACCAAACTCGAATCCTTCTTCGACCTCAATACCAAACTCATGCTCGACCGCCCCCGCACCATTGAGGTGGATCGTGGAGGTGAGATAAAAACAATTCAGGTGTCCGGAAGCTATGCCGACACCGTGCTGGCTAAAGAAGTGAAAGGATCTATCAGTCCGCGCGGCCTGTTTGCCATCGGTGGCATCCTTAAAAACTCGGGTGCTGACAAAGCCGGTTTGAAAGAAGGCGACTTTATTGTAGCCCTCAACGGAGAGAAACTATTATTCTACGACCAATACCATCCCCGCCTGGAGAAACTCAAGAACCAGGTAGCGCGTGTAGGCATTATCCGCTCGGGTAAATACCAGGAACTGGATGTGCATGTAGACACTGCAGGACTGCTGGGCGTTGCTGCCATCAACCCGGTGGAGATGCTTCAAAAAGAAACAACCCATTACAATTTCTTCCAAGCCATTCCTAAAGGCATCTCCTTAGGTGTTCAAACACTGGAGAACTATATCAAACAGTTTCGCCTCATTTTTTCCAAAGCAGGAGCCAAGCAGATCGGAGGCTTTGGAACATTTGGAAAACTGTTCCCAACGGTATGGGACTGGGAAGCCTTCTGGAAACTCACAGCCTTTATCTCCATCATCCTGGCGGTGATGAACATCCTGCCTATCCCGGCGCTGGACGGAGGGCATGTAATGTTCTTGTTATACGAGATCATCACCCGGCGCAAACCCAACCAGAAAGCCATGGAATATGCACAGATGGCGGGTATGGTGGTGTTGCTGGCACTCTTCTTGTATGCAAACGGCAACGACGTCTTCCGTCACTTCAAACACTAACCCGTTCACATGGCCTTGCTGTTCCCTAAGCTGTTTCGCGTCTTCGGCTTATGCGTGCTGTTAGCCTGTTCTTTTTCTGCCTTTTCTCAAAACGATACCCGTGGAGGAAACGCTAAAAAGGAAGAACAGCTGAAGACACCGGTGGAGAAAAAGAAGGTACTCATCATTCCTTTCGACCCTAAGATGTACATGTCGGACATCGACCGCAGTATCAACCGGGAAACCAAGATGACCTTTCCCCAGATACGCGATGCCCTGCGCTTTGGACTGAACAACCAGCTTGTATCCGCCTTCAAAACAAACTATACCGTCATCTCTCTGCTGCGTGACACTGTGAAGACTAAGGCCGACCTGGCATTTATTTACAGAGCCACCGGTTACAAATACACCGTTACACAAGGACAGGAAAAGACAGGAAGTCAGAAACCCATTTCCAACGGACAGCTCACCGTACCTATCAAAGACGAGGAAGAGCGTTACATGCAAACCGTCATCAACCAGCCCGGCTTGCTGGAGGCGATGAATAAAAAGTACGGAGCAGAAGTATTTGTATTTATCTCCGAAGTAGACCTGAAAGGTGCTGTCATCACCGACCCATCGCCCATGCGCGAGGCCTGGGTGCATTTTACGGTGTATAACCTGCAGGGCAAAGTCATCGGTGCAGGACTGGCCAAAGCCAAATTCGATACCGATGTGAATGAGCCTAAAAAAATCATCGGCAGTGTTTTCTCCCAAACGGCTCGTACCGTCTATACCCGCTCAACCTTACCTCCCGAGGCTGCAAAGACCCCTGTAAAAGAGAAGAAATAAAGGATTAAATCCTTCCGTAATACGCCATTTTATACCCCCAATTGCCCGGAATTTGCTAATTTTGCATCGCCTCACAAAAAACATAAACACATGTCAACAGCCACATTAGCGAAGGATACTTTTGGAATCGATCAGGTATTGAAACAACTCGGCATTGGTGCTCAGAACTACGGTGCTTCTACCGGTCTGAAACACCACCAGTGCAAAGGCCCTAAAATAGATTCGTTTTCGCCAGTTAACGGTCAGCTGATCGGCAGCATCAACACCGCTACTGCCGAAGATTATGAGAACACGCTGAAGACAGCTACCGAAGCATTTAAGATATGGAGAGAAATACCTGCCCCCAAGCGCGGAGAAATCGTGCGTCAGATGGGAGAGCAGTTCCGCAAATACAAAGACCCCCTCGGTAAACTTGTTTCGTATGAAATGGGCAAGAGCCTGCAGGAAGGACTGGGTGAAGTACAAGAGATGATAGACATCTGCGATTTCGCAGTGGGTCTTTCCCGTCAGCTGTATGGTTTGACCATGCACAGCGAGCGTCCTCAGCACCGTATGTACGAGCAATGGCATGCGCTGGGTGTGGTGGGTATCATTTCCGCGTTTAACTTCCCTGTTGCCGTATGGAGCTGGAATGCTGCATTGGCCTGGGTGTGTGGAGATGTGTGTGTGTGGAAGCCAAGTTCTAAAACACCCCTTTGCGCCATCGCCTGCCAGAACATCATTGCCGATGTATTGAAGAATAACGCAGTACCCGAAGGTGTAAGCTGCCTGCTCATCGGCAACCCGGTGGGTGACCTGATGAATGCCGACAAACGTGTACCGATGGTATCCTTTACCGGTTCTACCCGTATCGGTCGTATCGTATCGGGCACAGTGGCTCAGCGCTTTGGTCGTTCAATACTTGAATTGGGTGGCAACAACGCCATCATCGTTTCCGAGCATGCGGATTTGAACATGGTACTCGTTGGTTCCGTATTCGGTGCAGTAGGTACTGCCGGACAGCGTTGCACCTCTACCCGCCGCCTGATCATACACGAAAGCATTTACGACAAGACATTGGTAGTATTGAAGAGCGCTTACGGCCAGCTGAAAATAGGCAACCCGCTTGACGCCAACAACCACGTAGGACCACTCATCGACAAGAAAGCAGTAGACGACTACCTCACCGCCATCGAGCGCGCCAAAGAAGAAGGCGGCAAGATGGTAGTAGACGGTGGCATTGTTGCAGGTGACGGTTACGAGAGCTGCTGCTACGTGAAGCCTTGCATCATCGAAGCCAAGAATACGTATCACATTGTACAGGAAGAGACATTTGCTCCTATCTTGTATGTGATGAAATACAAAACGATGGACGAAGCCATTGCCATGCAGAACGGTGTTCCACAAGGCTTATCTTCTTCCATCTTCACCAGCAACATGCGCGAAATGGAGCAGTTCCTTTCCGTTGCCGGATCGGATTGCGGTATTGCCAACGTCAACATCGGAACATCCGGTGCAGAGATTGGCGGTGCTTTCGGCGGTGAAAAAGAAACCGGTGGAGGACGCGAGTCGGGATCTGATGCCTGGAAGGCGTATATGCGCCGTCAAACAAACACAATTAACTATGGCAGCAAGCTGCCATTGGCGCAGGGGATTAATTTTAATATTTGATTTAATGAATTGATCTATAGAAAGGCCCGCTTGCTGCGGGCCTTTCTTTTTGCGTTTTATTGCTACTTAAAATGATGGATTTTGTACATCGAGTCTTAGTTCGCCTAATGTGGATCCTATCTCCTCTAATGTAACACCACAAACGAGGAATGTAATCTTACATTCGTCCTTTTAGCACGTGCAAAAGTGTTCTGTTGAACGGAATTCTCCTCTTTTTAAAGCAAAAACGTCTTCTTTTCTTCTTCACTCGTCCAATGACGAACAAAAATCGAGAAATGTAAGTGCTAAAGCGTAGTGGTACGTTCGTCATTCGTCTTGAGTGAAACGACATTCCTCCTGGGAGGGGCTACATTAGTCGAGCATGGAACCACACTCTTCGAGTGTGGTTTAACATTCGTCTTGGGTGCAACAACAAAAGCGGAATGTTAGACGACATAGAAAGAGTTGGGAAGCACCCAGCTGTATTGTGCCGTAACAAATACACTTATTGCAAGGGCATTCGAATTTATTGTAACCGTTTAACAAGTATGTAGATGCGCAGAAGACGAATATTCAGTCGCATTTGTCTTCCGTACACCTCCATTAGAAGAGTTTAGTTGAAATAAAGGCGAGTGTAAATTCACAAAGATGTAGTTGTCCTCCACAGAGAGAAATTTTGGTTCTTCTCGTAAGAAGAGGATGACCAGTTGCCCCGGACTTCAGGCCGGGGATAAAATATAGGGAGTAATAGAACCGGGGAGGGCTTTAGCCCTTTACCGCGCAGGTAAGGGCTAAAGCCCTCTGATGAGGGTGTGGTGTTGTTGCCTTTCACCCCGGCCTGAAGTCCGGGGCAACTGATTGTGCGTTGGTATAGTAGTTGGGAGTTGTAGATGACTAAAAATTTCACAAATAGAGATTGTCCGTATTAACAAATAGTATTCGGAGATGGTATTGTTTAAATCGGTTTCTGTAAGCAAGTGCCTCATTAATGAGGACCTTGCTTTGTCTTCCCATCATTTTGCTCCAGAAGACAACAACAGTAGCATCTGGTGTAGAGTCAGCAGCTATCGTCTTTATGGGCTTGTAAAATTGGGTATCCTTGTTCAAAGGGAGGGTGTACTTTACAGGAGTTATTGGGGGAGAGGTAGGGGGAAATGTTTCTAATGAATGGTAACGGTTCCATTTCAAATTCGGAAGCCCTCCCACATTACAATTGAGCAGGTAACAAAGGAGACTATCCTTTCCCGAAAAAATTTTCATCTGAAGGGGCTGCATTAGATTCTTAAACGTTAGGGAATCGGTCTTTTTGAGATCAGCTACAAAATCCCAATAAGATATGGTATCAATTACATAAACATTTTCATTTTCGATGGCAAACTGCTTCGCGCAAACCATAATTTCTTCATTGGTTACCTTCTTTGGGTTATGGATTCCGGTAACCGACATCAAAAGACTTTGGCAGGAGCTCAAACAGATGAAGAGTAGAGTAAATGGAATCAAGGTTTTAAAATAGTTCATATCGATTTATTCACGTCCCCGAAAATAGCATTCCGTGAGATCAAAAAACAAACAATATTCAAGGCTATTCTAATGCATCAGAAACATGAGAAAATGTTATGGATCATTAATTATAAGTGGTATACATATGCCATTGTTTTCGATGGAGAGCTACATCAATGTGCAAACAGAAAGAATAGGGAGTTGCCCCGGACTTCAGGCCGGGGATAAGACAAAGGAGTGATCAACCGGGGAGGGCTTTAGCCCTTTACCGCGCAGGTAAGGGCTAAAGCCCTCCGAGGATGGTGTGGGGTTGTTGCCGTATACCCCGGCCTGAAGTCCGGGGCAACTGATTGTGGTAAAGAAGTGTATTAATTAGACTGAAAAAAACATCACGCTCTTAGTCAAATAAGGTCATGATTTTTCTCTTGTTAAAACAACACCTAATCCCTGTGGCTTTTTGAGTGGAGCTCCTTTTAACATTAAAGAGAGCTGCATCAATTCAAACAGGTTATGGAAACGTTCCTGCGGTGTCAGTTTCAGGTTTTCGAGCAGGCGCCGTTCCTGGATCTGATCGTTTGTGAGGGGTTCTTTATGGAGGATGAGTTTGACCATCAATCAAATGTACAAAAAACAAGAAGAAGGTCGTGCAGGTAAGGGCTAAAGCCCTCCGAAGATGTGGTGTGGTTGTTGCTCTTTACCCAAGCCTGAACTCCGGGCAACTGATTGTGTAATCGCAGAAAAGTGATCAATTGGATATTTGAAAGCTCTAATACGGTTGGAGCAGGATTACTTTAGTCTCACCGATGCAGGGTCTTCGTGTGAATAATACAGTCGTTCGTCTCGTTTTTATCAGAGGGCTCAATATTAAGCGTACTTTTGTGCCGCTCCCAACATACTCGTTAAGCTAACTGCACTCAATTAAATTACACTCTCGGTCCGAGAAGGACCAAACACGTAACCTATGAAGAAAACGCTACTTCTCGTTTCATTGTTTGCCTTGCATCTGCATAGTCAGGCACAAACTCCGGTGGATCAGACGGTCACTACCACTCCGGCACTCATTTGTACTTCGGGAACCAGTACTGTCACCCTTGGGGCTACAGAGCCCGGCGTAAGCTATACCTTGCGCAACGACAGCACCGGAGCATTACTCGGTTATGGCCTGGGATGCAGCGGAGCATCCATCCAAATGACTACACCGGTTTCTACCTCTACTGTGTTCAATGTTTTGGCCAATCGCTTAGGTAATGGAACAGGTCAGGCCTTGTCGTTCGACGGGTCGAGTCAATATATAAGTGTAAATAATGCTGTGAATATTCCCGTAGGCAATAGTTCCTATACCATGGAAGCGTGGATCCAACCGCCTTCCTTTGGCACATTCGGTATCATGGGCTGGGGCAACTACGGTAGCGACAACCAGGTAAATGCTTTTCGTCTGGATGGCTCCGGTACCTTGAATAATTACTGGTGGAATCAGGATTTAGCTGTTTCCGCACCCACTTTGACCGATGGTAACTGGCACCACGTGGCCGTCACGTATGACGGTACTACCCGTATCATTTACATTGATGGAGTAAACATTGGTTCCGACGTGCCACCTGCTGGCATACATAACATTCCGGATGCAAGCAACCTGACGATTGGCCGCACCTGGACAGGAGAGTATTTCCAGGGAGGCATTGATGAAGTAAGAATCTGGAATATCGCCCGTTCGGCTTCTGACATTGCCAACAACATGAATAAATGCCTGGTGGGTAACGAATCCGGTCTGCAGCTTTACTACCAGATGGAAGACGGAGCGGGATTTGGTTCTACCGCTGACGCAACCTGCAATCAAAACAACGGGGTATTCAACAATATGGATGCCAATAACAATTGGATCAGCGGTTCTTCTACCTGCACAGTGGCTTCGACCGTGGTGCTCACCACCAAACCGGTAGCTACCGTTGTTACTCCTACGGCTACGATTACAGGTATCAACACCATCTGTTCGGGTGGAAGCACCATGTTGGTTGCTCACGGCAGCCTGTCTAACAGTTACTCCTGGTCTCCAGGAGGAGCGGTGATCGATTCCATGATGGTATCTCCCAACTCACCAACAACCTATACCCTTACAGTAACAAATCAGGGATGTACGTCTACGGTAACAACAACGGTTAACGTACAATCCACCGCAGCATCGCTTAATTTTGATGGAGCCTCCACACATGTAGATCTCGGCACAGTCATTCCCAATGGTTCAAGTTTCACGAAGGAAGCCTGGATTTATTCTACGGATGCTAACAGTGCAAATATCATCAGCTCCAACGATTGCCCTTTCTGGCTCGCAAGCGGATACCTTTCGGCGGCGATCGGTTTTACCACCCCTTCACCGGTTCAGATCAGTGACCAAAACCTTTTCCCTTTAAATGTATGGACACATGTGGCCGTGACGTATGATGCGGTCAGCAGCACACTGAATTTGTTTGTCAATAACAACAATGTGAGTTCCGCTTCATCCGCACCTGCATATATAGGTGAAGGCATACAGCTTGGAATGTACCAGGGGTCGCATGTCTTTTCCGGAAATATGGACGAAGTGCGTATCTGGAACTATGCACGTTCACAAGCTGAAATTATGGCTGATATGAACCAAAGTCTCCAGGGGCTTTCGGCTCATTCCCACTTGCTGGCCTATTATAATTTCAATGACGGCATCCCTAACACAAACAATAACAGCATAACCACCCTCACCGATGTTTCCGGCAATGGAAACAACGGTCTCCTGAACAATTTCGTACTCAATGGCACGACCTCTAATTTTGTAGGCGACTTCCAGGCTCCTGTTCTTACAGGTGTAACTACCATCTGTGCAGGAACGCCCACACCTTTCATGGTTTCCAGTATCGGGGCAGCAGCCTATTCCTGGAATCCGGGTGGAGTGATTACTGCTACCGCTCAGATTGTAGGGCTTTCATCGTCAACAGTAACGGCTACCACCACGGACATCGCCGGTTGCTCTTATTCTGCGAGCCAGTACCTCAATGTAAACACGCCTTTG
>Ga0206918_1114_pt1 | contig 17986 bp, 5 predicted proteins | sample Alteio_BWOrgHeat_69_FD_152950 | JGI IMG/M metagenome (GOLD analysis project Ga0206918, IMG submission 152950) | Enriched cells from forest soil in Barre Woods Harvard Forest LTER site, Petersham, Massachusetts, United States -... | ecosystem: Environmental > Terrestrial > Soil > Temperate forest > O... | reverse complement strand
GTGCAGGTGAACGGGCAATTCACGGGCGCCGATGCACAGACGGTGGAGCAGACGGTCGCTACTCCCATAGAGGAGCAGGTCAACGGAAGTCCGGGGATGGAGTATATGCAGAGCAACAGTACCAACAATGGCCTGATGTCGATGAATGTGACGTTCAACATCGGGACGAATATCGATATCGCCACGCTGGACGTGCAGAACCGGGTGAGTATTGCCAATCCCTTGTTGCCGGCGGTTGCGGCACGGTTGGGGATCACGGTCCGGGCCATCAACCCCAGCCAGCTGATGATGATTGCGGTGTATGCCCCGAATGGGACGCACGACATCACCTTCCTTGACAATTATACGAATATCTTTATCCAGGACGCACTTTTGCGGGTACCGGGGGTTGGCAGCATCGCTCGGTTTACGGATGATTTCAGTATGCGGGTCTGGATGAACCCGCAGAAGATGGCGTCCTATAACCTGATGCCCAGTGACATTATCAGCGCGCTGAATACGCAGAATGTGCAGGTCGCGGCGGGCAGTGCGGGTGTTCCGCCGCAGCAGAAATCGCAGGCGTTCGAAATCGGGATATTGGTAAACGGGCGATTGAGCAAGGTCTCGGAGTTCGAGAGTATTATCGTCAAGAATAATCCGGCGAAGGGCGAATTGGTGTATCTGAAGGATGTGGCGCGGGTCGAGCTGGGAAAGTTCACGTTCTCCAGCAACTCTTTCGTCGACGGGCACCGGGCATCCTTTCTGCGGGTCTACCAGGCGCCGGGGAGCAATGCGCTCGAGACGGCCAATGGCATTTATAGGGAGCTGGCGTTGCTCCGGCAGACCTTTCCGGCGGATGTCGAATATTCGGTGCCCTTCGAGGCGGTCACGGTCGTGAAGGTTTCGATGTCGGATGTGGTGCGGACCTTGTTTATGACGCTGGGGCTGGTGGCAATCGTGGTATTTGTTTTCCTTCAGAATTTCCGCTCGACGCTTATCCCCATCCTGGCTATACCCGTGTCGATCATGGGAACCTTTATCTTCTTCTTTCCGCTGGGGTTCACCATCAATACCCTGACGATGTTTGGCTTCGTGCTGGCCATCGGGATTGTGGTGGATGACGCCATTATCGTGGTGGAGGCCGTTCAGCATTATATGGATGAGCAGGGGTTGTCGGCGAAGGAGGCCACGTACCTGGCGATGAAGGATATCTCGGCTCCGGTGGTGGCGATCGCGCTTATCCTGGCGGCGGTCTTTGTCCCGGTCGGTTTTATTCCCGGGATTGTCGGGCGGTTGTACCAGCAGTTCGCTATTACGATTGCCATATCGGTGGTGCTGTCCGCCTTTATCGCTTTATCGTTGACGCCGGCGCTTTGCACCCTGCTGTTGAAGCCCACGGATCATAAAAAGCGGAAGCGGGGGATGGCGAGGATGTTCGAAAAGTTCAATGGCTGGTTCGACCGGGTGACGGAGCGGTACAAGAAGGGTGTCGAATGGAGTATAAAAAAATCGTGGGTGATCGTCGTGCTGTTGCTTGCCCTTTGCGGCGCCGCGTGGTTCCTTTTCGAAAAGAAGCCCACGGGGTTCATCCCGTCGGAGGATGACGGAAATCTGTATGTCACTTTTCAGTTGCCGCCCGCGTCTTCCACGGCGCAGTCGGTGGATGTCATGAACCGGCTGATGAAGGTGGTGATCAATACGCCCGGCGTGGCGCACTATGCGGCGTTGTCGGGGCTGAACGTCGTCAACAATGCCACCAATTCGAATGCGGGAACGATATATGTCCAGCTCAAGCCGTGGGACGACAGGGGTACGGATGAGGAACGGGTGCCCGGCATTATTACGGTGATGCAGAAGCGCATAGCGGATGCGGGGATAAAGAATGCGAATGTGGAGGTGATCCAGCCCTCCCCTATCCCGGGTGTGGGTGAAACGGTGGGTTTCAGCATGCAGATCGAGCAGCGGTCGACCAATGACGATTTTCATGCGTTCCAGGGGGTGGTGAACCGGATAATCGCCGAGGCCAACCGGTGTCCGGCCATTACCGGCGCTTTCAGTTTCTACGCCGCCAATACGCCGAGCTTCAATCTGAAGGTGGACCGGGAGAAGTGCGAGAAGCTGGGTGTGAACATCGGGGATGTTTTTACCACCATCCAGGCGTTCATGGGCAGTCTTTATATCAATGATTTCACGGCGTATAACCGAACTTTCCACGTGGTCGTGCAGGCGGATACGGCGTACAGGGGTCTGATCACGGACATGGACAAATATTATATCCGAAACCAGGACAGCACGATGGTGCCGCTGAGTACGCTGGTCACCTATTCTCCGACCGAGACGGCGCCTCTGGTGCAGCATTTCAATATTTTCCGGTCGGCGGAGATCGACGGGGCGCCGGCGCCGGGCTTTAGCAGCAACCAGGCTACGGATTCGCTGATCGCTATCGCCAACCGGGTGTTGCCGACGGGATATAGCTATGAATTCTCCGGACTAAGTTACGAGGAGATCCGGGCGGGGTCGACGACGATCTATATTTTTATGTTCTCGATCACTTTCGTCTTCCTCTTTTTGGCTGCCTTGTATGAAAGTTGGTCGGTACCTTTTTCCGTGTTGCTGGCGGTACCTATCGGGGCGTTCGGGGCGATCTTTACGTTGTTCCTGGTGCCCAGTCTGACGGACAACGTGTATGCCCAGATCGGTCTTATTACGTTGATCGGGCTGGCGGCCAAGAACGCCATCCTGATCGTGGAGTTTGCCAAGGTGCGGGTGGACCGGGGCGAGGAGCTGATCCAGTCGACTCTGGAAGCGGTTAAGCTAAGGTTACGACCGATCGTCATGACTTCGCTGGCATTTATTTTGGGGGTTTTGCCGTTGGTGCTGGCGACGGGTGCGGGAGCTATTGCACGGCGGACGATCGGGTTTACGGTGCTTGGCGGGATGACCGCGGCTACGACGATCGCGATATTTATCGTTCCGGTGCTTTTTGTCCTTATTACGAAGTGGTCGTATGGGAAGAAACAGCTGGAGTGGCTGCAGGCGCACCATGAAGACCTGATGGAAAAGGCGCGGAAGGTGGAGGCGCAGGATATCGATGCAGAGCTGGAGTATGAGTTGCAAAAGGCAAGAGAGTTGAATAAGGGGTCGGGGGACGGGCATGGTTCGACGGGGGATCAGGATAAACCTAAGGAAGGATGATCGCGAATACATTTATAAAGCGTCCGGTCACTGCCATCGTTATTTCGCTGGTGCTGATCATCTCGGGCGTGATCTCGATGTTCAATCTTGCGGTCGATCAGTACCCGAATATCTCGCCGCCCAGCGTGTCGGTCAGCGGCAGTTATACTGGCGCGGATGCGCAGACGGTGGAGCAGACCGTGGCGATTCCGATCGAAGAGCAGGTCAACGGCACGCCGGGGATGGAATATATGCAGGCGACGAGCACCAACAGCGGCGGGGTGAGTATCCGGGTGACGTTTGCGATAGGTAACAATGCGTACGTGTCGGCGCTGAATGTGCAAAATCGCGTGGGGATTGCGCAGCCGCTGTTGCCGGCGGTGGTCAGCAAGCTGGGGTTGACGGTGAGGGCTAGCAACCCGGATCAGCTGATGCTGGTGTCGATCTATTCGCCGAATGGAACGCACAATATCACCTTCCTCGATAACTATACGAGCGTCTTTATCCAGGATGCGATCCTGCGGGTGCCCGGTGTCGGGGATGTGCAGGCGAGGACGGACCAGTTCGCGATGCGGATCTGGATGAACCCGCAAAGGATGGCGTCATACCGGATCACTCCCGGTGATGTCCAGGCTGCATTGCAGGCGCAAAATGCGTATGTCGCGGCCGGTGCCGCTGGGGCGCCCCCTCAGCAGACCAGTCAGTCCTACGAGTTCAGTATCCTTGTCAATGGCATGTTGAATAAGCCGGCGGATTATGAGAATGTAATCATCAAAACGAATCCGGCGACGGGTCAGCTGGTGTATCTGCGGGATATCGCGCGGGTCGAGCTGGGCAAATTCACTTTTTCCAGCAATGCGTTTGTGGACGGGAAGCGGTGTTCGCTGCTGATGATCTACCAGACGCCCGGAAGTAATGCTCTTCAGACGGCGGACGCGGTCTATGCAAAATTGGCGGAGCTGAAGAAGACCTTCCCTACGGATGTCGATTATAAAGTTCCCTTCGAGGCGATCACCATTATCCGGGTTTCCATGGAAGAAGTGTTGGGCACGCTCCTGAAGGCGCTGGCGCTGGTGGCTTTCGTGGTATTCATTTTCCTTCAGAACTGGCGGTCCACCATTATCCCGATCTTTGCGATCCCGGTGTCGCTGCTTGGGTGCTTCTGCCTATTCATTCCGTTGGGGTTTACGATCAATACGCTGACGATGTTCGGGTTCGTGCTGGCGATCGGGATCGTGGTAGATGATGCCATCATCGTGGTGGAGGCGGTGCAGCATTATATCGACGAGCAGCATATGTCGGCCAAAGAGGCTACCTACCGGGCTATGAAGGAGATCTCGGCACCGGTAGTGGCAATCGCGCTGATTTTGGCTGCGGTATTCGTGCCGGTTGGTTTTATACCCGGGATTGTCGGGCGGCTCTACCAGCAGTTTGCCATCACGATCGCCATTTCGGTGATCTTGTCCGCGTTTATCGCTTTGTCGCTGACACCGGCGCTTTGTACGCTGTTGTTGAAACCGCACGATCCGCAGAAGAAAAAGAATTGGTTCGACCGGTTTTTCGCGTGGTTCAACCGGGGATTTGACCGGTTTATTCGTGGGTATACGAAAGGGGTGAGGCGGAGCATCCGTTATTCATGGCTCATTGTCGGCTTATTACTAGTGATGTGTGTCGGCGCCTTCATTTTGTTCCGGATGAAGCCCGCGGGGTTTGTGCCCTCGGAAGACGGCGGGCGGCTTTTTATCACTTTTCAACTGGCGGATGCCAGTTCCACCACCGAGTCGGTGGAGGTCATGGAGAAAATCATGAAGGTGGTCAACACGACGCCGGGCATCTTGCATTATACGGCTGTTTCGGGTTTCAATATTCTGAATGGCGGGGCGACGTCAAACAGCGGCTCCTTTTTTGTGATGCTGGATCCGTGGGACAAGCGGACGACGCCCGACACCAAGGTTCCGGGCATCATGAATGTGTTGCGACGACGGATCGCCGCCGTGGGGGTGAAGAATGCGAGTGTGGTGGTGATCCAGCCGGCACCGATCCGGGGGATCGGGATTGCCGCGGGTTTTGCGTTTCAGATCGAAGAAGGCAATTCAACGGACGACATCTATACGTTCGAAAAGGTGGTGCAGCATTTCACGGCCGAAGCGAAAAAGATCCCTTCGCTATCTACGGCCGTCTGTTATTTTTCGGCGCATACGCCCAGTTACGACTTGACGGTCGACCGGCAGAAATGTCAGAAGCTCGGCGTAGATATCTCGCAGGTCTTCCAAACCATGCAAGCCTATATGGGGAGTCTCTTTGTCAACAATTTCACGCTGTATAACCGGACCTATCACGTGGTAATCCAGGCGGACACGACCTATCGGGCGTTGATCGAGGACATGAATAAATACTATGTGCGCAACCGACGGGATTCGATGGTGCCGTTGAGTACGCTGATCACCTATAAGTCGTCGATAGCCGCGCCGTTGATCACCCACTTCAATATTTTCCGGTCGGCGGAGGTGGACGGGAGCATCCCGCCGGGTTATAGCAGCGGGCAAAGCCTGGACGATCTGCGCCGGTTGGCGGCACGAGTTCTGCCGCGCGGGTACACGTATGATTTTTCGGGCCTTAGTTACGAGGAGATCAAGGCCGGGTCAATGACCATTTATATCTTCTCTTTTTGCATTGTTTTCGTGTTCTTGTTTTTGGCGGCTTTGTACGAAAGCTGGTCGGTGCCGTGGGCGGTGATGTTGGCGGTCCCTATCAGTGCGTTTGGCGCTATCGTGGCGTTGACGATCTCTCCCTCGCTTACGAACAATGTTTACGCGCAGATCGGATTGATCACGCTCATCGGGTTGTCGGCGAAGAATGCGATCCTGATCGTCGAGTTTGCCAAGATCCGGGTCGACCAGGGTGAGGACCTGATCCAATCGACGCTGGATGCTGTGAGGCTTCGTATCCGGCCCATTATCATGACATCGCTTTCCTTTATCTTTGGGGTGATGCCGCTCGTGCTGGCGTCCGGCGCCGGTGGGGCGTCCCGGAATACGATCGGGGTGACCGTAATGGGCGGGATGATCGCGTCGTCGACGATCTCTATTTTTATTGTTCCGGTGCTTTATGTGCTGTTTACGCGGTGGTCGTACGGCAAGAAGCAATTGGGTTGGCTGAAGGCGCATCACATGGAGCTGGAGGAAAAGGCCAGGAAGGTGGAGGCGCAGAATATCGATCCGGAGCTTGAGTATGAGATCGAGCAGGCGCATAAGGAGCATAAGGAGTTCAAGGCGCGGCGGGCGGATGGTGGTGAGGGGGCTGCGCCGGCGATATAAATAGTTGCTATTCCTAACCAATGATCGCGAACACCTTTATAAAGCGGCCTGTCACAGCGATTGTCATATCGTTGATATTGATCATTTCCGGGCTCATTTCCATGTCAAATATCGCGGTGGACCAGTATCCGAATATCTCACCGCCCAGCGTGTCGATAAGGGGTACCTATACGGGAGCTGATGCCGAAACCGTCGAACAGACCGTTGCGATCCCGATCGAAGAACAGGTCAACGGCACGCCGGGGATGGAGTATATGCAAAGTACCAGCAGCAGCAACGGCGGGGTGGGGATCCAGGTGACTTTCGGCATCGGCACCAATGCCTATGTTGCGGCGCTCAATGTGCAGAACCGTGTGGGTATCGCCCAGCCCCTGCTTCCGACTGTGGTCAGCAAACTTGGACTAACCGTGCGGGCCAGTAATCCGGACCAGTTGATGCTCGTAGCCGTCTATTCGCCGAAGGGAACCCACAACATCACCTTTCTCGACAACTATACTGACATCTTTATCCAGGAGGCAATGCTACGGGTTCCGGGTGTCGGGGATATACAGGCCTGGGGGGACCAGTTCGCCATGCGGATCTGGATGAATCCGCAAAAAATGGCCTCCTATCAAATTATTCCTTCGGATGTGCAGCGGGCGTTGAATTCCCAAAATGTCTATGTCGCGGCCGGGGCGGTGGGCGCTCCGCCGCAAAATTCCACACAGTCGCACGAATACAGCATTGTTGTCAACGGTATCCTGAGTAAGGCGGAAGATTACGAGAACATCGTCATCAAAACCACCCCCGGCACGGGACAGATGGTCTATCTGAAAGACATTGCCCGCATCGAGCTTGGGAAATTTACTTTTTCCAGCAATGACTTTGTGGATGGGAAACACTGTTCGTTCCTGATGATCTACCAGACTCCCGGCAGCAATGCGTTGAAAACAGCAGATGGAGTTTATGCCAAGCTTGCCGAACTCAAGAAGACCTTCCCCGCCGACGTGGATTATGCGGTGCCGTTCGAGGCCATTACGATCATCCGAGTTTCGATGGAGGAGGTGCTGATGACCCTGGTGAAGGCATTGTTGCTGGTGGCGCTTGTTGTATTCCTCTTCCTGCAGAACTGGCGGGCAACGCTTATTCCGATCTTTGCGATCCCGGTGTCGCTGTTGGGGGCGTTTTGTTTTTTCATTCCCCTCGGCTTTACGATCAATACCCTGACCATGTTCGGGTTTGTGCTGGCCATCGGGATTGTGGTGGACGATGCCATCATTGTGGTGGAGGCGGTGCAGCACTATATAGATGAGCAGCATATGTCTCCCAAGGAGGCGACGTATCGTGCGATGAAAGAGATCTCGGCGCCTGTCGTGGCCATTGCGCTGATCCTGGCCGCAGTGTTCGTGCCGGTAGGTTTTATTCCCGGGATTGTCGGCCGGCTTTATCAGCAATTTGCGATCACGATCGCCATTTCGGTTATTCTGTCGGCATTTGTTGCCTTGTCTCTGACACCGGCGCTTTGCACGCTGCTGTTGAAGCCGCACGATCCTCAAAGGAAAAAGAATCTGATCGACCGCGCTTTTGGTCTTTTCAATGCGGGGTTCGACCGGTTTACCGCCGGCTATTCCCGCGGGGTGCGATGGAGTGTCCGGCATGCCTGGCTGATCATGGTGTTTTTGGCGGGCATTTGCGTGGGCGCCTTTTTTCTTTTTCGCGCGAAGCCGTCCGGTTTTGTGCCCATGGAAGACGGGGGCAGGTTGTTCATCGGTTTTCAATTGGCCGACGCCAGCTCGACCGCGGAAACGGTGAAGGTAATGGAGAAGCTCATTACCGTCGTGAACTCGACACCCGGCATCCTTCACTATTCCGCATTTTCGGGGTTCAATATCCTGAGTCGCGGCAACACGTCGAATGGCGGCTCCTTTTTTATTATGCTAAAGCCCTGGTCCGAGCGAAAGACACCCGAGTTGCAATGGCCGGGTATCAAAACGGTGCTGGACAATAGATTTGCGGCGGCCGGGATAAAAAATGCCACGGTGGTTGTCGGCCAGCCGCCGCCGATCCGGGGGATCGGAATTGCCGCAGGTTTTGCGCTCCAGATCGAAGAAGGCAATTCGACTGATGATGTCTATACCTTTGAGAAAACGGTACAAAATTTTGTTGCCCAGGCCAAAAACAACCCATCCACCTCGACCGCTTACTGCTATTTTTCCGCCCATACGCCTTCCTACGACCTGTCGGTCGACCGGGAGAAATGCCAGAAACTGGGTGTGGATATTTCGCAGGTCTTTACGACGATGCAGGCCTTTATGGGCAGTCTGTTCACCAACAACTTTACATTATACAACCGGACCTACCACGTCGTCATCCAGGCGGATACGGATTATCGGGCGATGATCGAAGACATGGACAAGTACTATGTGCGGAACCAGCGGGATTCGATGGTGCCGCTGAGCACGCTGATCAGCTACAAGTCTTCCGTTGCGCCGCCGCTGATCACGCATTTCAATATTTTCCGATCGGCGGAGGTGGATGGGTCTATTCCACCGGGATACAGCAGCGGACAAAGCATTGCCGACCTGCGCAAGTTGGCCGAGCGGTATTTGCCGCGCGGATATACCTATGATTTCTCCGGGCTCAGCTATGAAGAGATCAAGGCCGGGTCGATGACGGTCTACATCTTTACCTTTTGCATTGTGTTTGTCTTTCTTTTTTTAGCGGCGCTTTATGAAAGCTGGTCGGTGCCGCTGGCGGTGATGCTGGCGGTTCCCATCAGCGCTTTTGGGGCGATTGTGGCGTTGACGATCGCGCCGACGCTCACGAATAATGTTTATGCCCAGATCGGGCTGATCACGCTGATCGGGCTGTCAGCGAAAAATGCGATCCTGATCGTAGAGTTTGCCAAGATCCGGGTCGACCGGGGTGAAGATCTGATCCTATCGACGCTGGAGGCGGTGCGGCTTCGCATCCGGCCGATCATTATGACCTCGCTGTCCTTTATTTTTGGGGTGATGCCGCTCGTGCTTGCGTCCGGCGCCGGTGGGGCGTCCCGGAATACGATCGGGGTGACGGTGATGGGCGGGATGATCGCGTCTTCGACGATATCCATTTTTATTGTTCCCGTGCTGTATGTTCTGCTCACGCGGTGGTCGTATGGAGCAAGGGAGCTGTCGTGGTTGAAAATGCATAGGGCCGAATTGGAGGAGAAGGCCAGAAGGGTCGAGACGCAGAATATCGATCCGGAACTCGAATATGAGATCGACCAGGCGCATCAGGAGCATAAGGAGTTTCTATTCCGATCGTAGACTGTTCACCGGGTTGGCGACGGCCGCGCGGAAGGCCAGGATGCTCACGGTTACGAGGGCGATAGCCATGGCCAGGATGCCGGCGATGGCGAACACCCACCAACTTATCGTGATCCGGTACGCATAGTCTTCGAGCCATCGGTGGATGGCGAACCAGGCCAGGGGCCACGCGAGAAGGATGGCGACGATGACAAGCCGGATGAAGTGTCTGGACAGCAGGCTGACGATACTTTGGACCGAGGCTCCCATCACTTTGCGAATACCGATTTCTTTTATTCTTTTTTCTGCGGAATAGCTGGCCAGTCCGAAGAGGCCGAGGCAGGAAATAAAGATCGACAGAACCGCGAGTACGCTGACCATGGTGGTTACCTGCTGGTCGGCGCGGTACACATCCCTGAATCGGTCGTCGAGGAACTGGTATTCAAAAGGTTGACCGGGGAAAAGCCGGTTCCAGGCGGACTCGAGATAGGCGATCGCCTGGTTGGTACGGGCGCCGTCTATCCGTACGGACATAGTGTTTAATCCACCGTAGGCCTGGTTAAGAAAAAACATCGTTTCGATCTTATTATGCAGAGAATTAAAGTTGAAATCCTTTGCGATCCCGACGATCAAACCGGTCGTGTCGAAGCCGAATGTCCTCCCGATCAGCCAGGGCATGGAATGTTTTGGTTCATCTTTCAGCAGTTCACGGGCTAATTCCTCGTTGATGATGTATTCCCTGCCGGCGGCGGATTTTTCATGCGAGAAGTTATTGCCATGGATCACAGGGATCTTGTAGACCCGGAGGTAGTCGGGGTCGACGACGAGGAGGGTGGTGGCCAGGTTCCGCACAGGGCCGTCGCCTCTGAAATTGACACCGGACTGATCGAGGCTGCTGCCTAGCTGGTCCTGAGCGGCGGTTACACCGGCAATGAGGGTGCTGTTGGATAGTTCCTTTTTCAGCACATCGAATTTCTGACCTGTCACGTCGTCCAGCTTGATGTTGACGAGCTGTTCGCGCACAAAGCCGGGATCTTTATCCTGCATATAGGTCAGCTGCCTGTAAACAAAGATGGTGGCGACGATCAGAAAGATGGCGCTGGTGAATTGGCCGACTACCAGGACGTTGCGCAGCATGCCTTTGTTTTTCCCGATCTGAGGCAACCCTTTCAACACTCTGACGGGGCGGAACGAGGACAGATAGATGGCGGGGTATAGACCCGAGAGTATCCCGAGGAGGATGGTCGCCGCGAGGATGGCCCCGACGATCCAGCCGTTCTGGAATAATACGAGCTGCAGATGGCGGCTGCTCAGGCCGTTGACCCAGGGAATGGCCGCGGCGACGAAGCCGATGGCCAGGATGAGGGCCAGCAAGGCAAGCAGCAGGGTTTCGCTGAGAAACTGAACGCCCAATTGCAGGCGCAGCGCGCCGATAGCCTTGCGGATACCGACTTCGCGGGCGCGTTCGGCTGAGCGGGCAGTGGACAGGTTCATAAAGTTAACACAGGCGATCAGCAGCACGATCAGCGCGATGGCGAGGAAAACGCGGGTGTAACTCTTGTCGAATTTCATGTAGTTGAGCCGGTCGATGGCGAAATCCGACGTCCCGGCATGGACGTCCCGCAGCGGTAGCAGGAAGAGATCGTAGTATTTCCAGCCTTCGCCCCTTTCCATATATTTTTTCAGGTAGGCGGGGAATTTTGCTTCGAGGGCCGCGGGGTTGGTATGCGGGGAGAGTTCGAGAAAGGTATGAAGCCAGTTACCACCCCAGTTTTCCATCATGTCCTTGCGAAAAAAAGTATTGAAGGAGACAAGCGCATCGAATTGCATGTGGGAATTTTCCGGGGGATCGGCGACGATGCCTTTGACGGTGTAGATGGTTGTATCGTCGTAGGCGTGGCGGATCGTTTTACCCATTGGGTCGGCGGCGCCAAATAGCTTTCGGGCAGTGGTTTCAGTCAGCACGGCGCTGTTAGGTTGAAGCAAGGCGGTCGCGGGATCGCCTCGGAGCAGGGGAAAATTGAACATCCGGAGGAAGCTGGTGTCCACGAGGAGGACTTGGGGCAGGAACAGGTGTTTGTCGCCAAGGGACAGTTCGTATTTATGGGACCAGCGGACGCGGCAGAAGTTGCGGATCTCGGGAAATTCCTGCTGGAGGGTCGGGCCCATGGGAAACATGGAGAGGGCTACTTTCTGGGAGGCGACCATACCGGGAAATTTCTGAACTTCGTTTAGACGGTAGAGGTTTTTGGTATGGAAGCGGTCGAAACTATGCTCGTAGAAGACGAAGAGGAGGATGACGATGCTGGCCGCCATGCCGATGGCCAGACCGGCGATGTTGATGATGGAGTAGACCTTATTTTTCCAAAGGTTACGCCAGGCGATCTTGAGATAGTTGCGGAACATAAACGAAGTGTTGTATTTGGTAAGAAACGGTAAATTAGGGTGAAGAATGGATAAGGCGGATGAGGGACGGGGTCGTATATTTAACGAGACGTATTAATTTAGGATAATGTTGCAGAAAACGATCGTTTTGTTGCTTGGGTTGTCGATGTTTCTTTATTCCGGGGCACAATCCATCGTGATCAGGGCGAATCTCGCGGTGGTCGCGACGCCTTCCGGGATCGACCGGTATGGCGGTAATTACCATGAGCTGAATGATGGTCTGTTGCCGACGGATCCGGGGGAGCCCTCGCCGGGGTCCGCACGGCCAAAGCGGTTCAGCACCTGGGTCCAATACGACTGGGGGCAGCCGGTTATGACGGATCAGATCGACGTTTATTGGTGGGATTATACCGGCACGGTGCCGCTGCCCTCAGCGTATCGAATCGAATATTGGGATGGGAGCGCATTCCGGCCGGTAGAGCATCCCAAGGGGCTGGGTTTGACGAATAACAGCTACAATTCCACCAGTTTTGACCCAGTCAGGACGACCCGGCTGCGGCTGGAGATGGATTCGGCGGACCGTTGGGTGGCCGCCTTGCTGGAGTGGCGGGTATTGGAGGCACCGGGCGGGGGACCGGTGGCGCCCCTTGTGGCAGCAGGGGTGGATCGGGATGTGATGCTGGATGGGAAAACTTATCTATCCGGGCGGGTCCGGTCGATTCGTCCGGTCAGTGGCTGCCGATGGAGCAAGGTCTCCGGGCCGGGAGAGGTCATCTTTGAATCAGCCGGCTCGCTAACGACCACCGCAACCTTTTCATCACCGGGAATCTATTCCCTGCAACTGAAGGCTTCTCAGGGCGACTTGAACGCATCGTCGACGGTTCGGGTAAAAGTCGTTCAACCGCCTCCCGCCAAACGTCTGGACGTCGTCTACACTACCCGCTACAAGATGGACAATCCGCTGTGGAATGATCGGTTCAAGGCCCTGATCGTGCATTGGATACCCTTCTGCGTCGACCAGATCGACCGGTCGGACCTGACCACGGGTCAGGGCGGCATCGACAATTTCATCGAGGCGGCGAAGGCACTGAAGGGCCTGCCGCACGGAGCGCATAAGGGATATGTATTTTCCAACGCCTGGGTCTATCAGACGGTAGAATCGATGTGTGAGGCGCTGATGGTCGACCCGCGGGGCGACACCGCGATCATCCGCGCGCAGGATAACATGAAGGCGACGCTGGAGCGCTGGATACCGATCATCTTGTCGGCGCAGGAGCCGGATGGCTACCTGCAAACGGCCTATACGCTGCGCGACACCAGCAAATGGCATAAGCGCTGGACACCCGAAAGCCGCGGCAACCATGAAGGTTACACCGGGGGCTATTTCATCGAGTCAGCCATCAATCACTACACGCTTACGGGTGGCCGCGACCGGCGGTTATACGACGCGGCGAAACGCCTGGCGGACTGCTGGGCGGCAAACATCGGACCGGGCAAACAAGTGTGGTTTGACGGCCACCAGGAAATGGAGCAGGCACTCGTTCGGTTCGGACGGTTTGTCAACGATATGGAGGGCCAGGGCCACGGCGATGCGTACATCCGGCTGGCCAAATTCCTGCTGGACAGCCGGGGCGGAGGCGACGAATACGATCAAAGTCAAACCAGGGTTCAGGAGCAGTACGAAGCCGTGGGACATGCGGTTCGTGCCACTTATACCTATTCGGGGATGGCAGATATCGCAGCGGAAATGCATGACGTCGACTATCAAAGCGCGGTAATGTCGCTATGGGACAATATGGTAAACCGAAAATATTATATCACCGGCGGGATCGGCAGCGGGGAGACATCGGAGGGATTCGGGCCCGACTATTCACTGCGCAATGGCGCCTATTGTGAGTCCTGCTCGAGTTGCGGCCTGATCTTCTTCGAATATAAGATGAATCTGGCTTATCATGACGCGCGATACGCGGACCTGTATGAGGAGACCCTGTACAACGCCTTGCTGGGTTCGCTCAACCTCGACGGGACCGACTTCTATTATACCAACGCGCTGGCTACGGCGCAGCCGCGCTATGCGTGGCATTCCTGTCCCTGCTGTGTGGGCAATATCCCCCGGACGCTGCTGATGATGCCGACCTGGACATACGCGCGCGGAGACGACGGCATCTATGTAAATTTGTTTGTCGGCAGCACGATCCACGTCGGCACCGTGGCAGGCACCGATCTGGAGATGGTACAAAAGACCGAATATCCATGGAAACCGGCCGTTTCGATCACGGTGAACCTCAAGGCAGCATCGGAATTCACCGTCTATGTGCGGGTGCCGAACCGCCAAACAAGCGAACTATACACGGCGGTGCCGGACATCAGGGGACTCAGCTCTATTTCGGTAAACGGCCATGCAGTAACCCCGGCTATTGTGCATGGGTATGCGGTGATCCGCCGCGTATGGAAGAAAGGGGACCGCATAGATCTGGAGCTGCCCATGGAGATCCAACGGGTCACCGCGGATCGGCGGATCGCTGCGGATAGTGGACGGGTGGCATTACGGTACGGGCCGCTGCTGTACAATGTAGAGACGGTAGATAACGGTTCGATCGGCGGCCAGATCGGCAACGAGCCCTTAAAGCCGGTATGGGCTGACAGCTTGCTTGGCGGGGTGATGACGATCCGGGGGAAATGGGCGGATGGGACGCCGTTGGTGGCGGTCCCCAACTATGCCCGGATGAACCGGGTCTCTCCTACCCCGACGCCAAAGTCGGAATGGGTTCCGCTCCCGGCAGTCGCTAATCAGCCAACACAGTACCAGCCGAAGCCGCCGGTTTCGCTGGTGTGGATAAAAGAATGATGAAAGATATGCGTTTCTTCTACACATGCATGGCGATTTCTGCCTTGTTGTTTACTGCCAGCGGGACGGGACGGGCGCAAGTGTCGCCCGCTCCCTTCGTCCCCTGCCAGGAGATGCCCGCGCTGATCGAGCACTACCGCGCGGATGCGCAGTCGGTCAGCAGGTTCTACAACAGCAGCTTTTATGGGACACGATTTCGGGGGGACGCTGCTGTGTCGCCGGAATTGCGGGCGCGGCTCGGCGCGCTGGACCGGGAATACCTGCAGAAACTGGAGCAGGTCGATTTTGGCGGGCTACCGCAGGAGTGCAAGGCGGATTATATCCTGTTCCGGCGGGATTTGAATGACAAACTCCGGCGGCTTGCCGTAGATTCCGGACAATATGAACGAGTCAGGGCGTGGTTCCCGTTTGCCGATTCGATCTATGCCCTTGAGCGTTTGAGGCGGAGAGGGCATCGGCTGGATGCGGCTTTGGTCGCCAGGGCCTGGGCAGACGCCGCGGCCCGGATCGGCGTATTGCGGGGACAGTTGAAAAAGGACAGCAGCCTCGATCCCGATCTGTTATATGAAGCAGGTTTGGTCGTAACAGACCTGCGCCGCTCCATTGGCAGCATCTATGAGTTTTATCACGGGTATGACCCGGTGTTCACATGGTGGGTGCCTGCGAATTATAAGGCGCTCAATGATTCGCTGACGGCGTATGCGACCGGGTTCAGAGAGCGAAGAGGGCGATATATCGCCGGCGACAAAAGCGGGATCGTCGGACGGCCCGTGGGCCGGGCCGAGCTTATCCGGCAGCTCCAATTTGAAATGATCCCCTATACACCGGACGAACTGATCTCGATCGCCAACAAGGAATTTGCGTGGTGCGACAAGGAAATGCTAAAGGCTTCGCACGACATGGGGTTTGGCGATAACTGGAAAGCGGCACTGGAAAAGGTAAAGAACTCCTATGTGCCTCCCGGCGAACAACCTGAAATGATCCTTGGTCTTTTCAACGAGTCCGTCGACTTTATAAAAAAGCATGACCTGGTCACTATCCCTCCGCTGGATGAAGAGACCTGGGGAATGATTATGATGACGCCGGAACGACAGCTCGTCAATCCCTTCTTTACCGGTGGAGATGAGATCAGCATCTCCTACCCCACCGACTCCATGTCTGAAGACGACCGCATGATGAGCATGCGCGGCAACAATCCGCATTTCTCCAGGGCGACGGTTCATCACGAGCTGATCGCGGGTCACAATCTGCAGGGTTTTATGAACGAGCGGTACCGCAGCTACCGGGATTTCGGATCGGGGTTCTGGACCGAAGGCTGGTCGTTGTACTGGGAGTTGTTGTTATGGGATCTGAAGTTTCCGCAGACGCCGGAGGACCGGGTCGGGATGTTGTTCTGGCACATGCACCGGTGCGCCAGGATCATTTTTTCTCTCAACTATCATCTGGGCAACTGGACGCCGCAGCAGTGTATCGATTTCCTGGTGGACCGGGTCGGTCATGAGCGGGCGAATGCGGCGGGTGAGGTCCGCCGGTCCTTCGAGACGTCGTATCCGCCGCTATATCAGCTGGCTTATCTGACGGGCGGCAGGCAATTCTATGCGTTGAAGACGGAACTGGTAGATGGCGGTAAGATGACCTACCGGCAATTCCATGACACGATATTGCAGCTAAACGCGATGCCCGTCGAGATGATCCGCGCGATCATGGAGGGGCTACCGCTCGACAAAGGGTATACCGCGCATTGGCGGTTTTACGATAATATGAAACTGCCGGAATAGAACGCGCCCTGCTCCGCGCGGCTCGTCCTAACGAATAAGGATCGTCGCGATCGAATGCGCGAGGCTCTCGGTCGTGGCGGCTTTTCCCTTCCACATCAAATGATAAGGCAGCGGTTGGTCGGTCGTATTCAAGACGATGACAACGATGCTGCCGTCCGGGTTCACGAAACCGGTGCTTTGAAGCGCGGGCCGGTTGGTAGACACCGCGATCCGCCGGGCGCCGGCGTGGACGAATTTGGAGAAATGACCGATATAATAGTAAGCATTCGTGTAGATCAGCTGACCGGTCCTCGTGTCGGCGTGCACGGGTGCAAAACAAAAATTACCGACGTGGTTCGGGCCGCCGTGCTCATCCAGCAGGATATTCCAGTCTGTCCAGCCGACGGCGCCGCTATTGAAGTCATTGAGCATGGAATAGCCGTAACGTTCACCCAGCGACCAGCTGCCAAGGCTGTCGAAGTTGAAGCTTTCCTTGCAGCCTTCGGTGAAGATCAAATTGGTCCTGGGGAACGCGCGGGATGTGAGTTTGACGTTCTCAAACTGCATCGGGTTGCCGGTCCAGGTCTCATACCAATGGAAGCCGATGCCCCAGACGTATTTTGCGGCGCCGGCGTCTTCGAGGATCGTGCTGGCCCGTTGATAAATGAGGTCGCGGTTGTGGTCCCAGGCGATGAGTTTCTTCTCGCTCATGCCGGCCTTCTCCAGGGTCGGTCCGAGGTATTTCTTTATAAAATCCCGTTCGTCTTCGGCAGTATAAATACAGGACTCCCAACGTTGGCGGGCCATGGGCTCGTTCTGTACGCTCAACCCCCAAACAGGTATCCCTTTAGCTTCGTACGTTTTGATGAACTTGATATAAAAATTGGCCCATGCCTGCGCAAATTCCGCCTTTAATTTGCCGCCGCCGACAACACTATTGTTATCCTTCATCCAGGCGGGCGGGCTCCAGGGGGAAACGTAGAGGCGCAGATGGCCGCCAGCCGCGGCGATAGCCTGTTTGATAAGAGGGATGCGGAATTGTTCGTCGTGGGCGACGCTGAAGGTCTTTAGGGCGGCGTCATTATCGGCGACATAACTATACGTGTCGCTGGAGAAGTCGCAGCTTTGGATATTGGTGCGGGCCAGGTTGTAGCCGATCCCTTTCTTCGGATCGTAATAGGCGGTGAGGAGTTCCTGCTGCTTATCCTTTGATAGCTTGGCGAAGATTTCCGCTGATGCATCGGTCAAAGCGCCGCCGAT
>Ga0206918_1113_pt1 | contig 18075 bp, 10 predicted proteins | sample Alteio_BWOrgHeat_69_FD_152950 | JGI IMG/M metagenome (GOLD analysis project Ga0206918, IMG submission 152950) | Enriched cells from forest soil in Barre Woods Harvard Forest LTER site, Petersham, Massachusetts, United States -... | ecosystem: Environmental > Terrestrial > Soil > Temperate forest >... | reverse complement strand
CCAATTTCGGATACCGGCTTGGGACACCGGATCGTTTGGGTCAGGCGGGGATACACAAAATCGGGCTCGGGGTACTGATCGGGTTGGACAGCTGGTTTACTGCGCTGCATCTGCAGTATATGGAGCGGAAATACTGGAAGACGAAGTATTCGTTGTCGTTTCCGAGGTTGAGACCCTATTCGGGGGAAGAGGAGAGGCGGGCGGGCACTCGGCCATTGGAGGAAGAGGGGCGGGAGCGGCCGTACGGGATACAGCCAAAGGTGGAGATGAAGGACCGGGAGTTGATCCAGCTGATCTGTGCGTACCGGTTGCTGGATGAGGAGGTGGAACTTTCGTTGTCCACGCGGGAGAGCCCGGTATTCCGGGACCATGCGGTCCGGCTTGGGGTAACGGCGATGAGTGCCGGGTCACGGACGAACCCGGGCGGATATGTCGTGGATCCGGAGTCATTACAGCAATTTGAAATTCATGATGATCGTTCGCCGGCAGAAATAGCGGCGATGATTCGCCGGCAAGGCTATGAAGCCGTCTGGAAGGATTGGGACCCGGTGTTGCAGGGATAGGGTTGTGGAAGGTCTTCCACATTCCCAACTGTTTTGTTAATTTACATGCCATGGCTGCTTCCAAAACAATACCGCCGCTTGACGGACTGCGGGAGATTTCAACCGCGCAGCGGGATGAGTTCAGGGACAATGGGCACTTGTTGGTGCGCGGGTTGCTGAGCCCCGAGGAAGTGACGGGTTACCGGCATCTGATCGTAGAAGCGGTGAAGCGGCAAAGCAGAGAGCGGAAAAAGACCCCGGAGCGCGGCATATATGGGCGGGCGTTCGGACAAATGGTCAATCTCTGGCGGGTGGATGAGGGAATCCGTCAATACGTGTTGTCGAGGCGGTTGGGCAAGGTGGCTGCTGACCTCCTGGGGGTAGCCAATGTGCGGATATATCATGATCATGCCTTGTTCAAGGAGGCCGGCGGGCGGGCGACGTACTGGCATCAGGACCAATATTACTGGCCTCTGGATACGGCGGATACGATCACGCTGGCCATGGCGCTGACCGATCAGACGATCGAGATGGGAATGTTCGTGTTTGCCACGGGGTCGCATAAATTCGGGACCGTTATCGATCCCAAACTGTCTTCGGAGCCGGACAGTCTTTATCGGAAATATATCCGGGAGAATCAGTTCCCCTTGAGTTTCCCCGCGGGTATGCGTGCGGGTGATTCCAGCTGGCATTACGGCAACACGGTGCATCATACGTTGGCCAATGAATCGGACCGGCGGCGGGAGATGATGACCATCACGTATATGGCGGATGGGGCCAGGGTGGCGCAGCCGGTGCATGAGGCGCAGGTATATGAGTTGAACAACTGGCTTGGGGGTTTGCCGGCCGGGAGGCTGGCGGCTTCCGAACTAAACCCGCTGGTGCTGTAGAAAGGGCGATTGGGGATGGTCCGGGATTTGCAGTAAGGTTATTGGTGCCGCGGCGGGCAGGGGGAAATGACAAGTGAGGCACGGGTTTTGCAAACTGCGTATAGTGAGCGGCGTTATGAGGAAAACCCCTTATATTTCTACGTATAACCCGGGCCATAGATTAGCCGATATATTCATATATAATGATAAGTTTATTAGGACGGTTTTTCCCAATTTGAGAAAGGGTGAGCATGGGATAAAAGCGATCAGCGGAAAATACCATTTTTAGGGTATTGGCGGGTATGGGAAAAACTCCCAATTTAGCGTCGTGAATCAAAATAAACACCAAAATAATTTGAAATATCGAAAAACTACTTGTATTTTTACGCAACTATAACGCCTGCCATATTCAAAATCCTCTGAATATCGGGAAATCAGCTCTAAGCTTGCAAACCTTTTGATTTACCTCCCAATCCTTGAAATTCCCAGCGTTCCTGTCAGGAGTTTTAATATCCAATCCACACTATTTTCGAGCCTACTTTTGAACTGACGTAGCGATTCTTGATGCCAATACCATGTTTAGCCGTCGTTTCCATTTATCATCCTAGAAAGATTAAGTTTCTACTTAAACCCTCAAAATGAACTTTGGTAAATGAAAAAGCAAATTCTGGCTGTTGATGATAGTAAAGCGATCCGTTTTCTGTTGCAGACTGTTCTGGGAAGAGATTATTCGGTGATTACGGTTCCTGATGGCTATTCCGCGATGTATTATTTATCACACCGGGCGCAACCCGATCTGATCATTGTCGATCCCCAGTTGCCTGATATGGATAATTGGGAATTAATACAGCAGTTGTCTACCAGTGGCATGTATGGTGATATTCCCATGTTGGCGCTGTCTGGCCTCCCCGAGGCTGAAACCGAGGCAAAATGCAATGAATTTGGTGTTATGAAATATTTCCTGAAACCGTTCAACCCGGTAGAGATGATGGAAGCCATCGACCGGATGGTGACCAGCGGCGAGTTGAACAGGGACATTTCATATGCCAGCTAAGAACGAGAACTAACGATTTGATAGTATATGAACTGTTTCCATGTGAACAAGATGTACTATTTCTGGACCACCGTATATATGAAACCGTAAACCTGACGTATGGATCTACTATTTTTACCCCAAACCGTAGAGTTAGAAAAGAACCAAAGAGTGTCACCCCGCTACGCCTTTCGTTCTTACTTTTTGCATCAAGATTTGCCTCAAGCGGGATCGTTCCAACACAGCGGCTTTTACTATGTTGGAAAGAACAGCATTCACATTGACAGACTTGTGCAGATGTACAAACGAGGTTATGCATCCGAAGGGATGGAAAACACCAAGGCTGAACTGTTGCGGAGCCTGGAGCGGGAGAAGAATATCCTCCCCGAGGTAATCATTTGCGAGGCCAAATTCGACCTGAATGAGATCAGGGGGCTGAAGCAATTTCTCCGGCAGCATCCCGTCCTGAATTCCATTCCGTTCATCCTGGATGGATCGGGCCTGACGGACAGGGAGCTTGAATTGTACAAGACATATGCACGGCCGGATGAGATCCTGTTCCTTCAGCATTGCGATGAGGCTACGCTGCAGGATAAGATTGCCTTTTTGCGGAAAGTGAAAAAGGCCCAGCACGGGATCGCACCGAGGATCGAGGAAAATGTGCCCGCGCGGAGTTTGCGGTTGGGATTGTTGTCGAAAAGGACGTTTGACATCCTGGTTTCTTCCATCGCCTTATTGTTGTTGAGCCCTCTTTTCCTTTTGATTGCACTGGCGATCAAGCTGGAATCGAGCGGACCGATCTTCTATATCGCCAAGCGTGCGGGCCGGGGATACCGGATCTTCAATTTCTTCAAATTCAGGACGATGTATCAGGGGTCCGACAAGCGGGTCGGAGAGCTGACGCACCTGAACCAGTACAATGCCGACACCCGCGGTCCGGTTTTCTTCAAGATCAGCAATGATCCCCGGATCACGAAAGTGGGTGGTTTTCTGCGTAATACAAGTCTCGATGAGCTTCCTCAGCTGGTCAACGTACTGCTGGGGGATATGTCGCTTGTCGGTAATCGGCCTTTACCTTTATATGAGGCCGTGACACTCACAACCGACGACTACGCCGCCCGGTTTATGGCGCCTGCGGGCATAACGGGTCTCTGGCAGGTGAAGAAGCGTGGGAACAAGGATATGACTGTCGAAGAGCGGATCAGCATGGATATCGACTACGCCAGTAAGTGTAACTTTGCTACGGATTTCTGGATAATTGCGAACACTCCTTCTGCGTTATTGCAAAAAGAGAATGTTTAATTGATTGTGCCACTAATTGATTGTGCCATGAAAAAGATTCGTATCCTGGAAGGTATCCGGCAAGGGAGGATTGGAGGTGGAGAGAGTTACCTGCTAGGATTGGTGGAGAATATGGACCGGGAGCATTTTGAACCGGTGGTGCTATCCTTTACGGATGGCCCGATGGTGGATCGTCTTCGGGCACAGGGGATTGGAGTTCACGTTCTTTATACTGAGACTGCGTTTGATATCCGGATCTGGAAAAAGGTAAAGAATCTGATCGCCGAGCTGGGTATCGATATCGTCCATGCTCATGGGACCAGGGCCTGTTCGAATTTGTTTTGGGCCGCCCAACGGTTGCAATTGCCGATGATCTACACTTGTCATGCCTGGTCATTCCATCTGGATCAGCATCCGCTGGTTAAAAAAATGCGTATCTGGGGCGAAGATTTCCTGACTTCCCGAATGGATGTAAATATTTGCGGCTGCGAAGCCAACAAGAATACCGGGAAAGAATTGTTCAGGGACTTCGATGCGGTGGTGATCAATAATTCGATCGATGCCAAACGCTTCAACCCATTTGATGAATACAAAGATGTTCGTGCAGAGCTGGGCGTGGGGAAGGAAGAACTGGTGATCGTGTCGGTGGCGCGGTTCACTTCGCAGAAGCAACCGCTGAAATTGATCGGGGCCTTTGCCCGGTTTAGTGCACGGGTGCCGAATGCGCGGCTGCTGATGATCGGAGATGGCGAGGAGAAGGAGGCGGCCATCAAATTGATCGCCGCGCTTGGGATCGGGGACAAAGTTATTCTGCAGCCATTCCGGACGGACATTCCGGATGTACTGGCCAGTTCCGACATTTATGTGCTGCCATCGTTGTGGGAGGCGTTTCCGATAGCGCTGCTGGAGGCGATGTCGATGGGTAAGGCGGTGATCGGGACGAATGTGGACGGGACGCCCGAGATCATCCGCGACCGGGAAAATGGGTTGCTGATCGAGATCGACGAACTGGAAGCGAACCTGGAAACGGCGTTGATGGAGCTCAGCAGTGACACGGAATTGCGCGAGCGGTTGCAAAAAAATGCGATTGAAAGTATTTATAATAAGTACACGGTTGAGAATCTGGCGAGGAAAAATGAGAACATATACCGGGAATTGGTTAGGCCGGTCCCGCTTGTGAAGAATCCGGTGATTGGGTAATTTCGTAAATGGCTGAAACGCCGGTGAGGACTGGATTTCTGCCGGCAGATCGGACAAATATTTGAGCGTTAAAATTTGCACAATCCTGGAGAAAAATGTAGATTTGCAACGGAATTTATAAAACCCTTATTCTCCTATCTGATTTCCCACTGATAACCAAGTAAATTCTTCTTTTCCGGTAAAGGCCGGACTTCCTTCTGAACGCCGCAATATTCTATCCAACCACTACCAATGTCTATGCAATGCCAATCGTGTAGACCTATGCAGTGCAATTACCGCACATTTTAAAGTCACTATCCTTAATCAAACCTGAATTGGTTCGCCGGACATTTGTGTGTCCGTGCGGGTTATGGGATATGTGGGTGCCGGGAAGTGTGTGATTCGGTTGGATAATCAATGTAGTGTTGTAAATTTTTTATAATAAACCCTAATGGCGTTGACCCCTTTAACCTTAAGAGTCATGAAAATTTTTACTCGAGTAGCTTGCCTTATCGTGGCGTTTACCGCAATTATTGCCGGCCAGGAAGCGAAAGCTCAGCTTGCCATGAGTCCTACGGACTCCGTGTATACGTATAGCGCCACTGCGCCCGCGGGGTCGGTAAACAACCCCAACCAGCCGGCTGCCGGCAAGATCGGTAAATGGATCCGTACGGTGCGGATGTCGTGGAATACGAATGAATACAAGGCCTATATATATAATGGGTCTGATTTTCGTATCCACTTCCCGAAGTCGTATAATCCGACGGCCAATGACGGGAAACGCTACCCGATCATCATCTTCTATTGCGGGGATGGGGAATTCGCCAAAATCACGGATAATGAAGACCAGCTCGCGCATGGGGCGCAGCCATTCCAGACAAACATCGATAATGGAACGTTTGATGGGTATGCGGTTTTCATGCAGACGCAGTTTGGCTGGGGTACCGCGCAGCAGTTGAATTACCAGTCGCTGATCGATTCGCTGGTAACCAATTATAAGGGTGACCCATACCGGGTGACCCAAAACGGTCTTTCGGGCGGTGGTCAGGGCATCTGGCTGCACATTCAGGCTGCACCGCAGTATTTTGCCGGTTGTGTACCGATGTCTGCCACGCTGACGCAGGATGGAACGCAGGCCGTCATCAATCTGGTCAAATATACCCCGATCTGGAACCTGGACGGCGGCAAGGACAACGATCCGCCGCCTTCGCTGGCGTATATGGTCCAGGACTCGATGCTGAAGTATGGGGCTAATTACACCTTAAAGGAATATCCGACCTTAGGTCATGATACCTGGGACAGCACGTGGCTGGAGCCCAAATTCTGGCCTTACTGCAATAATGTTTATGAGTCAAATCCGTGGCCGTTGTTCGGCCGGACCAATTTCTGTCCGGGGCAGACGATCAAAGTCACGATCGGAGTAGTGCCGGGGTTGCAGGGATACCAGTGGCGGTTGAATGGCGTGAATATTCCGGGTGCGACAAGCAATTCGATCGTCGCCACCCAGGCAGGCACGTATGATGTTCAGGTAAAACGGGGGAATTTTTATTGGTCGGACTTTTCGCATAAACCGGTAGTGATCACGGTACAGGGCAGCACGCAGACGCCGCCGATCACGACGGTGAACAATGCGAGCGCGGTCCTTCCGGACGCGGCCGGAGACACGTCGGTGACGTTGCAGTTGCCGGCAGGCGACTCTACCTATACCTGGAAATATTTGAAAACCGGCGCTACGGTAGGGACTGCGCAAACGCTGACGGTAGGCGCGAGCAAGACCGGCGATTATGTCGGCTTTATCATTCCCTTCCAGGGTTGTTCGAGCATTCCTTCACCGGCCTTCCCGGTAGTAAAGGCAAGCGGCCCCAATCCGCCGCCGCCCGCAACCTCGCTGGTCGCTACGCCGCAAGGGTTCACTTCGGTCCGGCTGACCTGGTCGGCGGCATCGAACCCCACCTTCCCGCCGACGGCGTATGAGGTGTACCGCGGGACGAAAAGCGGAAAATATCTGTTGTTGACGCAGGCGTCAAAGGATTCACTGGGGTATACCGATAATACGGCAGTAGCCGGCGGTAAGTATTTCTATGCGGTCCGCGCGGTCGATACAACCGGTGCCGCGGCCTTGTCCAACGAGGCTACCGTCACCACTCCGGGCGACGTAACGCCGCCGACCGCGCCAAGCGGCCTCCAGCTGCTGGGATCGACGAATTCCTCGGCCACACTGAGCTGGACAGCGGCAACGGATAATGTCGGGGTTGACCACTATGCGGTCTATGCAAACGGTCAACTGGAAAATGTTACGCAGAATCTGAGCATCATCGTCAATGGGCTTACGAAGGGTGCATTGTATGACTTTGTCGTCAAGGCGGTGGACGCCAGCGGCAACTACTCCAATCCGAGTAACCAGGTCAGCATCAATGTCGTTTCCAGCGGGCTGAACTTTAGCTATTATACTACTGCGAATGCCTGGACAGCACTGCCCAACTTCTCTACGCTGGTCCCGCAAATGGTCGGGTCCATGCCGGCTCCGAGCGTCTCCAATGCAACGCAGTCTATCAACTATGCCTATCTGTGGAGCGGGTATATTACGATCCCGGTAACGGGTACGTATAGGTTCACCCTCACGTCCGATGGCGGAAGCGCACTGTGGTTCAACCAATTGTTACCCGGATCTTCCACAACCCAGGCGACGGTCAACGACGACGGGTCGCATACTTCCAGGACGGTGAACAGCACATCCCGTACGATCACCGCGGGTGTGTATCCGATCTGTATTGAATACTATCATGCTTCTTCGACGCAGGCGCTCACGGTGTCCTGGTCATCGACGCAGGCATTTGGCAATTCGAACACTATCGCGATCGCTCCCAAGTATTTCTCGGGTAATACGATACCGACAGGTGCAGTTCCGGCCGCACCGACTGGTATAGTCGCCCATGCCACTTCTTATAGTAGTGTAAATGTGACGTGGACGGACAACAGCAATAACGAAACCGGCTTTGAAGTATACCGTAATAACAGCCTTACCGGCACGACCCCTTGGCAGATCGTCAGTACCACACCGGCCGGAGCCACGTCTTACACGGACGCCGGCGGGTTGTCGCCGAACACCAAATACTATTACAAGGTGCAGGCGATCAACCAGAATGGGGGCTCGGGCTATGACACCGCTTCCATTGGGGGCCTCTTCTATAATTTCTATCAAGGCACATTCAGCCCGCTGATCAACTTTGACTCGGCAGGAGGCGTCCCTGTTGTCTCTTCCGGTATTTTGAACAATATCTCGCTGGCCCCCGCGGGCAGCGTGACCACTAACTTCGGCTTCCTGTACCTCGGCCGGATCCATATCCCGAAGTCAGGCACATGGACGTTCTACACCAGCTCGGATGATGCGAGCGAACTGTTCATCAATGGTTACAAGTGGGCCAATGTGGTTGTCAACAATAACTTCCAGCAAGGTCAGACCCAACGTTCGGGTACCATTTCGCTGACAGCCGGAGATTATCCCTTCTACGTATCGTACGAGCAGTCAGGCGGTGGATTCGCGATGGCCGTCAGCTGGTCCAACACAGGCGCGGGTATCGCTCAATCGGCCATTCCGGATTCGGCCTTTGCGTATGCAGGTTGGACCACGACGACATTTGCCTTGCCGTCGCCGCCGGTGACCCCGACCATCGTGCAGACTAACGTCCTTTCTTCTTCGAAGATATTCTTCAGCTGGTCGGATACGTCGGGTACACTGACGGGCTATACGTTGTACCGTTCGCAAGGTGACAGCACCCATTTCAACGTACTGGCAATCCTTGGCGCGACCGCCAGCCAGTATACGGATTCTTCGCTTTTCGGTCACCAGACCTATTACTATCACCTCGTGGCCAACGGTCCGGGCGGTGCTTCGGCTCCGGCCAGCTTCAATGGGACAACGCCGGATAATGCGCCGGTATTTGGCGCCATCGCGTCGCCCCAGTTCCTCAACTATGTCAATACCGGTAAGGTAAATGTGACTGTGACGGACGTCGATGGGGACGTGATCGGACTTACTGCTTCGAACCTGCCTCCGTTCGCTACGTTTGCCAATGGCGGGACCAACGGAACGGGCACGCTGACCTTTACGCCGAATTCAACCCAGCAGGGTACCTACCCCGGAATCACGCTGACGGCCAATGACGGCAAAGGCGCGATCGTGGCGGATACGTTCACCCTGGTCGTCAACAATAATTTCCCGCCGGTCTTCAATGCCGTGCAGAATGTTACGATGAATGCCGGAAGCTCGACCAGCGTTCCGGTCAAAGTAACCGATCAGAATTCGACCGATATTATTGCCTTTAGCTTCACGGGCCTACCGGCGAATACAGTATTTGCACCGGGTGCCAATGGTACCGATACGGTCAAGCTTAACCCGAACTATGGGGATGGCGGTAACTATACGGTTGTTGCGACTGCCAATGATGGTAATGGCGGGATCACATCGGATACCTTCCATATTACGGTCAATAAGGTAAGTCCGTCGCAGAATATCTTTGTCCAGTTCAGTGCCGGTGATGTTGCGGGTTCACCCTGGAATGTCATGAGCGCAAGCGGGACCGCGACGAATTTCCTCGACAGCAAGGGTAATACGACGACAGTTGGGTTGAACTTCCAGCCTGGCTGGTGGACTACTTTCAATAATGGCCCTGTGACGGGGAATAACTCGGGTATCTATCCCGATAAGGTCGAGCAGGATTACTTCTTCTTTGGCTCATATCCGGGTGTCTTCACCGGCCCGAACACAGACAGTGTGCAGGTCACCGGGCTGAACCCGACACAGATGTATTCGCTTACTTTCTACTCCGGCAGTGTGTGGGGTGCGCAGCTCGATAACGGAACGACGACCTATAGCAGCCAGGGTCAGAGCGGTAGCCTGGAAGTTCAGAACAATACACAAAATACCGTAACCTTCAGTGGTTTGCAGCCGAATGCGAGTGGGATCATAACCTTCAATCTGGGTCTTGGCGCTAACACAAAGGTCGGATACCTGAATGCGCTGGCGATCACTTCCACCTTTGACGATGGTACCGCACCGCTCAGCCCGTCCAGCCTGGCGGCAAGTGTGGCATCCAACGGAGCAGTACAGCTGAGCTGGTATGACTCGGCGTACAATGAGACCGGCTACTATGTGCTGCGGTCGCAGAGCCCGACGGGACCCTTTGTCCAACTGCCCCGCGCTACCGGTGCCAGTGTCACCACGTATGTTGACAGCACGAGCGGCAGCAACCGGACCTATTATTATGAAGTGGAGGCCTTCAACACGCATGGCGTATCGGCCCCGAGCAATATTGCCAGTGTGAGCACGGCAGACCGGGTTCCGACCATCAATCCCATTGCGAATGTGAATATGACCTACACGCAGGTAGATACGGTAACGATTACGACGAATGCCGACACGACCAATATGGTTAGCCTCAGTGCAACCGGGTTGCCGCCTTTTGCCATCTTTACGGATAACGGTAATGGTACGGCTACCATCGTGATCGATCCGACCACGGGTGCGACCGGTGTTTATCCGACGGTGACCGTTACGTCTGTGGATCAGATGGATTCGATCCGGACGACTACGTTCAGCATTGTAGTGCGCGATCCGGCGGTTACTTCTACTTACATCCATATGTCGGATGGTACCCAGGTCGGCGGTACGCCCTGGAATAACTTCCTGTTCTGGCCTTCAGCCAATACCGGGATGGGTAACCTGGTCAACGACCAGGGTGCGGCGACGAATATGTCCTTCACGTTCACCAACGGCATGTCGGGCAGCTATGTCGGTGGGATGCAGCCGCATAACGGCGCGGGCATCTTCCCCGATGCAGTAATGCGCAGCGGCGATTACGAGCAGACGACGAGGACGGATACGATCCGGTTGTCGGGTCTCACACAAGGCCAGGCTTACAATATCGTCTTCTTCAATAGCGTCGACTTCGGCGGAAGCGGTATCACCAACTTCACGGCAGGTGGTAAGACGGTCACGCTGAATCCGAACTATAATATCAACAATACGGTACGGGTCAACCATGTGCTGCCGGATGCCAGCGGCAATATCTACCTCGGTATTGCGAAGGCAAACAGCAGTCAAAGCTTTGCCTACCTGAATGACCTGATCATCGAGAACTATGACAGCAGCTTACATCTGCTGGCACCGACAGGCCTCATCATCAAATCGATGACCAACACGTCGGTGAGCCTCCAGTGGCAGCTGCGGAGTTCGGGTGAGACGGCTGAGCAGGTATGGCGTGGTACGGACAGCACGGGCAGCACCTATCAGTTGATCGCTACGCTCGCGGCCGGAACGAGCAACTATGTCGACAACACGGTCAAGCCGAACGCGAACTATTATTATACGGTGGTTTCGGTGAACGGCAGTACGCAATCGAAGTTCAGTAATGCGGTCTACGCCAACCCGTATTCGACGATCGTATATCTGAGCTACTCGGTCGGATTTGTGGCAGGCGCGCCCTGGAACAACATCTCGATCCAGCCGACACTGGGTCAGGTATGGAATAATTTCTTCGATCTTAACGGCAACCTCACCAACATGGGTCAGGTGCAGACAGGAACCTGGGGCGGTGTATACGCCGGCGGTATGCAAACCGGCAATAACTCGGGCGTCGTTCCGGATGCGGTCATGAAGGCGAGCTATGGTCTGTTCCCGGGTACGTTCGGAGCTGTGCAGCTCACCGGTCTGGATATGAATATGACCTATGATCTTACCTTCTTCGGCAGCGCCAACCTGGGTGGTGATAACAATGCGACCTATACGGCTAACGGCAAGATAGCTATCCTCAACGCCACGGAAAATGAGACTGGCGAGGTGACTATCTTCAATGTTGCGCCCGATATCAATGGTAACATCAATATCACTTGTACCACGAGCGATGACCAGGCCCAATTCGCGCTGATGAATGCGGTGATCGTACAGGGTCACTCCCTGACACCGAGCGGAAATGTGCCACCTGTTCCTGGCGGTACGACCACGACGACGGATGCCGTAACACGGACAGCTCTGGCACTCACCAATGACAGTACACCGGCGCTGAAGACCCTGAACGCTTATCCGAATCCGTTCCGTTATCAGTTCACGATACAGGTACCGGTAGAAACAATGAATGAGAATGTGCAGATAACGGTATTCGATGTGACGGGCCGGCCGCTGTACCAAAAGGAATTCGACAACCTGACCCAGGGCAACAACTACCTCATGATCGCGCCCGGTGCGGCAGCGGTAAATGGAGCATACTTTGTCCGGGTTATGTATTCAGACAAGAAGACCGTCAAATTCATCAAGGTGATAAGGCAGTAGTTGTCAGGATATGTGGATTTAACCTTAAGAAAGTAAGCAGTGATCCTTCGGGGTCATTGTTTACTTTTTTTTGTATTTTACCTGATAATGAGCAAAGGATATATCCGAAGTCTGGATGGGTTAAGGGCGGTGGCGATCCTGCTGGTGATGAGTTTTCACTATCAGCTGAATTATTTCGGTTGGGCGGGTGTCCAGCTCTTTTTTGTGCTGTCGGGGTTCCTGATCACGCGGATCCTTTGGATGGAAAAGTTCAAGGACGAGCGGTTGTGGCCGCGGTTCAGGAAGTTTTGGGTCCGCCGGACCCTCCGCATCTTCCCCTTGTACTATGGATACCTGATCTTCCTGGGAGCTACCTTTCTATTCTTTCATTTCCCGGCGTATTACCGGACGTTCATCCCCTATCTTGCGACGTATACCATCAATTATACCCGACTGATGCCCGGTTGGCTGGTGAACCCGCTGTTCACGCATCTTTGGTCGTTGTCGATCGAAGAGCAGTTTTATCTGATCTTTCCTTTTTTTATATTGTTATGTCCGCCCAGAGTGATCCGCTACGGAATGATATTGATCATTTTGGCATCGCCATTGGTCCGGTATTGGCTCGGAATTTATTATGCAGGGCGGGCGCCCGATATGCATGTCGCGGCGGATGCGGTATACTGGAATACGCTCAGCCATCTCGATGCGTTCTGTATGGGGGGGCTGATCCCGGTGATGTCGCTGGACCGAAGGGTGCGGCAGCCGTCCCGAATGCTGTTGACGGCGGTTTTGTTGGTGATTATGGCCGGGACGATAAATCATATGCTGATAGACACGGGTCACTCCTACCTTTCCGACCTTGGGTACGGCCACGCAGAAATGCGAAACGATCAGCACGTGTGGAGCTATACGCTGCTGAATTTTCTTTTTGCCACGTTCATCCTGGTCCTTGTCAGCGAGCGGGTGCGGCAGCGGCTGAGCCTGACGAAGCGACTTCTGGAGACCCGCTGGATGGTGGCGATCGGCAAGGTATCCTACGGGATGTATATTTATCACTGGGCGATTATGACCTATGTGATGGACCGGTTTTTGCCGGCGGCGGCCGGAACAATGATCCGGATCGGTTTATTTCTTCCTTACGTGTTGCTGGTATATGGTTTTTCCCGTTTAAGCTATCGCTTTTATGAATCCTGGTTTATCAAACTGAAGGACAGAAAGACCGCGCGGGTGAGTACGTCGCTTTTCATTAAATAGCTGATCTGTTGTATCTTGTGTGTAAATAGTTTGACCTATGACAAAAGAAGGGTCTTCCTTTCATGAGAAATTTGTAACGGTGATCGTCGCGCTGGTCCTTTGCGGAATGGCAGTCAAAATCCTCTTTTTCTGATTATATGCTAACACTCGGGGGGAAAAAGAAAAGCGGCGTATTTCAAAACCCACAGAACAAGAAGCGGTGGGTATTCCTCATCTTTTGCCTGGCGATCATGCTGGGGGTGCTGCTGGCCAAAAACATGGTCCTGGGGATCGGGATGTTTGGCGGCTTGATGGGGCTTGCTGTTGTCATTGTGTGTCTCCTTCATGCCGAAGCTGGTCTCTATATCAATATTGCCTACTCGTTTTTCGCCTTTTATTTTGCCAGGCTTTTTTTCAATGATTTCCCTGTCGGGGTGGTTTCCAACATATTGATCGTCGCGACGTTCCTGGGGATCTTTGTGAAAGGCAAGACGGGTCGACAGATCTTCAATGAATTTACCCATTCGGCCATCGTTCGGTGGATGCTGCTCATCTTTGCCTTTCTCCTGCTGGAACTGTTCAATCCCTCCGCCCGTTCGATAGAAGGTTGGATTGGCGCGGTCCGCGCTTTTCTGATGACGATCCTGCTCTTGTTTGCGGCCTATGCGGTCTTCGATAACTGGCGCACCGTGCGGCGGTTTATCATCGTTGTGTTTGTATTTTCAGTTGTTGTGGCGGGATACGGTTGCTGGCAGCAATTCCATGGGCTATACGACTATGAGATCAACTGGGTGCTTTCGGATCAGGCCCGCTCCGTGCTCATCTATATCGCGGGAGACTATCGAAAATTCTCTACCATGGCGGACCCGCAAGGTTTTGCAATCGTAATGGCAGCCTCTTCGGTGTTCTTTCTGATCCTGCTGACCGGCCCGTGGCGGTCAAAGGTGAAGTGGGTTATCTTTCCGGGAGTCTGCCTGATGTTGATGGGGATGGCCTTTTCGGGAACACGCACCGCGAACGCCATGATTGTCGGAGGGCTCGCTCTTTTTATTCCACTGACGATTAACAAGCGGAGCACGATCTTTTTTTCGGCATTGGCGCTGGCGGTTTTCGCGGTGTTGATGTTCGGACCCTTTTCAGGCAATGCCACGATCAACCGCTTCCGCACAACTTTTACCGGAAACAAGGATGAATCCTTCAACGTCCGGTCGGTTAACCGGAAGAGGGTGCAGCCGTATATCTATGCACATCCGATCGGCGGCGGTCTTGGCACTACGGGACCGTTTGGCGCCATTTACAATCCGGGTCATTTCCTTGCGGGTTTTCCGCCCGACAGCGGCTATATGAAAAAAGCGCTGGAGATCGGGTGGATCGGGTTATTCCTGGCGTTGATCCTGTATTTCTATGTTGCGAAGGCCGGGATACACGGATATTTCGCATCGAAGACCGAGAAAGCAAAGAATGTATATGCGGCGGCCACCTGCTGTATGTTTTCTTTCTATGTGGCGGAGTTTGCACAGGATGCGGTCGGCCAGATCACAGACATGGTTGTATATTACCCGATGATCGCCATCATCCTCCGGTTAAAGGACTTTGATGCTCAAATCAGTTAATGATATAAATACCCCCAGTGAGAGAAAATAACCCGCTCCTCAACCGACCCTATCTGCCCCTCCTTCCGGCATTGCTGGTATTCCTGGCGCTTGTTGCGCTGCTGGAAATGCAGGTCCTGCATTACACACACACGGGGTGTTTGTTTATCCGCTCGACGACACCTTCATACATATGGCGGTGGCCAAGAACCTCGCCTTCCAGGGCAATTGGGGGATTGCCGGTCATGAATTCGAGTCGGCTTCGTCTTCCGTTCTCTACACGCTACTGCTGGCCGGCCTGTTCAAGGTTTTCGGGGCAAAGATCATTATCCCTTTTGTGATTAATCTGGTGGCCGGCTGCCTGTTGCTCGCGGTGGTACAACGGCGGCTGATCCGCGAGAAGGTAAGTAGTCGTGGCCAGCTTTGGATCTTGCTGGCGGTCGTGGTGATCACCCCGCTGCCGATCCTGGTGTATAGCGGAATGGAGCATACGCTGCAATGTCTTTTCTCATTCCTGTTCATTTTTGGCGCGGCCGACTGGCTGGAAGGTATCGATCGGACCCAAAAGGACCGGCTGAGGATACCGCCGGGGCTTATTCTTTGGGGCGTCCTTACCTGCGCGATCCGGTATGAAGGTGCGTTTGCGGTGGGGGTGGTGTGTTGTATCCTGCTGGCTAAGCGGCGGGTGGGCAGCGCGTTTTTGCTTGGATTTCTGTGTGCGCTGCCGATCTTCATTTTCGGCGCATACAGCATGTCAAAGGGCAGTTATTTTTTGCCGAATTCGGTCATGGTGAAGTCGGAAGGCGCACAGCTGTCATTGGGGGGTATTGTCTCGTTCGTATTCAATGTCGTGTTGCAAAAGCTCACGATTTCACTAGCGGGTATCAGCACGGTAGCCGCGCAGCATTTACTGATCGTATTGCCGCTGACCTATCTCTTTTTTTCGGACCGGCTACCCCGACACGGGCGATACGTCTATCTTTTGTTGGTGCTTACGGTTTCGACGTTCTTCCAGGTGACGCTGGCGTCCACAGGATGGTTTTATCGCTACGAAGCATATTTGATCTTGTCTTCCGTGGTAGTGGTTTCCCTGATCCTTTATCGGTATGGGGCAGACCTAATGGAAAAGATCCGGCTGCGGCCGGTGGTGATGACCTTTTTGTTGTTTGCGCTTTTGTTGCCGACGGTGGTCCGGGTGGCGGCGGCTTTCCGAAAGGCGACCCAGGCCAGTCTGAATGTGTACAGTCAGCAGGTTCAGATGGGGCATTTCCTGCACCGATATTATGACGACAGTGTGGTGGCGGCGAACGACATCGGGGCCATCTCCTACTATAAAACGGCTAAAAACCTGGATCTCTGGGGTTTGGCCAATATCAAAGTTGCCCGCAGCCGAAAAAATAATTATTGGACGCCGTCGTTTCTGGATAGTCTGAGCCGGAGCGAGCGGGCGCCGATCGCCATTGTTTTTGACAGCTGGTTTAGCGATTCGTTGCTGACCCGCTGGAACAAGGTGGCTACCTGGACCATTCCGAACAATGTGATCTGTGGTGACAGTGTGGTCTCGTTCTATGCAATCGACCCGGGAGGAAAGGAATATCTGCGGCAGAGTCTCGAGTCGTATCAGAAGGAGCTGCCGTGGGGGGTGAATGTGCGGTATTATTAACATCAATCAAGGTGAGATGGCCAAGGCTGCAAGCGTGTACTACCCCAATCTGAACGGCCTGCGGGCGATCGGGGCATCGATCGTGATGATCGGACATGTAGATTTTGTCAAGATCATTTGGGGAGTGTCGAACGTGCAGTATTTTCCCATCTTCGGGAAGATCGGAGTAGCGCTGTTCTTTTCGCTGAGCGGGTTCCTGATCACGTCGCTTTTATTCAATGAGCTGGATTCGACGCATACGATCCGGCTCAAGGACTTCTATATCCGGCGGATCTTGCGGATCTGGCCGTTATATTACTGGGTGGTACTGTTGGGGCTTTTGGTATTGAACCGCATTCCGGCGTTGAAGATACCCGGCCTTTCGGACGAGATGTATCAGAATATGACGTTGGCGGGCGTGGTGAATGTGATGCTGATCATCCCGAATTTCACGCATTTTTATATCCCATATTCGGATCAGCGGTGGAGTATTATCGTCGAGGAGCAGTTTTACCTGATCCAGCCGGCGCTCATGCGCATTTTCCGCAAGCGAAAGGTGCTGGTCGTGGTGTTCTGTTTGTTGGCGTGTTCCTCAGAGATCACGCGTGGTATCATCCGGGTCTTCCACCTCGACCGGCATATTTCCGCGGGTATATTGGGGGCGGTAATGGAGCAGTTGAAGTATCTCGGGTGTATTGCGGTAGGTTGTCTGGGGAGTACGCTCATTTACAAACGCGAAAGTGGTTTGAAGACATTCTTGTTCTCGCTGCCGGTCCAATGGGTGGTGCTGGCTGCGCTGGTCGGCCTGTCGATGGCCAGCTTCTATGTGCTCCGTGATGAGGAAGGGGTCGATTTGCGGATCTATTGTGTGCTGTTCTCCATCGTGGTGGTCAACGGCGCGTTAAACCCGCGGAATATTTTCCGGCTCGAGACGCCGGTGTTGAATTTCCTCGGGAAGATCTCGTATGGTATCTATATGTACCACATGATGTGTATCGGGATCGCCTTTGCTATTGTACGGACGGTGACGACGAATGCGGTGGTTCAGAATATTCTTTTATATATCCTGTCGATCGGGCTCACGGTGCTGGTCTCGTGGTTGTCGTTTGACTATTTTGAGTCCTTCTTCCTTAGGCTGAAACCGCGGCTGCAGGCGTTGACGACGCGCAAAAGGCCGGAGAAGGCGGTATTATAGGTTAAGCTTTTTCATTTCAGTTATGGCAAAGTCGCAGGCCCTCGCGGTCAGAGCCATATAGGTCAGCGACGGGTTCTGGGTGCCGGCGGAGGTCATACAGCTACCGTCGGTGATGAAGATATTTTTGACGCCATGCGCAAGGATATCCAGGCCTCGGCGGAAGAAATGCTGCATACTGCCGGCTTTACCAACGTCCACTCCTA
>Ga0206918_1112_pt1 | contig 18147 bp, 16 predicted proteins | sample Alteio_BWOrgHeat_69_FD_152950 | JGI IMG/M metagenome (GOLD analysis project Ga0206918, IMG submission 152950) | Enriched cells from forest soil in Barre Woods Harvard Forest LTER site, Petersham, Massachusetts, United States -... | ecosystem: Environmental > Terrestrial > Soil > Temperate forest >... | reverse complement strand
CGGTGTGGTAAAAAGGAGGAAGATCAGAAATCTCGACATGAGCTACGGTGGCCTTTTTGGCAAATTAAATAAATAATCGGTTGCCGACCTTACCATTTGTCAAAACAGGATGGCAATGCGACGTTCAGATTGACAAGAGTTTGTTAATTTTGCACCCTTATGATCAAGATCACTTTTCCGGATGGCGCCGTCAGAGAATATGAAAGCGGCGTCACGGCGTTGGAAATCGCGCGGACCATCAGTGAGGGGTTGGCGAGGAAGGTACTGGCCGCGAATGTGAATGGGCAGGTGTGGGATGCGACGCGTCCGATCACGACCGATGCTACCCTGAAATTGCTGACCTGGTCAGATGCGGAGGGCAAATCGACTTTTTGGCATTCGTCTGCTCATTTGATGGCGGAGGCGGTAGAGGCGTTATTTCCGGGAGCGAAGTTCTGGGTCGGTCCGGCGATCGACACCGGCGGTTTTTATTACGATATGGATCTGGGCGGCCGGCAGATCACCGAAGACGATCTTCGCAAGCTGGAGGTAAAAATGGCGGAGCTCACCAAGGCGGGCGAGGTTTATCGCCGAAAAGAGATCAGCAAGGCGGAAGCGGTAAAATACTTTTCGGAAAAAGGGGATGAGTACAAGCTCGACCTGCTGGAGAACCTCCGGGACGGTCAGATCACGTTCTACACCCAGGGAAATTTTACCGACCTGTGCCGGGGTCCGCATATTCCCAATACCGGGTTTATCAAGGCGGTCCGGCTGACCAATATTGCCGGGGCCTATTGGAAAGGGGATGAGCGGAACAAGCAGCTGACCCGCCTTTATGGCGTGACCTTTCCCTCCCAGAAGGAACTGGACGAATATTTGCAGATGCTGGAGGAGGCGAAAAGGAGGGATCACCGGAAGCTCGGGAAGGAGTTGGGCATTTTTACGTTTGACGAGCAGGTTGGACCGGGGCTTCCCCTATGGATGCCCAACGGGGCGATCGTGATCGAAGAACTCGAGCGGCTGGCCAAGGATACCGAGGAAAAGGCTGGGTATAAGCGGGTCGTCACCCCGAATATTGCCAAGGAAAGCCTGTACATCACCAGCGGCCACTTGCCTTATTATCAAGAGAGTATGTTTCCGCCGATGGAATTGGAGGGGGAGAAATACTATCTGAAGGCGATGAATTGTCCGCATCACCATAAGATATTCGCGGCCGAGCAGAAATCGTATAAAGACCTGCCATACCGGCTGGCGGAATATGGGACCTGTTACCGGTACGAACAGAGCGGGGAATTGTTCGGTCTGATGCGTGTCCGGTGTCTTCATATGAACGATGCGCATATTTATTGCAGCAAAGATCAGTTCTATGAGGAATTCCGGGCGGTGAACGAGATGTACCTGAAATACTTTAAGATCTTCGGCGTCGAGAAATATGTGATGCGGTTCAGCGTACACGAGCCGTCGAAACTGGGCAAAAAATATATCGACGAGCCGGAGTTATGGAAGGAGACGGAGGCCCTGGTACGGGATGTGCTTATCAGGACGAATACCCCGTATATCGAAGTGCCGGACGAGGCGGCATTTTACGGTCCCAAGATCGATGTCCAGATCTGGAGTGCTATCGGGCGGGAGTTCACTTTGGCCACCAACCAGGTGGACTTTGCACAGGGCAAACGGTTCCGGCTGGAATATACGAATAAGGACAACCATGTGGAAACCCCGTTGATCATCCATCGGGCGCCGTTGGGCACCCATGAACGGTTTATCGGTTTCCTGCTGGAGCATTATGCCGGCAAATTTCCGGTCTGGCTGGCGCCTTTGCAGGTGAAGATCCTGCCGATCACGGATAAGTCGCTGGAATATGCACAAAGTCTTTTAGGTATGCTCAAAAATGCAGATATTCGTGTTGAGGTGGATGACCGCAGTGAGAAAATCGGCAAGAAGATCCGGGATACGGAGTTGGCCAGGGTTCCTTACATGTTGGTGATCGGAGAGAAGGAGATGAATGATCGGAAAGTAGCCGTCCGCCGCCAGGGTAAAGGCGATCTGGGGGTGAAGAGTATCGAGGAGTTTATTGCCGATGTGAAGCATGAGATCAAAGAACGCGTCCCTAATCCCTAAGGGCGTGAATAAAAGCAAATAAAAAATTTTTACGGCTTCCGGCAGGGAAGGAAGCCGGGTTTAAAAACTGTAAATGGCATTTCCACCGAGACCTCCAAGAGGTAATTTTAATCCACGATTCAGAAAAGAACAACAACAAGAGCACCGTACCAATCACATGATCAGGGTTCCGCAGGTACGGCTGGTAGGCGACAACATCGAAGTTGGCGTATATTCAACCCAGGAAGCTCAGAAGATGGCGCAGGAGCAAGGCCTGGACCTTGTCGAAATCTCTCCCAACGCCGATCCCCCGGTCTGTAAGATCATCGACTACAATAAATTCCTTTACGAAAAGAAGCGGAAGGAAAAGGAGATGAAGGCCAAGAGCAAGGCCTCGGAGGTGAAGGAGATCCGGTTCACGCCGAATACGGATGACCACGATTTCGACTTCAAGGCGAAGCATGCCGAGAAATTCCTGAAGGAAGGCAACAAGGTAAAAGCGTATGTCCAGTTCAAGGGCCGGGCGATCCAGTTCAAGGAGCGGGGTGAGTTGCTGCTGCTGAAGTTTGCCGAGCGGCTCAATGATTCCGGGGTGCTGGAAGGCATGCCCAAGATGGAGGGTAAGCGAATGCTGGCCATTTGGGCGCCCAAATCGCAGAAAAAGAAGGAAAAGGATACGATAGGGAAGCCGGTCCGAGAATAAAAAATCGAGAAAACCGCTGAAAATGCGGTTTTTTTTATACTTTTGCAGCCCCAAACGGCTCCATAAGTGGTCACCCGTGTGATCCGCCAGCAGGGGAATCAAGTAAAAAGCATCCCAAATGCCAAAGGTTAGAACGAATTCGAGTGCCAAAAAGCGATTCAAAGTGACAGGCACCGGCAAGATCACCCACCAAAAGGCCTTTAAACGTCACATTCTTACGAAGAAATCCAAGAAACGCAAGCGTCTGATGCGAAAGAAAGGCGAGGTATCGCACGCCAATCTGGATTTTGTCAAGCGGCTGTTGAGGCTTAAATAATTTTTCTAACTTATTCAAACTTGTAAGATATGCCACGTTCTGTAAACGCCGTTGCTTCCCGGGCTCGCCGGAAGCGCATCCTGAAAGAGGCAAAGGGATTCTACGGCAAACGTAAAAATGTATATACCGTTGCCAAGAATGTCCTGGAGAAGGGCCTTCAGTACCGTTATGTAGGCCGGAAATTGAAGAAAAGGGAATACCGGACATTGTGGATAGCGCGGATCAATGCCGCCGTTCGTGCGGAAGGGCTGACCTATTCGACTTTTATCCATAAACTGGGCCAGAAGGGGATCGGTCTTGACCGGAAGGTGTTGGCAGACCTCGCCATGAACGAGTCTGAGATTTTCAAGAAACTGGTAGCTTCGGTTAAATAATAGTAAAGATTGTTCGCCAGGAACGCCCCCGAAAGGGGGCGTTCTTATTTTGGGGGTGTGATCTTATTTTTTTATATATTTTTGCGCAACTATTACATTAACCATTAAATTCAGCCAAACTGGATCAGGCACAGCAGAACAACACGTACACCGACCTGGTGACCCAAACGTTCAACTTCCCGCAGGAAGGTCTTGAAGTAAAGGAAAACTATCTCCAATTTAACGGGGTCGATCTCAAGACGTTGATCGACAAGTACGGCACTCCGTTGAAGCTGACTTATCTTCCGAAGATCGGGATGCAGATCAACAAAGCCAAAAAGATGTTTGCCACCGCGATCAAGAAACATCGTTATGAGGGCAAGTACTTTTATTGCTATTGTACGAAGAGTTCGCATTTTTCCTTTATTGTCGAGGAGGCGCTCAAGCATGATATCCATCTCGAGACGTCCTATGCCTATGACATCGAGATCATCAAGAAGCTCTATCAGCGTAAGAAGATCACGAAGGATACCTTTATTATCTGCAACGGGTTCAAGCAGAAGTCCTATACGAGTCGGATCGCGTCGCTTTTGAATGGCGGGTTCAAGAATGTCATTCCAATCCTCGACAATAAAGACGAGCTGCAGCAATACAAACGATCGGTGAAAGTGCCGTTCAAGCTGGGCATACGGGTCGCGGCGGAAGAAGAGCCTACGTTTCCGTTCTATACCTCCAGACTTGGTTTTCGGCCCCGGGATGTGTTGGAATTCTATGTGGACAAAATTGAAGGAAATGAGGACCGGTTCCAGTTGAAGATGCTGCATATCTTTCTCAACAAGGGGATAAAGGACGATATCTATTATTGGAGTGAGCTCAACAAGGTGATCAACCTGTATTGCCAGTTAAAGAAGATCTGTCCGGAGCTGGATTCGATCAATATCGGCGGTGGGTTCCCGATCAAGCATTCGCTGGGGTTCGAGTACGACTACCAGTTCATGATCAATGAGATTGTCCAGAATATCAAAAAGGCCTGCAAGCGGAATAATGTTCCGATGCCTCACATCTTTACGGAGTTTGGCAGCTATACGGTAGGGGAGAGCATGGCGCATATTTACAGTGTGATCGGGCAGAAGATGCAGAATGACCGGGAGATCTGGTATATGATCGACTCGTCGTTTATCACGACGTTGCCGGATACCTGGGGGATAGGGGAGCGGTTTTTGATGTTGCCGATCAACAAATGGGACGTAGAATATCAGCGGGTGGTGCTTGGCGGGATCACGTGTGACAGTCATGACTATTATGATTCGGAGGAGCACATCAACGAAGTTTTTTTACCCAAGATCGTCAATGGGGAACCATTGTATGTCGGGTTCTTTCATACCGGCGCTTATCAGGATCAGATCAGCGGGTATGGGGGTATAAAGCATTGCCTGATCCCTTCGCCCAAGCATGTGATCGTGGGTTATGATAAAAACGGCAAGTTGACCGATTGGGTACATGCCAAGGAGCAGACGGCGCAGAGTATGATGAAGATACTCGGGTATGTGTGATGATTAATGTTTCATCCGGTATTTCTTGTTGACCTTCGGGTTGTCGAAATAGGCGTTCAGCTGTTCTTCGGTCATACTGCTCGTCTCCTCCAGCGGGACGTCGATGAGCTGGACCTGGGTTTGTTTCAATTCTGCTTTTAAGGCGGCGGTTTTCTTTGTGATATCGGGATCTTTTTCGCCGACGAGGGTATTTTCGTGGATCATATAGTCCAGGCGTTTGACGGCTGCGCGGACGAGGGTAGCCTGGTTCTGTTCGGCGGTCAGGGGCGGGGCGGCGGTTTCTTTGACCGGCACCATGGCGACGCCCACGCTGGGAAGGATCTCGCCCGTTGTCATATTGTTGGAGGCGGTCGCGACGGTCCCGCCCAGGCCGGTGGCGGCGGCGGTAATATCGAACCCCTGGCGGGTATTGCGTGTATGTTTGACCTTCTTGTCCAGTTGGAAAAAGGCGTATTTCAGCCGCAACATGTAAACGCGAATATTCTTCACGGTCTGGCTATAGTCATCTTTTGCGTAAGGGTAGTTGAGCGCGTCGCGGACATAGATCTTGACGACAGCGGTATCATGCTGGAACATCTTGTTGGTTCCGACAAAATACAGGATCAGGAGCCTGGATTTCCCCGAATCGCTTTCTTTTGCGAAGTCATAGGGGGGAGACCAGGTAAACAGGTCATCGCATTTTGTCACATTTGAATTGCCCCGGATCGGCACGTTCGAAGAGAAATTGATGGATTCGATGGGATAGGTTCCGGTCTCGCACTGGACCCGGAAATTTATGGTATCGCCTTCGTCGATTGTCAACAAGCCGCTGACGGTTGGTTTGACGCGGGAGGGGATGACGTCGGTGGTAAAAAACTGGATGGTAAACGAGGTATCGAGGCGGTCTTTTGGGTTGTCGAGGTTCTGTACGCCGATCTTTACCTTATACTGGATGTCATATTTCAGCCTGCCGGACAGGAAATAGGATTTGTCGGCGCGAAAAGTGATCAGACCGTTTTCTTTTATTTTCATGCCGACGGGCGCGTCTTTCATAAAGAAGAAATAGCGGCCGGGGTCGCGGTTGATCTCGAGTTGATAGGCGAGGCTGGAATCGACATGGAGGGAGAAGTAGGGATCGAGATTACGGATGCGTAAGGTGTCATCAGGTTTGACGACGGTGTCCTGCAATTGCAGCGGCGCGTGGAAGGTGGGAATTTGAGCGAACCCCTGTTTTGAAACGACAACAACTACCAAAAGCAATAGCCGGAGCCTTAGCAAAGGTTTCATCATGCGTGATTGGATTACATGGGTTTGAGACGCGAAATTAAAACAATCAATGCTAAAAAAGTCAAAAAAAGAGGCCGGCTCACCCTGGAGATGAGACCGGCCTTCCATGCAACCCAATCCCTACACCTTCAAACTCAACTATTTTCGGGGCGAACCCTGATTACTGGATAGCGATTTGTTTGGCCGTTTCCTTTACCTGTTCCTTTTTCGGAAGCAACAGTTTGAGGACGCCATTTTCATATTTGGCCTGGATGCCGGTGGTGTCGATCCGGTCATCGAGGTTGAAGCTGCGTTTGAAGGTGCGGAAGGAGAATTCCTTACGGATCGTCTTGTACTCTTCGGTACGGGTTTCGTCCTTCTTTTCAAACCCGATGGTCAGCTGGCCGTTATCGAGGGACAGCTTAAAATCTTCTTTGCTACGGCCGGGAGCGCTGAGTTCCAGATGGTAAGCATCAGCTGTTTCGTGGATATTGACCGGGGGAAAACCAAAGCTTTCCTCCTTGGCAGGGAAACCCTGGAAAAATTCGTCTACGAACTGGGAAAGGCTCCGATGTCCGTTGTTGTTTACTTTTACGAGTGTCATACGATTACTTATTTGTGTTTGACAATTTAATTGTACAACCCTGGAGATCAAACGATATACCATCACGAAGAATGCGCCGGTTTCAGGCCGAACTGGCAAGATTGGCCACTTGCCGGGTGACAGAAGAGCAGGTTTGCTTTTGAGATAATGACAATATTTCATTCTTCGATGGAGAGAACTTTTGTCTTACCTTTGTGTTTTAATCTCTGTTGTAAATAAACCAATAGAAAAATGTATCCAGAGCAAATAGTATTGCCGATGAAGGAGGAGCTGACGGACAATGGTTTCCACGAATTGCTGACCTCCGAAGAAGTTAACGATCAATTGTCCAGGCCGGGGACAACCCTGGTTATGGTGAATTCGGTTTGCGGGTGTTCGGCAGGTTCGGCTCGTCCGGGGGTGTTGATGGCGGTAGCCAATGGTAAGAAGAAGCCCGATTTTTTGACGACGAGTTTTGCCGGGTTTGATATGGATGCGGTCACTACGATCAGGGAGCATTTGCTTCCATATCCGCCGTCTTCGCCTTCCATTGCTTTGTTCAAGGACGGGAAATTGGTGCATATGATCGAGCGGCATCAGATCGAAGGTCGTCCGGCACAGTTGATCGCCCATAATTTGATCGCGGCGTTTGAAGAGTACTGCTAGGTGAGGATCATCTTATTATGTACCATGCCGTCGCTTTGCGACGGTTTTTTTTTGCGGTTGTGGCCCGATATTTTTTGTTCACATCTGGGGAAAACCTATGGAATGTAGGTAGGTAGCGAATTTCAGCCGAAGAATGTTCCCCGTGGAACATTTTTGTGGAACGAGAATGCCCAATTTTTAGTGTGATGTGGAAAATTAAATTTGATAGGCGGGGGTGAGGAATTGGTAATGGATTTTGATGTAGGTTTGCGCAGCGCAGGCTAACTGCCATAGAACTATGTATCCCAATCTTTATTATGCTTTCTCGGATCTTTTTGGTCGGGTGCCGGGCTGGTTGAATTGGTTACGATTTATTAACTCATTCGGGTTTTTTGTAGCGCTTTCCTTTATCGCAGCGGCCATTGTCCTGACCAGGGAGTTGATGCGCAAGGAGAGAGAGGGGTTATTACAAAGCCGCGAAGAGCTTGTCCTGATCGGGAAACCGGCAAGTCCGGGAGAGTTATTGCTTAATTTTCTCTTAGGTTTCCTATTGGGTTTCAAGCTGATCGGGCTTTTTACGATCAATACCGGTCCCGACTTTAAGATCCAGGACTATATTCTCAGCGGCCGGGGGAGCATGGTGGCCGGTTTGGCCCTTGGAATCCTCTTCGCGGGCTTGAAATGGTATGAGAAGAATAAGCAGAAGCTGCCGCAGCCTCAGGAAAAGACGGTCCGCATCTGGCCCCACGACAGGGTGGGGGATTTGACGATCTATGCCTTCATATTTGGTTTTATCGGTGCCAAGATCTTTAACAGCTTTGAAACCTGGGATGATTTTGTAAGGGACCCGGTGGGTTCCTTGTTCTCGTTCAGCGGATTAACCTTCTACGGAGGCTTGATCTGCGCAGCGCTGGCGATCTGGTGGTATGCGCGGAAACACGGGATTGGGTTCTGGCAATTGAACGATGCCGCGGCGCCCGCTCTGATGCTTGCTTATGCTATCGGCCGGATCGGCTGCCAGGTATCGGGTGATGGCGATTGGGGGATCTTGAACAGCGCATATGTCACCGATCTTCATACCGGCAAGGCGGTCCTTGCGCAAATGGGCGATTATGACCGGACGATCGGTCAATTTTCCAGCAACTATGCTTCTGCTTTTAGTGACCTGCATCTTCATAGCCTGGATCAAATACCGCACCTGTCGGTCAGAGCGCCGAGCTTTTTGCCGAATTGGCTTTTTGCGTACGCATACCCCCACAATGTCATAGACGCCATGAATAACGTGCGGATTCCGGGGTGCGGTGGAGAATACTGCAATCAGCTGCCAATTCCGGTTTTCCCTACACCCATCTATGAGACGATGATGTGTCTGGTGTTGTTCGGAGTGCTGTGGGCAATCCGCAAAAAACTGAAAACTCCAGGATATTTATTCGCCGTTTACTTGATACTTAATGGGATAGAGCGTTTTTTCATTGAACATATCCGGGTCAATAGTCAATATGCCTTTCTTCCGGGCCATCCCACCCAGGCCGAGCTGATCTCCTCGGGACTGGTCATTGCGGGGGTCGCCATATTGTTGGCGCTCGGCCGAAAGAAGTCCCGACCACCTCAGGTAGCGGACAACGCGACGTAGCGTATTTGCCATCAGTCCAATAATTTTTCCTTTTATCATTTGCGTCCCGGAATCTGTAACTGGGCGCCCATTTTTGCGTCAGATAGGTAAACAGTCACCCGTTTGCTAATGGTCACCCGATCAGGATCATTGGTCAACTAAAATTCGCGGTGAGCCTTCCGCCGGGTAATTTCGAACAACTTTAATTAACGAAGAATTGCCAGTTATCAAGTTTAACGGCCTTTCAACACAAAGCAATATACTATGTAATGCAAAGTAGCAATCTTTGCACTGTAATAACTAAGAAATAGTACTATATCAAATAAAACTTATGAGACAGATTACGTTGACCGCCATTCTCCTTACCTTATTCGGGCTTTTTGTAAAGGCTCAGCCAAGCAGCCAGGGGGTTGCCGACCCGGCCATCCTTTCCGGCGGCAGGATCTCGGGCAATATTATGGATGACAAAGGGCAATCGTTGGAGGCTGTCACAGTCACCCTCCTGAAGGTATCGGATTCGTCGCGGATCAAAGAGACCGTGACCAATAAAGCGGGACATTTTGTCTTTTCCGAAGTCGGAGATGGCAAATATCTTGTACTGGCGACATTTGTCGGGTACAACCGGCAATATTCGCAGCCGGTCGAGATTGCCGGTCAGAATGCCAGAACGGTGCCTCCGTTGGTCCTGACCGGTTCCGGTAACAGTCTCACGGCGGTATCGGTCGTCGGTAAGCGGCCTCCGATCGAGCAAAAAGCCGACCGGACCATTATTAATGTCGATGCGTCCCCGTCTAACGCGGGCAGCACTGCGATGGATGTCCTTGAAAAAGCCCCCGGCGTGACTCTCGATAAGGACGATAATATCAGCCTTAAGGGAAAACAGGGCGTGACCATCATGATCGACAACAAACCCACCTATTTGTCGGCGACGCAACTGGCTGACTATCTACGGAGCCTGCCGGCATCGGCCATCGACCAGATCGAACTTATGACGAACCCTTCCGCCAAATATGATGCAGCGGGAAATTCCGGGATCATCAATATCAAGACGAAAAAGAACAAGATGAAAGGCTTTAACGGCAACGTCAGCCTTACTCATATCCAGGGAGTATATCCGAAGCCCAGCGGGAGCGTCAACCTGAACTTCCGGACGGGACAGTTCAATTTCTTCCTGAATGCCGGCTATGCGCATTGGGAGGGTTTCCAGGTGCTGAATATTCAGCGGAAATACCTGGATACGAATGCGGCGCACACCGTCAATTCGATCTTTCAGCAGACTACCTCCATGCATTTTATCAACCCGGAGGGCAATATCAAGTTTGGAATGGATTATTATGCGTCGAAGAAAACGACGGTTGGATTTGTGGTCAGCGGATTTCAGAACAGGGAACAAAACATTTCCGGCAGCAATATCCAGTTGCTGGATCCCAGCTATTCCCTTGACTCGCTTGTTTATTCCCCGAATACCAATACTACTACCTGGAAGAATTTATCTGCGAACGTGAATTTCCGGCATACCTATGATTCCTCCGGACGCGAGTTGACGGCCGACCTCGACTATGTACGCTATTCCTCGCTCAGCGATCAGTACTTCAATAACCAGACCTTTTCGCCGGATAAGAACTTGCTCGACCAGTCGATCCTCACGGGACATTTGCCCAGCAGCATCAATATCTATACTTTCAAGACCGACTATACCCGGCCGCTGGCGAAGGGGTACAAATTAGAGACGGGTCTGAAATTCAGCTATGTCAATACCAACAACACCGCCGACTACTATGACGTTGTCAGCGGCAAATCGAATGTGGACACGACCAAGACGAATTCCTTTATCTACCGGGAGAATGTCAATGCCGCGTATGTGACGATGACCAGGCAATACGGAAAGAAGTGGACGGTGCAGGCCGGGTTACGCGCGGAGAACACCAATTATTCCGGTCACCAACTGGGGAACGGTCTCACGGTGATCAACAATGACTCCTCCTTCACGCGCAGCTATATCAATCTGTTCCCGACGCTTTACGTGACCTACGATGTAAACGAGAAGAACACCTTCACGCTGAATTACGGCCGCCGGATAGATCGTCCTGCGTATCAGGATCTCAATCCGTTCCTGTTCTTCCTCGACCAGTATACTTACCAGGCTGGGAACCCGTATCTGCAACCGCAATACACGAATAATGCGGAGCTTTCACACACTTACAACCACTGGCTGACCACAACCCTGAACTATAGCTATACGGTCAACTTCTTTACCGAGACCTTTCAGCAGTCGGGTCAGGCCACCATCGTGCGGAACGGCAATATCGGGAACCGCCAGAATGCAGGTATTGCGGTAAGCGCGCAGATCCCGGTGGTGAAATGGTGGACGGCGATCGTCTACAGCAATGTCAACTATAATAAATTCACGGGTTTGTTGTATGGATCGAATATCGACGTGTCCGCGACCACGTTATTGCTGAACCTCAATAACCAGTTCCATTTCAATCACGGTTGGGCTGGAGAGCTCTCCGGGTTCTATCGTACGAAGGGGGTCGAAGGCCAAGTCATCGTAGACCCAATGGGCCAGGGGACGGTTGCGGTGTCAAAGAAGATCCTTAAGGAAAAGGGCAGCCTGAAGGTTTCCGTACGGGATTTCCTGTACACGAACCAGGTGCACGGCTATATAAATTTCCAGGAGACCGACGCCACCTTCCACAACCGGCGCGACAGCCGGCAAGTAGGGATGACCTTTACGTACAATTTCGGCAAGCCGATGAAAGGGATGGGCAACGGGCGCCGGAATGGCGGCGCGGGTGATGAAGAAAGCCGGGTAAAAAGCGGCGGGAACGGGAATTAAGGGGACCCGGAAGGCCGGGTCTGGATGCGCGGGCGGCCGATTGGGCAAGTCCGCGCATTTGCATACATTTGAGGTACAACTCGTTTGTATGCCATCCTTTGACATCGTTAGCAAGGTAGACCAGCAGGTCCTCGATAATGCCGTAAATATTACGAAAAAAGAGATCACCAACCGGTTCGACTTCAAGGATTCCCCGGTGAAGATCGAGCTGAATAAAAAGGAGATGAAGATCGACCTGGAAGCAGAAAGCGACATGAAGCTGAAACAGATCGTCGACGTACTGATCAGCCGGTCGATGAAGCAGGGATTGGACCCGTTGGCCTTTGATTTTACAAAGGAGCCGCATCAGAGCGGGAAAGTAACCCGGCAGGAAGTTGCGGTGCGCAACGGGTTGAAACAGGAGGATGCCAAAAAAGTCACTAAGCTGATCAAGGATTCCGGGTTAAAGGTTCAGTCGCAGATCATGGATGACCTGGTCCGCGTGACCGCGAAGAAGATTGATGATCTGCAGGCCGTGATCAAACTTTGCAGCGGGGCTAACCTGGGAATTGCCCTCCAATATGTGAATATGCGGGGCTAATTTATTTGTGGAGAACAAATAGATTGCCTACCTTTGCCAACTCAAAGTCAAAAAAAACTGTACGGCCAAATCCGTACAACCTTCAAAAAGAACAGATTATGAAAAAAGATCTTCATCCCAAGGGTTACCGGCTGGTTGTTTTCAAGGATATGAGCAATGGGATCAGCTTTTTGAGCAAGTCAACTGCGCAATCCCGTGAAACTATAAAATTTGAAGATGGTAACGAATACCCCCTGATCAAATTGGAAATCTCCAATACTTCCCATCCGTTTTTCACCGGTAAGAACATGTTGGTCGACACGGCGGGAAGAATCGACAAATTCAAGAAACGTTACGAAAAGAAGACCAAATAGCCAATTTTATTGTCTTTTGCTGTCACGGTCACACAACTTATTAGCCGGCCGGAAGCCGGCAGACCGAAGGTCAAACTTTAGCGCATTTGTGGCAAATGCGCTATTTTTTTTTATTTAGTTTTGGTCCGCATGCTGTTATTTGAAGATACTTCGTGTACAGGCGACCTGTTGCCATTCACCGCGGTTCGGTCGGCGTTCGATCTCCGCATGGGCATCCTGACGTTCAGGGAGAAATGGGAGCGCTTGCTGGGCGCGGGAACTTTTTCTGTAGGGCCTATTTCTGTTGGATCGATTTCCGTTGGATCGATTTCCGGCGCGCCCTTTTCCGCCGGTCCTGCGCTTGCAGCCAATATCCTGCCGACACGGGCGCTGGCGGCGCTGATCCGGGAGGAAGGAAAACGCGGGCCGCTTACGCAAGCCGCGATAGACCGGTTAATTGTTCACGGCAGGCTCATTCGTTATCCCTGGCATCTTTTTCAGCACAATGGCGAGGCGTTGGCGGAGGACTTCGACCTGGTCACCGCGGGCAGGCAGAGCGCACCAATCCCCGCGTCGGTCCGGGTGGTGGAGGAAGGAAATATTTTCATCGAGGCGGGAGTACGACTTTCGGATTGCTCGCTAAACGCCTCTGCCGGGCCGATCTACATCGGGCGTAACGCGGAGATCATGGAGGGGGCGCTGATCCGCGGGCCATTTGCCTGTTGTGAAGGATCTGTCGTAAAAATGGGGGCAAAGATCTATGGCGCCACCACGCTCGGACCGTATTGTACGGCAGGCGGCGAAATCAAGAACGTGGTATTCCTCGGCTATGCGAATAAAGGACATGATGGTTACCTCGGAGATGCGGTAATTGGCGAATGGTGTAACCTCGGGGCGGGGACCTCTGCGTCCAATGTCAAGAACAACGCCGGTACGATCAGGGTCTATCATCCCGCTTCCGGCGGTTATCTGCCCGCGGGGATGAAATGCGGGCTTCTGATGGGCGACTACACGCGATGCGCGATCAATACCAGTTTCAACACCGGAACGGTGACCGGTATTGCCTGCAATATCTTTGGCGAGGGCGCCCCGCCCAAATATATCCCTGATTTTAGCTGGGGTTACGACGGGCGGGTTCGATATGCGTGGGACAAAGCTCTGCGGGATATTGACAACTGGAAGAAAATGAAGGGGCAGGCGATCGGAGAAGACGAACGCAAGGCATTAAAACATATTTTTGATCAATTGTAAATCCACATCAAACCGCGACATTCATGAGACAACAAATTGCCGCCGCCAACTGGAAGATGAATCTAACGTACGGGCAGGGTCAGGAATTGCTGGACAGGATACTCAATGAAAATATTGTTCTTTCGGCACATCAACGGGCAGTCTTTGCCGTGCCTTTCCCCTACCTGGTCATGGCTTATCAGCGCCTGGTTTCAAAGGACAACTACTTCGCGGCTGCGCAGAATTGCTCGGACAAGAAGTCCGGCGCCTATACCGGCGAAGTCTCGGCGGAGATGCTCCGGTCGATCGATGTGAAATACTGCGTGATCGGGCATAGCGAACGAAGGGAATATTTTGGCGAGCAGGACCATACGCTTGCCGCGAAAGTGGAGTTATGTCTGGAAAACGGGATCACCCCCATCTTTTGCTGCGGCGAACCCTTGTCCATCCGGGAAGTAGGCGCACAGAATTCCTTTGTGGAGACACAGTTGCGGGAAGCGATGTTTCATCTCGCCGAGGCCCAGTTCCGGGAGATTGTCATCGCCTATGAACCAATCTGGGCGATCGGGACCGGCAAAACCGCTACTTCTGCTCAGGCGCAGGAGATGCATGCGCATATCCGGGAAATGCTCGGGCGTAAGTTTGGAAAGCCGACAGCGGACAACATCCCGATCCTGTATGGCGGTAGTGTAAAAGCCGGTAATGCCCGGGAGATCTTTCAACAGCCCGACGTCGATGGCGGCCTGGTCGGCGGCGCATCCCTGCAGGCAGAGGAATTCATAACGATCATCCGGTCGTTGAAATAATACATGGATCGCAAGCTGATCTTTGATGTAGGGGCAAATGACGGGACGGATACGGCGTACTATCTCGGCCTTGGCTATTCCGTGGTGGCGATCGAAGCCGATCCCCGGCTTGCCGCCCGGCTGAGAGAACGATTCGCGGTTGAGGTCGATACCGGGATGGTGAAGGTGGCCAATGTCGCCGTTACCGATGAGGACTGTGCCGAAGTTGCGTTGTATCGCAGTCAGGTTGATACGGAAAGCTCGTTAATACCATCCATGGCGGAAAGGTCGGGACCGGCCGAACGGATTGTGGTCGCGGGGCGCGGACTTTGTTCGTTGTTTGGAGAATATGGGGTACCCTGGTATTGCAAGATCGATATCGAAGGCTATGATGCGATGGCGGTAAGCGGGATGTCGGGCTCTCAAGTCCGGCCCGACTATATCTCCTGTGAAGCCGCGGGTCGTCCGATCGGGGATATCGCCCGGGACGAAACTTTGTTATACGTGGTGCTCGACGCGCTGGCGGCCCAAGGGTACCGGTTTTTCAAACTGGTCGACCAGGAAAGCCTGCAGTTGTTGACCGACGCCGGTCACTATGACCGGGTCCATTCATGGTCCTTTAGGGTTCGGACAAAATGGGAACGATGGTTGGGCCGGCCGGGGCGAAAAGGATTGTGCGGAAGCGCGTCGGTCTCCGGTCCGTTCGGGGATGAACTGGGAGGGGAGTGGGCCGACTATGAGACGACCCGCCGCAGGCTCAGACTGCATTTCACTCACTACGATCACTACACGAAAAATAAGCAGTTTATCTTTTGGGCGGATATTCACGGAAAATATTAAGCGCTTCCCGTTGGATCGATGAAGGGCTGAGCGAATCCGACAGGCGGCGTATTGTTCGGGGGACGTTGTATTCCTTCCTCATCCAGGGCGGTTCCGTCGTGCTGGTATTCCTTAGCAACCTGCTGTTGGTAAGGGCCTCCGATCCCGATTCCTATGGCTTGTATGTGCATGTGTTCAACTGGGTGAGCATCCTGAGCGTGGTGGTATTGGGTGGCCGTGACGATCTGGTTCTCGCGCAATTGCCGCGGTATTCGGCGAGGCAGCGCAACTTACTCACCGGATTGGTCCGTGCTGCCAACCGCTGGGTGCTCGGGGCTGCCGTGGTGGTGGGTTTGCTGTTCATATTGTTGCCTGGCCTGGTAAACATCAAAACCCTGACTGATAACAGGTATCTGTTCCGGGTTGGGATGATCGCCGTATACCTGACGGCTGCGCTTGCGCTCAACCAGCTGGTATTGCAGGGGTTGAACCATGTCCGGCTCAGCCAGGTCGTCGAGAAGCTGGTCAAACCGATGCTGCTGATCCTTGGCGCGGGTCTGCTTTGGCTTCTGCGCGTGCCGCTGAGCGCGCGGGTGCTCATCCTCCTGGCTTCTGTGGTGTTGGGGATTTGTTGCGGCGCCGTCGTCGTGTTGGTGGTCAGGAGCTTAAAAAGATATTCCGGGCATGGAGGCGACGCGGCGCCCGAAGCAGCCGGTGCGGGTAAAAAGACGTTCTATTTTTTCGCGATCAGCCTGCTGACGTTGTTGAGCACGAAGATCACCATGTTGATACTTCCTGGATTTCTGCCGGTGGCAAAGGACGTCGGAATATTCAATATCGCGTACCGGTTTGCGGATCTGCTGATCTTTCCGTTTTTTCTGATGCATTCGGTGCTTCCACAGTTGTTTGCCCGTCACGCAGTGACGGGCCGGGCATATACCCAGTCTCTTTACAGCGAGAGCAATAAGCTGATGGTCTTGCTGAGCATCCCGTTGTTGGTGGTCAACGTCGCGGCGGGGCCGATGCTCCTGCGTCTCTTCGGTCCGGACTTTTCAGCCGGCTATCGGGCTATGCTCTATATCAGTCTCGCGCAATTCGTGTTTTCGTTGTTCGGGCCGGCCAATACCATCCTGATGATGCAGGACCGCGAGAAGTATTCGGCGGGATGTCTGCTCGTTTATGTCGGGTTATTGTCGGCGACCAGTTGGTGGCTGATCCCCTCGGGCGGTATCGCCGGCGGTGCGATGGCGATACTGGTCAGCAGTGCGATCTACAATATCCTGCTGGCCGTTGTGGTTTGGCGCGTATGCGGCGTGCGATCGCCGTTCCTGGCGTGGCTTGTGCGGCCGCGGCCGGCGGGCTAGGGTTTTGTCAGCTCGCTAAATGCCGTTCTGAAATTTTCTCTGGAAAAGTAACCGAATGCCTGATGGATCTTTTCGCGGGTAGCTGAATAACCGGCGGGGTCGTCGATAAAGCCCAGGACTATCGATTGTGCTTCTTCGGGTGACCGGTAGGGATAGATGGCGGACCGAAAAGGCCCGGGGATGATGAAACCGGTCGGGACCATCGCCGGGATGTTGTTGAGCAGGAGGTCGGCGGTCAGGCCGCTGGCGGTGGTGAGCCCATAGATCTCGGGGTTGTCGCGGCTGCCTTTTTTATCGATATTCAGGGGACTCCAGATCAGGTGCGCGCGGGCAAGCTCCCGTTCATAGGTCGTTGCGGGAATGTAGCCTGAAAAGGAGCGGATGGAGATCCGTTCGGTGGCGATGGATTGAAATTCGCGGATGATGGGGGCAGCCTTTTCGGTTCCGCCGTCGCCAAGCAGGATCAGCTCGACAGGCGGCGCGGCGGGGTGGGATTGCCATTGGGAAATGGTCAGTAACGGGTCAGCATAGTTGCGGCGGTTGGAGTCGAGGGAGCCGGGGATGACGATGCGGAAGGGTGAGGCCGGCGGTACGATATGATGTCCGGTATAAAATCGGGATGGGATGAAGACGACGATCGATCCCGGCAGGCGTTGCCGCAATTGCTCGGCCATCGCGGGCAGAAAAACATGATAGTGGCGGATCTGTCTGCGCAGGATAAATTTGGCGAGGGTCTCGGTGCTGTCGCGAAGCGTGCGCCAGGGGAGAAGGAAGTATTCGTTGATCTCGTGGACGGTCAGACTAAGCTGGACCCGACCAATGGCCAGCAGCCGGATCGCGAAAATCAGCAGATTATTGTCGAGGGTGCAGCAATGTAAATGGCTGACACCATGCCGCCGGATATAACTAAACAGTTGCCGGATAAACCGGCGGTTTGAACAGTCGGCGGTTTGAATGACAAAGTCGGTTTGGGGCCAACGTTGTCCGGGTGAACCGTCGCCGGTAAGGTTGTGGTAGGACGCTTCTTTCAGGAAGACGGCAACCTGGTTGAAATGCATTTCGCTCAGATCGAGCAGGGCGGGCAGGTTCTCATGGTGGGTGGTCTCATA
>Ga0206918_1111_pt1 | contig 18149 bp, 13 predicted proteins | sample Alteio_BWOrgHeat_69_FD_152950 | JGI IMG/M metagenome (GOLD analysis project Ga0206918, IMG submission 152950) | Enriched cells from forest soil in Barre Woods Harvard Forest LTER site, Petersham, Massachusetts, United States -... | ecosystem: Environmental > Terrestrial > Soil > Temperate forest >... | reverse complement strand
TTTGCTAATCATCCAGCAATTTGACCCGCCCGGTATCGGGGCAAGGGACCTGCGTGAATGTTTATTACTGCAGCTCAAACGGAAACCGTCCACATTTGTAACTGAGCAAGCTATACGGATTGTAAGGGATATGATGGAGGAGTTTTCCAGAAAGCATTACGATAAAATGGCCAAGAAATTGGAAGTGGACGATGAAATGCTGAAAGAAATTATTCAGGAGATCATTCACCTGAACCCGCGCCCTGGCGACTCGGTAGTAGACAGCAAAGGAGCCGTTATCCAGATAACACCGGATTTTATTATCCATGTAAACGAAGATAAACTGGAACTGTCCCTGAATTCCAGAAATTCGCCTGACCTTAAAATAAGCAAGGAATACAGCCGGATGATGGGCGACTATGCAAGCAGAAAGGACCGTACCTCCAAGGAAGCACTTTCGTTTGTCAAGCAAAAAGTGGAAAATGCCAGATGGTTTATAGACGCCATCAGGCAACGCCAGGAAACATTGCTCTTTACCATGAATGCCATCATGGAATATCAATACGAGTATTTTCTGGAGGGGGATGAGACAAAGCTGAAGCCGATGATATTGAAAGATATTGCTGACAGGGTTGGGATGGATATTTCCACCATCTCGCGGGTGGCTAACAGCAAATATGTGCAGACTGAATTCGGTACCTTTTTGCTCAAGACTTTTTTCTCCGAATCCCTTTCTACCGACAGCGGGGAAGAGGTGTCTTCCCGGGAAGTGAAAAAAATACTGACTGACTGCATTTCTGCAGAAGACAAGAAACGACCGTTGACCGATGATAAGCTCTGCAGCATTCTAAAGGAGAAAGGGTATAATATTGCCAGGAGAACGGTTGCAAAATACAGGGAACAGTTAGATATACCTGTAGCACGCATGCGAAAGGAGCTTTGATTTGGGAAACAGACTCGCCATACTCATTACTTACCTCTTTCATCCGCTGCTTATACCCACCTATGGTATCTGTCTCCTTTACCGGATTTTTTCAAATTTCTATTTTATCCACGATAACCGGATTTTGATATCTCTTGTCGGGATAACCTTTGTTTCTACCTGTTTGCTTCCGGCTATCAGTGCTCTTTTTTTATTTCGCTCCGGTTTGCTGAGTAATCTGGAAATGACTGATCGCAGAGAGCGTCTGCTGCCATACTTGCTTACCACACTTTATTATCTGCTCGCCTATTACCTCTTAAAAAATTTTCCACTCCCATCGGGCATGTTGCTGGCCGTTCGTCTTTTTACCCTCGGAGCCACCTGTGCGCTCCTATTGACTTCCGGAATCAACCTGATCTGGAAAATCAGTGCACATGCTATTGCCATTGGTGGTCTTACCGGAGCATTTCTCATTTTGTGTCTGAAACTGTCGTTCCCTCCAATTGACGAATTATGCTGGTGTACGCTGGTGGCTGGAATGGTTGGCTGGGCCAGGTTAAAGCTGGAAGCACACAGCCCTGCACAGATATATGCCGGATTCGGACTCGGTATGTTAGCTATGGTAGGCTTGTTCTTTGGCGCCTGAGAGTTCCGGAACATCCGCTTTAGGCAAGCTAAGACAGAATGTGGTGTGCTTGCCGTATGTGCTGCTCAGTTCGATATGTCCATTCAGTTTTTCAGCAGCATTTTTTGCAATGTAAAGCCCGAGTCCGCTGCCAGTAGAAGTATAGTGGCCTCTGAAAAACATGTCAAACACTTTGTTTTTTAACTCTTCCTGTATTCCAATTCCGTTATCTGCAACTTCTATGAAGACAGAGTTTATGTCCTGGTGAGCTTTGATCCGTATATAGGAATCAGATAGCTCTCTCCTGTATTTGATGGAATTGTGAATGAGGTTCTGAAGTATTCCTCGGAGTAGTTTCTCATCTGAAATGAGCTGTAACTCCGGAGGTATTTCATTTTCAAAATGAATGGTGTTGCATTTTGGGAGATTGCGGAGCGAGCTGATAATGTCTGTTATCAGTTTGTTCAAATCAATTGGTTTCATGGTTGAATGCCCCTGAGTAATATGGGCAATTTCATATAAGTCCTGCAAAATAACATCCAGCTTGTGGTTACATTGCTCCAGCTTGTCAAAATACAGGTTGACTTCCTTGTCCTGGAATTCCATTTTGGCGAGATTCAATAAGCCGGCCATGCTCGATAAAGGGCCTTTCAGGTCGTGAGAAGCTTTATATATAAAAGTATCCAGTTCCTTGATTTTATTACGAAGCTTTTCTTCCGAATTTTTTAAATCGGTTTGGTCATGCACGGCAGAAACGGCACCCAATATCGTTCCTTTCTGATCAAAGAGGGGCTGAGCATTGACAATCACATTTTTTTTAATTCCATTGGAAGGTATCACGGTATAGGAAGAATTGACAACTCGTTCGCCACGTAGTGCTTTATAGAGTGGAAATTCCATCTTTTGTTCATGTGACTTGCCGTCACTGTCCTGCAACTGATAGTAGTTGGGCCAGAGCTCAGCAGGACCGGTATTTCCAGGAAGGTTGTTGATGGATTTTAACGCGTCGTTGTTAAGGATGATCGCACCGTGCTGGTCGCAGGCAAGGATTCCTACGTGGATGTTTTCCAGAACTGCTTGCAAAAATTTACGTTCATGATCCAGAACATGTTCAATTTTTTTGCGCTCGGTGATATCCAGTAACGTGCCTGTCACCCTGGTAGCATTGCCGTAATGATCTTCCTGAACATCAGCTTGCTCGTTTACATACCTGATTTCCCCGTCCGGTCTTATAATCCGGTAGTCGAGGTTATAAATCTGCCTGTCATGGAGCAGGTGCGCCAGTGTTTCCTGAACCTGGTTCCGGTCCTCCGGGTGAATATACTGTCTGTAAGTTGACTGAGTTAGAGGAGTCGTGTCTGCCGGTAGTCCGAGAATGCGAAATATTTCGTCTGACCACTCGATTTGATCTTTTGCAAGGTCCCAATCCCAATTTCCCAGTTTGGCAATGCGTTGTGCCCGCGCAATCCGTTCGTCGCTAATTTTTTGTTTGCGTTCACTCTCCCGTTTTTGAAGCGCTCCCCGGATGGCGGAAGGCAAGCGTTGGAGATTGGACTTTAATACATAATCGTCCACCCCCGATTTGATACATTCTACAGCAAACTCTTCCGATACTGTACCCGTGACCAGGATGAACGGAATGTCCAGCTTGTTTTCTTTATAGATCCGAAACGCCTCTATCGAGTCAAAATTGGGAAGCGAATGGTCGGAAAGTATTATTGTTGGAGAGAAACCTTTCAGTGCTTGCAGGAAGGTAGCTTTTGTATCCACCACCTGTGAAATATAATCAAAACCGGATTTGCGCAAAGACAGATGGAGCAGGTCAACATCCGTGATGGTATCTTCCAGTATCAGAATACGAATAGTATCTTTCGCCATAGAGTCGGGATTTCGCGCTTAGTTTGTCCTGTAGCGGTTGTGAACGATGCTAAAAGGGAACAGGATAAATTTAGTGCATATCTTTTTCCTGTCAATTCCGTAATTTGGAAATTTCTTACACGAAGTGATGTATGATTTGCCAGGGGAGTGGGCACGCAAATGACAGGAATAGCCTATAAATACTGATATTCAGGCTCACTGAATAGGGCAGGCATTGGGCAGCTCAATGAAAAAGGTGGTTCCTTCCCCTTCCTTGCTTTCCAACTCGATAGTGCCTCCCAGTTTTTCAATAGCATTCTTAACAATATACAGTCCCAGTCCTGTACCGTTAGAGGTAGTGGTTGCCCGATAGAACATGTCGTAGACCTTCTTGTGAAAAGCAACCGGTATGCCAATCCCGTTATCGGAAATTTTAAGAACCAGGCTATAAGGTGTTTCCGTAGCCTCTAATTTGACATAATTGCCCTCACGATCCGACTGGTATTTGGCGCTGTTATCAAGCAGGTTCTGGATAAGCGAACGGATCAAGTTCAGGTCGGAATAGAAGGGGCGCCGGAGTTGGAAGTCAGTGATGAATTCGATTTTCCGGAATTCAGGGGAGTTCTCCAGGCTGGCAACAACTTCTTCTACCAAATCCTGGAGGATAATCTCTTTTACATCGGGAACACCCTGACTTATTTTGGTAATGCTTACCAGATCCAAGAGTATATTATCCATCTTTCGCGTGCTTTCCTCAATCATTTCAAAATAAGCGGGAAGTTCTTCCTGATTTCTGACTTGTTTGGTGATGCCAATGAGGCCGAGGAGAGAGGAGAGCGGAGCCCGGAGATCATGAGAGGCTTTATACATAAAGGTATTCAGTTCCTTCACTTTGTATTGAAGCTGAACTTCAGCTTTAGTCTGCTCCGAAATGTCTCGTGCATTGATGATAAACAACAAGCAGTCCTCTTCTTTGGAGAAAAGCGCTTTGCCTTTGGCTTCCATGTGTTTCCAGGACCCGTCTTTATGACGGCAGCGGTAAATTTCAGTATGTGTTTCACCGGGGGCGGCAGCTGTCAACTCAATGGTTTTCTTGACAAAGGAAAGATCTTCCGGATGGATGTTTTCCGCTGCCGTGCGTCCAACTCTTTCGGAAGGGGTGTATCCGAGTACTCCGGAAACGGAGGGACTGATGTAACGGATTTTCATTTCTTCATCCAGAATCATAATCAGATCCGAAGACGATTCTATGAGACTTCTGAAATGCTCTTCCCGTGAGCGAAGTTCTTCTTCATATATGGTGTAGACGGTCATGTCCACAAATGTGCCCATATAGCCCATGGCCTCACCGGATCCGTCCCGGATGCTAGTCCACTCCATTCTTACCGGCAACACGCTGCCATCTGTCCGCTCCAGGTTGATGATTTCGCTGTGCCTTTCTTCCCTGATGTCCTTCAGTATGGGGTGAACCTGATGAAGCAACTTCTGGAGGAAACAGGAATCTGTTCCCTCCGGAACCTGATCGGCGAGAACAGGACTCTGCCCAAGCATGTCGAAAAGCCAGGGGTTGGCATATTCATAGTTTCCGGCAGTATCTATGAGCAAGACACCTTCGTGCAGGCTTTCCAGTAATATGCGGAACTTTTCATTCGTTTTTTTGCGGTTTAGTTCGGCCTTCTTTTTTTCAGTAACATCTGTTAGCACAGACCTGCTCATGACTAATTGTCCTTTGTCATCCCGTTTGGCTGTGGCACTTAGCTCTACATGGAAAAGGCTCCCGTCTTTTCTCTGAAGTTGCAATTCCAGGTCTTTTACACCTTCGTCCGAGATCAAAAGATGTTGGTGTTGAAGAAATGCGCCTTTAAATTCGGGTGCCAGGAAAGTATCGATATGCATTTTTCCAATCACCTCTTCCCGGGAATATCCCATCCAATCCAGTTCCGTCTGGTTGATTTCAATAAAAATCCCATTATGGTCAAGCGAATGGTATCCGCAGGGAGCATTGTCATATAAGTCTCTTAGCCTGTTCAGCGCTTCTTCGTGTTCTGTTTCTATCCCTTTGTAACTGCTGTTATTGGCTGCTTTTCTCTTTTGAATTAGCATGTCATGAGTAGTTAGATTGAACATTCAAGGGACGATTTTCTACCAGGTTATTTTTTGCGAAATTACCTGATTTCCGCAACTTACCTGAACAATATAGATTGCAGCAGGGAGTTGGTTGACCGGGATTTCGTAGTTGGAAGCATTTGCACCGGTGAAATGAAGCATCAGGCGTCCATCGGTAGTAAAAAGAGAGGCTTCCAAAGGCATACCGTTGGTGGAATTGTTTTCAATTCTCAAAAAGTCTCCGGTATGTGTTACTTGAATTTTTCCGCTTGCAGAAACACCGGCTATGCCTGTGGCTTCGTCGTATACCCGGATGTGTTTGACAGCGCTGCTTTTACAGCTGTTCTGGAGCGCCTGGAGAACAACGGTATAGAGGCCTTGGGTATGAAAGGTATAGCTTGGGTTGGTGTCGCAGCTGACCGCTGATCCGTCACCGAAAGACCAATGGAAACCGGATGCATTTTCGCTTAAGTTCTGGAAATCAACCTCTGCACCCATAGCCAGATCAATTAATGTGTCACTGGCAACAAATTTTGCCTCAACAGGTGGGGGTTGGGAGATCGAAAAAGTGTCCTTGTAAGCACAGCCAGAAGCATTAGATACCTGGATAGTATAGGCACCTGAACCCATGTTTTTCAACGTGTCGTTTCCTTGAAGGTTGGAATTTGACCCTAACAAAATATTGTTTGAGTTGGTAACGGAATATCCCCATCCGGAGGTTCCTGCACCACCTACAACCACTGCTCCGTCATGCAGAGAGTAGCAGCTCACAGGTAACGCTGCCAGGCGGGGAGGCGCTTTAAAGTGTACCCGGAACCGGGCAGTAGTACTGTCTGTCATGAGACCTAATGAGAAGGAAAAAGCGGTTCCGGAGCGGAGGTCATAACGCTGTCCGGTCCAGCTGTCTTCCAACTGAATGCATTCTCCTTTGTTGAAAGGAGCATACTCGCTTCCTTTGATGGTATAATTCCCAGGCTGATTGATCAGGGTATACAATTCTATGATGGTGTCCAGTGCCGATTCAGGCATGGCATATACACAAAGAGGTTCCCCCGGAGCGCATAAGGTATACAATTGACCTACGGCAAGGATAGGGCTGAACATCTTCCATGCATCCAGATTGGGGTTGTAGCCGGTGCTCCCTGCTGTGTCAAAACGCACCACGATCTCATCGTAGTGGCCATTTCCAGTCAGCGTTAATTTGAGTGCGTTGTCCATAGCGCCTGCATTTGCAGCGAGGAAGAAGAAGAGAGCGAGGGTGGCTAGTTTTTTCATGACCGTTAGATTTTATAGGTCAAATGTATTTCGAAGGAAGGAGCTCTGTAATACACCTTTAGCCTGATCGTGTCAGGTGTAAGAAATTTGTGAAATTGGGAAGTCCGAGGGGGGCTGGAAGGGGGACAATAAAATATAGCTATCCGGAAGTATTATTTCTATATCCCCTGGAAGGGATGAAAATCAATGGGTTTCACGGGAGGCATTCAGAAAATAATGTATATTTGAAATATCTTATACCGGAAAAGCAACATCTCCATCATCTAATTTCAACCTATTAAGAAGTGATTATAATGACATTTTGGATGGTTCCTCTTAATCCTTCTTATCCTGTTCAATAGCAAACTCATCTATGATAAAGTTGAAAACAGTCGTTCAGCAACTTACCCTGGAGCATTATGAGGGTATCGGAGAACAGTTTCAAAAAAGCCGTGCTGAAAAATTCCATTCGCTTTTGAAAAGCCTTCGTGAATCGGATTTATCTGAAGAAGAAATTTCAGTTAAGCTGGGAATGAATAAGACTGCTTACTATACGCTCAAGTCGAGACTATATGAAAAAATTCAGGAATATCTTTTTGAAAATGTAAAGGATCCACGTATCGAGTTGCTGAATAACGTCGCAAACATTCACAACCTCGTTTACAGCACCCCTAAAGACACGGCTGTTGCCATTCTTAAAAAGCTCGAGAAGGAATTGACGGAGTATGATATGCCCAATGAGCTTACCTCCGTTTACAATGCACTCAAAAAGCTACATCTTTTCTCGCCCAAATATTATGATTACGCTCAGCTTTACAACAAGCATGTAGCCTATACCATTGCCATGGATAAGGCGGAAGATCTCTTGTCCCGTTTTACAAAGAGTACCGGAGAATATCTGGTTTCGAGAGATCCGGCCATCATTGAACTTCTTTCACTGATGAAGATGGAGATGGCCAATGTATTCCGTCTGTATGAATCGCATCACCTCGCTGTGTACCGAAACATTATGAATATTTCGTATGCGCTCTTTATACCGGGTAAAATCAAAGAAGAAGAAGAAACTGTTGAGGAAATGTTGGCTGCCTCCTGGAAAATATTTGATGAGAATGTGCGGGATGCCGACTACAAATACCTGCGTACTGTTCTTGATTTTCTTGCGTTTGAATATTACCATGGTCTCAAACTTTCCAAAAACGAAGCCCCCTATTTTGAACGCGTTAACGATAAGCTGGATACGTTTTTGCTGGCTGATCATTGTTGCTTCAGTACACGGTTCCTGCTGTCTAAAGTAGAGCGGTATTGCCAGTTGGAGATTGCCAATACGTTGGATGAGGAAAACGGACTTTTGGCTAATCTGGTCAATGAAGAAAATGTCCCAAGTTTTATATTTTTCATGCTCTACCGGGCGTCCTCCTCTTTTTATATAAATAAATATACCGACGCAATTGCAATCCTCAATGAGATGTTGAATAAGGTGAGTTTCAAAAACTTGTTGCATACCGAGATGGAAGCTAAACTCTTTTTGGCCCTCAACTATTCCATGGTAAATAAATATGAGCAGGCGGAGATATTGATTAAGAGCATTTCAAGGAAGATGAATGAACGCAGTGGAGAGGAATACGATAATGTACAGGCGTTTATTCGGATTCTGAAACTTCAGATGAGTTCGGAAGTGAAAGGGATGGAGGATAAAATGAAAAAACTTCGTGATAAATTTAATCAGGTGAACGAAGGCCGGAATAAGATTCTAGGTTTCCTGAAAACAGATGATGCGTTTATCACTGAATTGTCACGTAGCATCAAGCGGATCAAAGCTTAGATCGAATCCAGGTGCATCTGGGTAAGGGGCTTGTTGAGGAATTTAGAGACAAACTTGCCTTTATTGGCTTTCTCAATGTCAATAGGGTTAATGGAGGTTGTCAGCATGATAATCTTTACTGGCCCGTGCTGCTCAACAGCTATTTTCTCAAATTCTTCCAAAAACTGAAATCCATCCATCATCGGCATATTGATGTCCAGAAAAATCACTTTAGGGAACAGTTCTTCCGGCATATTCCCGGCCCTGGCCAGGTTCTGGTAGAACTCCAAGGCGCTCTTTCCGCTGGTATGAACATATACATTCGCTGAAAACCCGCAGCCTTCAATCATTTTCTGATTGATAAAATTGTCGATCTCATTGTCGTCGATCAGCATCACGGAAGCATACTTTGGGGTAGGTTTTTTCTTGGAAGCCATGGTATCTGCTTAGAATGTTAGCCTTTTGGGATTTGAATGCTAAGATAAGTAAAAACTTTTCAATCGGAAATGATCCCAAGGCATAACTGAATAATTAGTTGGCAAATTCATTCCGCAACCGATTGACAATACCGGTAGAGGTGATTAAACTTTCCAGATAATCCAGATTCATCTTGATTAAAGGCTTATTCATCATCGCCAGTACATGGGGATTGCTGGAGAAAACAGGTGTCAGGCCCGAATCAACAAACCCGCTTAAGATAATCAAGCGGCAACGTTTCCGTATGGAACCATCCAGCTTGTGATACTCCTCCAGAAATTCTTCTCCCGACATCACAGGCATATTTAAATCCAGAAAGATAAAATCGGGAAACTGATTCACGTCGGTTAATGAACGGAGGTAGTCGAGTGCCTTTAATGGATTCAGGAATTCGGTGACCTCATCCGAAAAACCATAGTTCCGGATCATCTTGTTGTTTACGAAATTGTCGATTGAGCAATCGTCAATGAGCAGTGCGGTTCTTTTGTTTTTCATGGTCGTGTGTTTTACGTTGTTTTTGTATTTCAAGGATGAAGCTGTTTTGAACTTCGTGACAAAGATGAAGCATAAACTGTTTCCTCCGTTTGAAATATCTCTTATGAAATCTCAGATGTAAGAAATTGAGTGAATAAGTGGGAGCGATGCTTGAGCCTTGCCGTAGTTAGCATCCCACCGGTCGATTCCGGATAACATACCAACTGTTGAAATTTCTTACATCCGAAAGAACCGGACGCAAATCAGGAAAATAAAACGATTGGATCTTCTTTCCTTTGAAGTGTTAATCAACAGCAATTATTCACCAGCTAAAAATCACACTTATGAAAACGCTTCGCACACTCACCGGAATTGCCCTCAGCATGCTGATCAGCATCAACGCTATAAACGCCACATCCAGCAAGCCTGTTAAAAACAAAGCCAAGGAAGCAACCGCTGCAAAAGCATGCCTCGAATTAAAAGGGTCTGCGAGTTTGAATGGAAGCAAACTGAAAGATTTTAATATCCGGCTCTATAAAGGAGGTAAGCTCGTCCATCAGATGGCTAACGGTAAAAAAGACAAATGCAGTTTCCTCCTGGAAGCCAATCAGGAGTATACACTTTGTTTCTCTAAAAAAGGACTTGCCGACCGGATGATCAGTATAAACACAGCTGTTCCGGAAGACATGGACCTTTCTCACCTCTTCCTGTACGAGTTCGACATGGAATTTATTCCTGAAAACGGAAAAATCAATTCAGAGGCTTTGGATTTCCCTGCCGGTTTGATTTATTTCGATGATGACACCGAAAAATTTGAGTACAGCCGCAAGTATGCCCAAAGCATCCAGGATCTGAAGAAGAAAGATGTTGCAGGAAAAAAGGAAATTGCAGCCAGATAAATAGTCTTTAGCAGCTTATTCCAGAGAAAGAGGATTGGCCAGGTTGGAGTACGATGTCAGGTCCATTTTTACAGAACCGATCAGTACATCCGCCTGGGCGCGGACAGGGATGTGATTCTTGTCATCTGAAATCCACACGTTCAGGTCTTCACTCTTCTTGAAGACACGGCCTTTCTGAACTATCGGACGAAACTTCAGGCAGCGCACCTTACCTACGTCTGTTTTGATGGTTTCCCGTCCAATGAATTTGATTTTAAGCTCCCAGATTTCGTTATCAATAAAGCTTTTCAATGAAAACTCATCACCCACTTTCGCATTGCTCATATCCAATGTACGGGCATAATAAAATGCGGAAATCATATCCTGGGTATAAGCGGGAATATCAAAATACTTCCCATTGCTCATGACCTTTTGTGTATCGTGGTCATAGACCTGCTCCTGATTGATTTTAAAACCTCCCTCATCCACTCTTCGAATAAAGACTACCGGTGCAATAGCCTCTTCGTCAATATAGGACTCGTAGCGGTCCCGCACTTTAAAGAAAGGATCAAATGCACCGATGCTTTTCCCGATTCCTACCACATGAAAGGTATTGCGGTCGTGCAGGATCTTGTTCTCTTCCATCACACTCACCTCTGCCGTGCCGGCATCAATGATTCCATAGTGGAGGCGAAACCTGAGCACTTCACCCCGTTTGAAACTCTCATTCTTAACCGAACGAAGAGGAATCTTCTCAGCAGCAGGCTTTTCATCTCCCACAGTAAAGGCCTGAAGAAAAGGTGTCAGGGTAAGTGTAAGAAGTATAGGAACCAGTCTGTTTGACATGGGTGAATGTATTGGTTACAGATGCTTATCCAAAGCCTGTGCCACAATTAGCCCTGTTAAGTTACTCCTTAAACGACAATGTTCACAATTTTATTGGGTACCACAATCACCTTTTTAGGTGCTTTCCCTTCCAGCATTTTAAGCGTCTGATCAAGCGCAAGTACCTCTTTTTCAATGTCTTCTTTGGTAAGACTCAGGTCCAGCTCCAGGAAAAACTTGGTCTTACCGTTCAGGGAAACCGGGTAATTGAAAGCGGTTTCCAGGGTATGCTTCTCCTCGTATTTCGGGAATTCAGCAAAGGTGATGCTTTCCGTATGGCCCAGCAAGGCCCACAACTCTTCAGCAATATGGGGTGCATAGGGTGAAACGAGCACAACCAATGGTTCCAGAACCATGCGTTTATTACATTTCAGTTCGGTCAGCTCATTCACACAAATCATGAAATTACTCACTGAAGTATTGAAGGAATACCGCTCAATATCGTCGCTTACTTTCTTGATTGTTTTGTGCAGGGCTTTCAGCTCGGGTTTGGTGGCAGGCTGGTCACTCACGGCAAACGTTTCTCCCGCTCCTGTATGGAAGAGCCTCCACAGCTTGCGGATAAAGCCTGATACGCCGGTGATCCCATTTGTGTTCCAGGGTTTGCTTTGCTCCAACGGACCCAGGAACATTTCGTAAAGGCGAAGGCAATCTGCTCCGTATTGGGTGCAGATCAGATCAGGGCTGACAACATTGTGCTTGGATTTAGACATCTTTTCCACTTCCGAAGCGCAGATGTATTTACCGTCTTCCAGAATAAATCGCGCTGTTCGGAACTCTTCCCTCCATACTTTGAATTTTTCTGTATCGAGTTCATTGTTGGAAACTATATTTACATCGGCGTGAAGTTTGGAAACAGTTGGTTTGTTTTCAAATGCAGCAATATCTGCTTGTGAAAAATTGTTTTGAGCAAGTAATTGTTTCAGAAAAAGAGTAGACCCGCCGGTATTGCTTTGCTGGTCCAGGGATTTTTCAATTAATCCGTCGGAAACAAAGGCATTGATAGCATCGAGACGGTGAACAAAGCAGGAACTTCCCTGAATCATCCCCTGATTAATCAATTTCTTAGCCGGTTCAATCACCGGTACTTTACCAATATCATACAAAAACTTGGTCCAAAACCGCACATACAACAGGTGTCCCGTAGCATGTTCGGAACCCCCAATGTATAAGTCCACATTACCCCAGTAATCCATGGCTTTGCGGGAAGCAAACTCTGTGGTATTATGAGGGTCCATATAACGCAGGTAATACCAGGAACTGCCTGCCCAGCCGGGCATGGTGGTAAGCTCGTAACTGTATTGTCCTTGGTGTTTCCAGTCTTTCGCTCTTCCCAGCGGAGGCTCTCCTGTTTCAGTGGGGAGGAAGGATTCAATTTCAGGGAGTATGAGGGGCAGCTCCTCTTCTTTCAGCGTGTAAGGAATGCCTTCTTTGTAGTATACCGGTATCGGCTCTCCCCAATAGCGCTGACGGCCAAAGGCGGCATCCCGCAGGCGGTAATTGGTTTTGCCTTTACCCAATCCTCTTTTTTCAATTTCGGCAATGATGTGTTTGATAGCCGCTTTAACTTCCATCCCGTTCAGGAAATCGGAATTGATCAGCTTGCCTTCTTTGGCGTCGTAGCTTTCGGTACTGATATCTCCTCCGGAAACAACTTCAGGGATGGGGAGTTGAAAATGTTTGGCAAAAGCGTAATCACGGGAATCGTGCGCCGGAACAGCCATGACCGCTCCGGTACCATAACCGGCCAGCACGTAATCGCCAATCCATACCGGAATCTGTGCGCCAGTGAAAGGATGGAGGACATAACCTCCGGTAAACTCCCCGGTAATCTTCTTCACATCCGCCTGGCGCTCTCTTTCCGAACGGTTTTTGGCATAAGTGATATACGCTTCTACCGCCTCTTTCCGGCTGGGGGTGGTGAGTTGGGCTACCAGCTCATGTTCAGGAGCGAGGGTAAGGAAGGACACACCAAATACCGTATCGGGCCGGGTGGTGAATACTTCGATGCTTGCCCGGACCTCTCCCCCGGCCCCTCCCCAAGAGGGAGGGGAGCCTTTGTGTTTTGTTCCTGGGAAATTCCTATCGGAATTCGCCAGTACTTCTTCGATTTTGGTAAATACCGTTTCTTTTTGATGAAGAATTTCTTCATTCCGGAACCTTAAAACCTGATATCCTTCATCTTGAAAATAAAGGTTTCTGCGCTCATCTTCCTCCTTGCGGGTATCATGAATGCCCCCGTCAGCTTCTATAATGAGTCGTTTTTCTAAACAAACAAAATCAACTATAAAAGGGCCAATAATATGTTGTCTTCTGAAATGATTTCCGGCTTGGTCTCTTCTAAGTAAGGTCCACAAAGTTTCTTCAGCAGGAGTTGGATTTTTTCTCATCTCCAAAGCCTTATCATGCAATTTTCGGTAGTTATCCGGATCAGTCGTTATATAACCCGGTACATCATCATCACTCACTCTCCTCTCCTTTGGAGAGGTTCCGGTAAGGTTTTTAACTGTGTCAAAATCGTCAGTGGCTCCCCTCTCCTCCGGAGAGGGGCTGGGGGAGAGGTCCGTAGACAAAGCAAAGCGAAGCGATGTCCCCTCGCTTTTCCCAATCCAGTTACGCTGGCTCTCTTTAATACTTTCGCTCCAGTCAAGCGCTTCCAGGTCGTTCAGCAGGCGCTCGGCATAGGCGGTGATGCGCATGCTCCACTGAGGCATGCGTTTGCGTTCTACCGGGTAGCCTCCACGTTCTGATACGCCGTCTTTTACCTCGTCATTCGCCAACACCGTGCCCAGCTGAGGGCACCAGTTCACCCAGGCCTCACTGAGGTAGGCCAGGCGGTAGTTCATGAGGATCTCTTGCTGCTGCTTTTCTGAAAAGCCTTTCCACTCTGCTGCAGTAAATGATTTTGTCTCTTCATTAACCGCTTCCACCTGGGTGTTTCCCTGCTTTTCAAATTCGGCACAAAGGGTTTGTATGGGCTCAGCCTTATTGGTCTTGCGGTTATACCAGCTGTGGTAGATCTGGATAAAGATCCACTGGGTCCATTTGTAATAATCGGGTTCGGAGGTGCGGACTTCCCGGTCCCAATCGAACGAAAACCCGATCTTATCCATCTGCTCCCTATACCGAGCAATGTTTTGTTTGGTGGTTATTTTCGGATGTTGGCCTGTCTGTATCGCATATTGTTCGGCCGGCAGTCCAAAGGAGTCATAGCCCATGGGGTGCAACACGTTAAAGCCGGTAATGCGTTTGTACCGGGCTACAATATCAGAGGCGATATAACCAAGGGGATGGCCCACATGCAGGCCCGCTCCCGAAGGGTAGGGAAACATGTCGAGCACATAATACTTGGGCTTGTCCGGGTTTTCGCCTGTTTTGAAGGTTTTTCTGCTGGCCCAGTAATCCTGCCATTTTTTCTCAACTTCTCTGAAATTGTATTCCATACGTCGTTTGCTAGCTGTTTGAAGGCATGAAATTAAGGATTATTTTCCGGACAGAATGGTCGGACACTCAAGGCCTGAAATTGCCGGAATGCCTCAAATTTGCTACCTTCATACCCATATATCAGCTTGTGCAAAACCAAAAAGATAAGGAGGACCCCAAAGTAAACGAACCCGGCACTTTGTACAAAAGTCGGGAGATTCATATTTTCAGCTCTTTTGAAGAGCAGGAGGCTTACGAGATGGGAAAAATGGCGGAATTAAGCTCACAGCAGATATTAGAGCAATTATACCAGTTTATTACAATTGCCTATGGAATGCATGGATATGATCCCAATAACTTGCCCAACAAACATAGCGTTAAGATAATCAAGAAGGGATGAAGATTTTCAATGATTACACGCATCAGCTACTAAAGCATTTGAACGAGAATCAGGTGCAATATCTGATTGTAGGAGGGTACGCGGTCAATTTTCATGGTTATCGAAGAACAACAGGGGACATCGATTTATGGATTAAGCCCGACAATGGGTCCAACAAAGACAGTATTATTCAAAGTTTCCGGAATTTGCAGGTAGATGAAAGCACGCTTGAGAATTTAAAAGATTTGGACTTTACAAAGCCAGTTGTTTTTATGGATGGAGAGGAACCATTCAAAATCGATTTTATGACCTATATCTCTGGGGTAAATTTCGAAGAAGCCTGGAAACAAAAAACAGTTGCCGAGTTCGAAGGTCTGGCTATTCCGTTTGTTGACCTGAATCATTTGTTGATCTCAAAAATAACCAGTAACCGTCCTCAGGATAAAATGGATGTTGAGAAACTGCAACAAATCCAACAGCTTAAAAAGAAGTAGATATAAATTGTGCTGAACATGGAACTCCCCATTACCCCCCTCATTGAATGGATGCCTGGCCGCAAAGGTCCCCTGATTATCAGCGGCCCCTGCGGTGCTGAAACCGAAGAACAGGTGCTGACTACCGCCCGCGGGCTGGCTGCACTGGGCAAGGTAACGGTCTTCCGGGCCGGAGTATGGAAGCCCCGCACACGACCCAACGCGTTTGAAGGTGCCGGATCGAAAGCGTTGCCCTGGCTGAGCCGGGTTAAAGCAGAAACCGGAATGCTCACCGCCGTAGAGGTGGCCACTACCCAGCATGTGGAAGAAGCGCTGAAGCATGGAGTCGATATCTTATGGATAGGAGCCCGTACCACCGTCAACCCTTTCTCTGTACAGGAAATTGCAGAAGCCCTTCGGGGAACAGATGCAGCGGTGATGGTGAAGAACCCCGTACATCCCGATATTCAATTGTGGATAGGAGCGTTGGAACGGTTGAGCCTTTCGGGCATCACCCGGCTGATGGCGGTGCACCGCGGGTTTTATACTTCGGACAAATCGTGTTACCGGAATATCCCCCGCTGGGAAATACCGGTAGAGCTTCAGACTTTGTATCCTGAGCTTCCCGTCATCTGCGACCCGAGTCATATCTGTGGACGAACAGAAACCATCGCTGCTGTTGCTCAGAAAGCGCTGGACCTGAATTTTGCAGGACTGATGATAGAGTCACACATCCATCCCGAAGCCGCACTGAGCGATGCACGTCAGCAACTCACACCTGCAGCATTGGGAGTACTTCTGGATGAGCTGGTGGTACGGGAAGTGTCTTCTGCCAACAAATCTTTCACCGACGAGCTCGCCCGTATGCGCATGATCATCGATGAAGTAGATGAACAGCTGATTCGTACACTCGCCCGCCGGATGGAACTGATCACCCAGGTAGGGGAATACAAACGCGATAACAACGTGACTGTTTTTCAGCTGCCACGCTGGCAGGAGATTTTGCGCAGCCGCATCGCTTCAGGCACCATACAAGGATTGGAAGAAGCTTTTGTGAAAGAATGGTGCGAACTGCTTCACAAAGAATCGATACGCCGCCAAACAGAAATCCTGGAAATTAAGAAAGCCGATTTGTGAGCAAGCTTCTTCGTATTATTTCCGAAAATTGGAGTCGTTTGCGATTGCAGGCCATCGGATATCTGCTCCTGCTTTACCCGCTTCTCTCTTTCACCGGTCCGACTTACGGACCCGACAGCCCTCCTTCCCCGGACAAACGTTACACATTGAAAAATGTAGCCTATGGCCCGGATGCACGTCATTACATGGATGTGGCCCTTCCTAAGAACAGAAGCACGAAAAAAACTGCGGTACTTATTTTTATCCATGGAGGAGCCTGGGTGCTGGGCAATAAATTGTTTTTTCACAGGGAGATGGAACAGTTTGCTGATTCCGGTTTTGCCTGTGTTTGTATAAACTACCGTTTTGTGAATGATGCCAAAGGCATTCATCACCGTGAAATCACTTCCGATATCCTGCGCTCCATTACCTTTATCCGGGATCATGCACAAAAGTGGAACATCTCGGCCGACAAGATTGGACTCATCGGTCACAGTGCGGGAGGACATATGGCCATGATCGTGGCGTATACGCTCGACTCAGCCCACCTGATCAAAGCCGTGGTCTCCTGGTCGGGGCCGACTAACTTTCTGGACCCCTTGCAGCCTACCGGAGAAGCTGGAGGAGAGAATGTGCTTCGGGTGTATGCCGGAGCACCCTTGAAGACAGCTGCAGATACGGGGGTATGGAAAAGCGTGAGTCCTTATTATACGGTAAAGCCCGGAAGTGTGCCCACCTTACTGGTGCAAGGAGAAATGGATAACCTCGTTCCTTATCACATGGCAGTAAAAATGCAGCACCGCCTCGACTCCCTGGGTGTAGACAACGACCTGGTGTTGATGAAGAATGCCGGTCACCTATACGTAGGTCCTGCCCTCGATAAAGCAAGAAAAGCAACTTACGACTGGATGAAGGAAAAGCTGGCCGACCCGGTCAAGATCCGTATCACCCGATTGACAGGTGATTATTACATCTATACCACCTGGAGTGATTATAAGGGACATCCCGTTCCTGCTAACGGAATGTATCTCGTAACCCGGCAAGGGGTTGTGCTGATGGATACTCCCTGGGACACTACCCAATGTAAACCTCTGATGGACAGTATTTGGGCGAGACATCAGAAGAAAGTGGTGCTGACGGTCTCCACCCACTCCCATGGGGACAGGACAGGCGGACTGCCTATTTTCCAACGATACGGAATCCCTACCTATACCTCTTTCCTGACAGACGAGGAATGTATTGTGCGTCACACGCCTAGTGCAGCCTATCATTTTTTAAATGATACGAGCTTCCAGGTAGGGGAATATACGTTTCAGACTTACTTTGGCGGGGGAGGACATACACGTGATAATATCGTGGTGTGGTTTCCACAGGGCAAGGTACTTTACGGAGGCTGTATGATCAAAAGCACGGAAGATGACGGCCTGGGTTATGTGAAAGAAGCCAACCTCACCGAATGGCCCCTTGCATTGCAAAAAATAAAAGAAAAATTCCCCTATC
>Ga0206918_1110_pt1 | contig 18445 bp, 17 predicted proteins | sample Alteio_BWOrgHeat_69_FD_152950 | JGI IMG/M metagenome (GOLD analysis project Ga0206918, IMG submission 152950) | Enriched cells from forest soil in Barre Woods Harvard Forest LTER site, Petersham, Massachusetts, United States -... | ecosystem: Environmental > Terrestrial > Soil > Temperate forest >... | reverse complement strand
CAGCAGCCACCGAAAAAGAAGAAGCATTTTATCAAAGAGGTGTATGCCTCCTGGGGCTATAACGGGGAATTCTATACCAACAGCACGATCCACATTTCGCAGGCGGCGCTGGGCAACGATTATAATTTTGAGCATGTACGCGCGTTGTCGATCCCGCAATACAATTACCGGCTGGGATTTCTTTTGGATGAAGAGAAGGGATGGGGTTTTGAGATCAATTTTGACCACACGAAGTATATTTTTGCCGATCAGAATGTGGCTGTCAGGGGTAAATTGAATAACCGGCCTGTGGATACGACGGTTGCGTTCAATGCTGCCAATGGGTTTTATTATTATCTCAACAACGGCGCAAATTTCCTGCTCTTCAATGTCACAAAAAAGTGGCATCTGCTGCACACGAGAGATGAGAAAGTCAAGCTCGATTTCCTGGGTAAGTTTGGCTTTGGGCCCGTCATCCCGCATACGCAAAACGAGTTATTCGGCAAGACGAACGACCAGGGTTTTCAGTTTGGCGGCTGGAATACGGGAGTGGAGGGGTCGCTGCGGGCAACCTTTTTCCGGTGTGTTTACCTTGAATTTTCCAATAAGCTCGATTATGCGCGATATCACAACGTCAATATCTACATGGGCTCCGCGCATCAGGCGTTTGGGACGGAGGAGATGATATTGAGCCTCGGGGTGGTACTTCCTACTTCCCGGCGTTAGGACCAACCTTTGGCTCGAAAAGCCACCATTTCCGGCGGGGCGGCCGGCGCTGATAATTCTTTTTTATAAAGGTGTCGATGTGCTGCACCGCTTCGGCGATGTTATCGGTCAGCAGGACGAGTGCAAGGTCTTCCGGGGAGATGGTGCCTTGTTGGGCCATCTCCTGCATGTAGGCGAATAGGGGCGCGTAGTATTCTTTCCCGATGAGCACCAGGGGAAAGCGTACGATGATCTTGGTCTGTACTAGGGTAAGGGTCTCGAAGAATTCGTCCATGGTGCCGAAACCTCCGGGCATGATGACGAAAGCGTAGGAATATTTCACCAACATGACCTTCCGGACAAAGAAGTGTTCGAAGGTGATGGAGGTTTGCACGTAGGGGTTGGGCTTTTGTTCGAATGGCAGCCTGATGTTGCAGCCGATGGACATGCCGCCTCGTTCGAACGCCCCGCGATTGGCCGCTTCCATTGTCCCGGGCCCGCCTCCCGTCATCGTAGTGAATCCCATGGCCGCGACCTGTCTTCCCATTTCCCGGGCCAATTGGTAGTCCGGATGGTCTTCCTTAAACCGCGCCGAACCGAATACGGTGATGCAGGGGCCAACAAAGTGGAGGGTCCGGAATCCCTTGATAAACTCCCAAAAAATGCGCCAGGCTGAATATAACTCGGAGGTCCGGCTTTTGGGTCCTTCCAGAAATTGCGTATCATGGGCGGGGATAATTCGATCTAGCCTATCCATTTCTTGCGATTATATTTCCTACGAATATAAATGAGTATCTTGAAGAGTCAAGAAATCAGCTGCCTATGGACGTTGTCTTTGTTCTCCTATTTATCATCGTCATTGTACTGATCTTGGTTTTGCGGTATAGCCTTTCTGATAAGATGGACCGGTTGGAGCGGGAGATCTTTCGGCTTCGGGAGGAAATGCAAGAGAAGGGAGTGCCGCCGGCACCCGTGGCAAAGGAGGTCGTCAGACCGCCGGTAGTGGCGCCGCCTTCGGCGGCGCCGAGAGAGATGGAGCCCTTCAGACCGGCCCCTTCGGGGCCGGTCGTACAGCCGCAAAAAAAGCCCGCGAAAGCCGCAGAGCCGGCAACACCGCCCGCTGCGCCGAAGACTCCACAAGAGCCGACCGACTGGGAAAAATTCATCGGTGAGAATTTGATCAGCAAGATCGGGATTGCGATCCTTGTACTGGCCATAGGTTTCTTTGTCAAATATGCGATCGACAATGACTGGATCGGCCCGGTGGGCCGGGTTGGCGTCGGGCTTCTGTGCGGCGCGGTCCTGATCGGGTTGGCACATTGGCTGCGGAACCAATACAAAGCATTCAGCTCCATTTTGATCGGCGGCGGTCTTGCCGTGTTGTACTTCACCATTGCGCTCGCCTATCAACAGTATCATTTGCTGGGACAGGAAGCTGCCTTTGTCGTAATGCTCCTTATTACCGCTTTTTCGGTTGTGTTGTCCATGTTATACGACAGGCAGGAACTGGCCATTATAGCGCTGGTCGGTGGATTCGTCACCCCCTTCCTCGCAAGCAACGGCAGCGGCGACTATAAGGTATTGTTCACCTACCTCCTCATCCTCAACACCGGGCTCCTCGTGATAGCCTATTACAAAGCCTGGCGGTTATTGAATGGGGTCGCTTTCGGTTTTACCGTTGTGCTGTTCGGAACCTGGCTGATCACCCTCCCGGAGGCAACAGGACAGTCGGTCTACTATGGCGGGGCGGCATTTGCCACTGCGTTCTACGGCTTGTTCTTTACCGTCAATATCGCCCATACGATCCGGGAGAAAAAGAAGTTCATTGCCTCGGATTTTCTTATCCTGCTGCTTAACACCTGTCTGTATTTCGGCGTTTCGTTGTATTTTCTTTCACGCCTGGGCCTGGCTAATTACAAGGGATTGTATTGTGCGATCATGGGAGTAGTCCATATTGTCATTTCATGGCTGCTCTTTCGCAAGCGATCGGTGGACAGCAACATCCTCTATCTGCTCATCGGAATAACGCTGTCTTTTGTGTCGCTGACGGCCCCGCTGCAACTGCACGGCCACTATATTACGTTGTTCTGGGCGTCGGAAGCCGTATTGTTATACTGGTTGTATCTCCGTTCGGATCTGCGGCTCATCGGGGTGGCATCGTGGCTCGTGCTGGGGGCCATGCTGATCAGTGTGGCCTGGGATTGGGCGAATATTTACCTGTTTGGCGCACCGGACATGGCGGTGATCTTCAATAAGGGTTTTATGACGGGGTTGGTCTGTGGAGCGGCATGTTATGTTCTTTTCCGCCTGCAACGCGGTGCAGTAATGGCGGTGGTCATGTTGTTCGCGGCGGCGGCTTTATTATATATCACGGGAGCGCTGGAGATCGGGTATCAGTTCCATTACCGGTACCCGCGTCTTGAGGTCAGCGCTTTCTATCTGCTGTTATTCACGTGGGTATTTCTGAGCCTGCTCACGGCGTACAACGCGCGATTGAAGGTGGCAGACTTCCGGGTGTTGAATCTTGTGTTGCTGGGCCTTGGGGTGTTTGTCTATCTCATTTCGTTACCCGGGGTGATCGGGCTGCAGGGGGAGATGTTGGAAGAGCGGCTGTACGAGGGACATTTCATGGTGCATTGGGTGGGAACGGCGGTTGTCCTGTCGATCCTGTACCGGCTGACGGCGATGTGGCGCGGCGGCGCCTGGAAGGTGGAGGGGGCCGCTTTTGCATGGGCGGTGGCGATAGTGGCGGTGATCTCGTTGAGTGCAGAAGGGCAAATGCTGGTGAATGTCATGTTCTACAGCCGGCGGAATTCGCTGGACGAGCTGGCTCGCGTATATGATAAGACAGGCTTGCCGATCCTGTGGGGGTTGTGTTCATTTGTTTGCATGTGGTTGGGGATGCGGCATAAGTACAGGCCATTGCGGATATTCTCCCTTGTGCTATTTATGATCACGCTCCTGAAATTGTTCCTTTTCGATATAAGGGATATCCCGATCGCCGGGAAGATCGCTGCTTTCTTCTGTCTGGGGGTATTGTTGCTGGTCGTGTCCTTCATGTATCAACGATTGAAAAAAATCATCATCGACCATGAGGGGAAAGTACCTGAATAGTGTCGCACTTGGACTGACCTGCGTTTTGGTTTTGGCAACGGGAGCATGTCATGCGCAATATCAGCCTAAAATGACGGTAGAGGTAGACAGCGTATTAAAACCGGGGATCTACCGGATCGTGTTGCCGACGGAATTTGTCGCCTGGTGTCGTCCGGGTTTTTCCGACTTGCGGATCATTGACAAGCAAGGCCGGGAGGCGCCATACGTGCTAAAGACCGATCCTGATGACCGGCTCAACGCCGGATATTTGCCGATACCAGATCCGAAGATACTGAAATGGGACAGTAGCAACCGGCACTCCTATTATATATTGAATTACGGGGACCATTACCGGATCGACCGGCTGTCGCTGGTGATCACGCGACCCGCCTTATATAAGCGAACGGCGCAAATCCTGACGACACGGGAGCCGGGATTTGAAACAGTGGTGGTAACGATCAACATTGATCCTGCGGATTCAGTGATTCGAATACCTCCGGTATATGCCGGGCGACTGCTGATCGATGTGGCCAATGAGGATAATGAGCCGTTGGCGATCTCTCGCGTAGCAACAGCGCAGTCCGGAATCTATCTGTTGACCTATCTGGAACCCGGGCGCTCCTATATGCTTATGTCAGTTGATTCGAATGTTGCAAGTCCGGAGTATGATCTGCATTATTTTACGGATAGTGCGCAACTGATGCCGGCAACGATAGGGTTGGGGACCATGCTGCGCGGAACCAGCAAAGTGGAGAGCGCCAACTCGCGGAACCGGCCGGATGGAAAAACAAAGTTGACTTTGTTGTGGGGCCTTGTTGCGTTGATCCTGCTGCTACTGTTGTATGTCAGCATAAAGTTGGCGCGGGCTGTCGACAAAAACGCAAAAAATGATCGTCAATAATATTACCTGCAAGGTCCGGTGGGAAATACTCGAAGGCTGGCTCAACTGGCAGTTGGAGGAGCAGATCCCGGCCACGCTGGCAACGGGTCTGATGGATGGATACGAGCTATACCGGTTGCTGGATCAGGATGAGGAAGAAGGCCCAACCTTTATTATTCAGTTCTTCACTTCATCGCGGGAGCGATACGAACGGTTCAGCAAAGAATTCGAGCCGGGCCTCAGACAATCCGGATGGGACAAGTGGGGCGATGGGTTCATCGCCTTCAGGACCCTCATGGAATCAGTGTAGCTTGCGCACTCTTGTGCACTATTTGTGGATAAGTCAAAGCCTTGTCAGGCAAGGATTTCAGCCGATGTGCCCTGAAACGCCTTACCCCACTTCGTTTCAACGGGCGACACCAAACGCCGCTCCGAAAACCACCATGACACATTTCCGGGAAGCCCTTGCCGGTAGCGGATTAGCGCGGGATTTGTGATTCGCTGAAAATGTAAAAAAATTTTGTCGGATTCAAAAAGCGGGTATATTTGTCCAGCTAAAAACATAAAATTTACACTATGAACAAAGCTGAATTAATCGCAAAGGTTGCCGATGATGCCGGCGTCACCAAGACCCAGGCAAATGCTGCGCTGGATTCTTTCGTCGAGGCAGTTACCAAAACGCTGAAAGGCGGTGGTAAGGTAACCCTGGTAGGTTTCGGTACATTTTCTGTTTCCAAGAGGGCAGCCCGCAATGGCCGCAATCCTCAGACCGGCGCCGTTATCAAGATCAAGGCCAAGAAAGTAGCTAAGTTCAAAGCAGGTAAGGAACTGTCTGCGAAGTTATAGTTAACACTCGACTGCGGCGAGCGAAGCTCCGCTACCGGGCATGGAAGTGCAGGTACCGGGGCTTTTTGTAGCTTTGGGAGATCATTAATACAATCATTTTATGGGAAGAGGAGATAAAAAAACCAAGAAAGGAAAGATATTCAAAGGTTCGTTTGGCAAGAGCCGGCCGGCAAAGCCACCGAAAAAGTCTGCCGCACCGGCAAAATCGGCTGCAGCGGAGTCACCCGCGGCGGCGACGCCGCCTCCCGCTAAAGGGAAATAATTCAAGGCGCCAGTCGTTCGATTGCCCACTGTCCGTTGCCCCGGAGGGTATACAGGATGCGGTCATGCAAGCGACTGGGCCTTCCCTGCCAAAATTCTATCCGGATGGGTCTCACGACGTAACCACCCCAGTTTGGAGGCCGTTGCAGGTCTCCCTTCCGTTCGTTGGTCAGTCGATCGTTTTGGGTTTCCAACCATTCGCGGCTTTCAATCACTTGACTTTGGGGTGATGCCCAGGCACCGATGCGGCTGCCCTCAGGCCGGCTATTGAAATAGTCGTCGCTTGCCTTTGAGGAGGCCAGGCTGACGAGGCCGCAAAGGCGAACCTGTCGCTCCAATGCTGCCCAGAAAAAAACGAGGCAGGCCCTTGGATTTTCGAGCAGCTGGTGGCCCTTTGCGCTGTCATAGTTGGTGAAGAAGGTAAAGCCGTTTTCGTCGAAACCTTTTAGCAGGACGATGCGGGCGTCGGGCATGCCGTCGGCAGAGGCGGTCGCGAGGGTCATGGCATTCACCTCTTCGAGGTTGGAGTGGATAGCCTCCTGCCACCATATATCAAATTGTCGGAGGGGATCAGCAGCTACATCTTTCTCCGACAAGGTGCGGAGCTTGTATTCTTTTCGGATATCGGCGATGTTGTCTGGCACAGGAAATTGTTTGGTTACAGACCTCCGGCCCCTTACAGAACGTCGCGAAGACCAGATTGGGTGATCTTGGTCAGGAGGGATTCCATATCGCTGACGCGGCGCAGCTGGCTTTCGATCTTTTTATTGTGTTCGGAGATCTCCTGGAGATCGTGGTTAAGCTCTTCGAGAAAGGCGGATCTCTTTTGATATTGCTGGCGTTGGAAGTTCGCTTCTTTAAGCTTTTCCTCCGTGTCGGCGATGATACGGTTGAGGCGTTGGTTTTCCTCACGGAGGGAAAGGTATCTCAGCTTCATCTCATCGTGCTCCTTCCCGAGCTTGAAGTACGCGTCCTTCAGTTCCTCATAGTCAGTTCCACGGTTATGAGGCTGTGTCAGATAGGTCTGAAGCTTTAGCAATTTATCCTGCAGCGTACTATATTCTTCATACACTTTATCCAGGCGCGTACCCATTTCTTCCGCCAGTTTCTGCTGATGCCGGAGATGGCTGATCTCCGCTTCTTTTTCAAGCAGCTGCTGGCCCGCGGTGCGGAGCTGTTCGTGGAGGTCTTCGTTCTGATGCAGCAGTTCCTGAGTCTTCTTTTCACCGTCTTCGACGAGACGGGTCTGTTCGAGCAGACGGGTTATACTGTTATTGTGTTCGGCGAGCTTTTCCTGCGCGAGGCGAAGCTGTGAGATATAGGTGGTGGCTTGATCGGGTATCTCCGTCTCACCAGCGGCAGGCTTCAGTTTGGCTTCTGCTTCGGAAAGCCTGGTATGGACCACTTCCAGCTCTTCGCGCATTTCATCGGTCTCGGAGCGGTTCTCTTCGAGCTCCAGGGTAAGCCCCCGCTCGGCCTCCTGAACCTGGGTGAGACGTTCGCGCAACTGTTGCTGGGCACGCTCCTGCATGTCCATGTCGTTGTAATACTTCAGCTTCCAATTGTCGTTGTCGCTGATGCCGGTGTTCTGGTCGTTTTGGTTGTTGAGGTCTAGATCCTTCTTAGAATTCCAAAAGAAGTGAATCGTAAATCCAAGGATCAGGGCGCCCAGCTCGCAGATGATGATTTCAGGCAGACCCACAGTCAGCTGAAACCCCAGGATCATCAGTACCTCATTATATAAGCTGTTCATAACGGTAGGGAACAAAAAGGTTTTACCAAACTAAAATAATTATTCAATGCAAACTTGTTCTCAGGGAGTGCATCGACAAACAACAAACCGTTTTTCAAGGGAATATAGACGAAGGGAAGGCTAGGATACCTATTCCTGAATAGGCTGGCGTGTTACGATTGCACAAATTACTATACGGATCGCATAAATGCAAATCGTTTCAACGGGGTAATCCGATGATATTTTACAATAAACTTATAATCAATCTTTTACCAAGGTGCCTACTTTTTCGCCCCGGACGACGCGGAGGAGATTGCCTGGTTTGTTCATGTCAAAGACGATGATGGGGAGTTGATTTTCCATGCAAAGGGTAAAGGCGGTCATGTCCATAACCCGGAGGTTTTTGGAAATACACTCCTGGAAGGTAATGGTATCAAACTTTTTTGCGCCCGGAACCTTTTCGGGGTCGGCGTCATAAATGCCGTCAACCCGGGTGCCCTTTAGGATAACTTCGGCGCTGATTTCGATGGCCCTCAGGGAGCCTGCCGTATCCGTGGTAAAATAGGGGTTCCCGGTGCCGGCACCAAAAATGACAACGCGGCCTTTTTCGACATGCCGGATCGCGCGGCGGCGGATATAGGGCTCGGCGATTTGTTCCATTTTGATGGCGCTCTGAAGGCGGGTATAGACACCGATCTTTTCGAGACCGGCCTGCATGGCCATCCCGTTAATGACCGTGGCCAACATCCCCATATAGTCGCCATGCGCCCTTTCGATGCCCGTCTCCGCTTCGTTGGTACCCCGGTAGATATTGCCGCCGCCGATAACAATGGCGACCTGGACGCCAAGCTCGACGATGCTTTTGATGTCCCGGGCGTATTCTGCGATCACTTCGTTATCAAAGCCGAAACTCTTGTCTCCCATGAGGGCTTCGCCGGATAATTTGAGCAGGACGCGCTTGTATTTTGGGACCATATAGAGGGATGATTCTTGGAGGTTCGGGGGCGAAGGTAATTAATGTGCGGGAAATTCGCCTTCGCAAAAAATAGCTCATTTCCCGCAAACCCCTTATGTCTGACCTATCGGTCAAACGGCCTCCGGCCGTTTTTAATGTGCGGGAAATTCGCTTTCGAGGGGCTTCCCGCGGGGCAAAAAAAAAGCCGGGCGAACCCGGCTTCTTCTATCCTAACTGAACTCTTTTGAACTGAGTGACTTTTGCGTTGGCATCCACCCCCTTGAGATAGTCCCCGACGGTTTTGGCGGCATCCTTAACAAAGGCCTGAGCCATGAGGGTATTCTCTTTGAAGAAGGCATTGAGCTTTCCGACGGCGATCTTGTCGATCATTTCATCGGTCTTGCCGGCCATCTTTGGATCGTTCTTGATCTGCTCCGTTACGATCGCCTTTTCCCGGCTAACGATATCGGCGGGAACGGAGTCGGGGTCGACGGCTACCGGGTTCATGGCAGCGATCTGCATGGCGATGTCTTTCCCCGCTTCGAGCACGGGCGCGGTATTTTTTGAAAGCCCGACCAAAACACCCATTCGGTAAGCCCCATGGATATAGGCGGCCACAGCGTCGGCGTCGATTCGTTCGAATCGGGCCAGCTGGATCTTTTCGCCGATGCGGGCTACCTGGTCGTTGATCCTGTCAGCGACAGTTGCGCCTTCCAGTGGAGAAGCGAGCAATTCTTCGAGGCTTTTTACATTATTCTTTAACGCGACGTTTGCGATGCTTTGGGCAAAGGCAACGAAATCAGCGTTTTTTGCTACAAAGTCGGTCTCGCAGGCCACGGTAACGATAAAGCCGGTTTTGTGATCCGGTGTGGTCGTAGCGATAATCACCCCTTCTTTCGCTTCCCGGTCGCTGCGGAGCGCAGCTACTTTCTGACCTTTCTTCCGAAGGTAGTCGATCGCCTTTTCGAAGTCGCCATCGCTTTCTACCAATGCCTTGCGGCAGTCCATCATTCCTGCGCCGGTTGTCTGGCGCAGTTTATTGATATCTGCTGCGGTGATTGTTGCAGTTGACATATACATTACTTTATTAAATTTTTACATTTGCTCGATGGGCCAGCGGCCCATCTCAGCACCCATGATTGGACGCCTCTGGCGTGCGATGAGCCCTTCGGGCTCATCCAGGCGTCCGAAGGGCCCTCCGGGCCCGTCCGTCCTACCTCGCTCCCGTCCTCCGCGGACCCGAATTGGGGATGCGACGTTTGGGCTGGTTGGTGCCCCTCACCTTTTCACCCCGGCTGCGGGACGCTTCGCTCTCTGCTTCCGCCTGGAGACGGGCAGCCTTTTTCTCGTTCTCGTCGGCCGCCGTATCCTCCACATCCTCTTCTTTTGCCGCTTGTCTTTCTGCCAGACCTTCGGCGATGGCAGCGGTGACATAATTGACGATTATCGCAATAGATTTCGTCGCGTCATCATTGGCGGGGATGGCAAAGTCGACCTTATTGGGGTCGCAGTTGGTGTCGACCATGCCGAAAGTGGTGATACCAAGGCGTTTGGCCTCCGCCAGAGCGATATGTTCGTGACCGATGTCGACGATGAACAAAGCCGCGGGCACCCGACCCAACTGAGCGATACCACCGAGGACTTTTTCTTTCTTATCCTTTTCGCGGGAAAGGGTGAGGCGTTCTTTTTTGGTGATGCTGTCGAACGTCCCGTCGTTAAGCATCTTCTCGATGCTTTGCATTTGCTTGACGCTTTTGCGGACGGTGTTAAAGTTGGTGAGCATTCCACCCAGCCAGCGTTCCGTCACGAAGGGCATATTGACTTTGACAGCACATTCGGTAACGATCTCCTTTGCCTGCTTTTTGGTGCCGACAAACATGACCTTTTTACCGCTTTTGGCGATTTGCTTCAGTACGGAAGCGGCTTCCTGCAAGGCTTCCGTCGTCTTGTTAAGATCGATGATATGGATACCTTTCTTCTCGGCGAAGATATAAGGCAGCATTTTGGGGTTCCACTTCTTACGCAGGTGACCAAAGTGTACACCGGCTTCGAGGAGTTGCTGTTGTAACGAAGTGTTATTTTCCATTTTCTGTATTTGATATTTTGATGTCGCGGCCGGCCTGGCGGTGACCGCAGGGGTTGTTAACGTTTGCTGAACTGGTAGCTCCTTCTGGCTTTTTTGCGACCGGGTTTCTTGCGTTCGACGGATCTCGGGTCGCGGCGCAGCAGTCCGGCGGCCTTGAGGGCCGGGCGGAAGTCGGCGTTGACTTGGAGAAGAGCGCGGGCAATCCCCAGCTTGGCTGCTTCGGCCTGACCTTTGATACCCCCACCGGTGGCGTTGATCTTCACGTCGTACTTATCGGAAAGTTCAACCGTCTTCAGCGGCAGCTCGACCTGATTCTGAAGGTAAACAAGCGTGAAATATTGTTTGTAGTCCTTATCGTTGATGGTGATCTTACCGTCGCCTTTACTCAGGAATACGCGTGTTACGGCTTCCTTGCGACGACCAACGGCATTCTTTTGCTTTTCCATTTATCTGTAAGATTAAAAGGTTAGAGTTTTGGGTTGCTGTGCGGTATGGGGATGCTTTTCGCCGGCGTAAACGAAGAGCTTCTTATACATCTTACGTCCCAGACGATTCTTTGGCAGCATGCCTTTGACAGCCCTTTCGATAACAGCGTCAGGTCGGCGACGGAGAAGATTTTTCGCGATCTCCTCTTTCTTTCCGCCGGGATACCCGGAGAAATTGATGTAGATCTTGTCGTCCATTTTGTTGCCGGTAAAGACAACCTTGTCAGCGTTGATGACGACGATAAAATCGCCGCAGTCGACGTGAGGCGTGTAATAGGCCTTGTGTTTGCCCCGGAGAACGGCAGCAATTTTGGAACACATGCGACCTACGGTTTGATTAGTACCGTCCACGACGAACCAGTCGCGTTTAACGGTAGCCTCGTTCGCGTGTTTGGTGGTGAAATGCAATTTGCTCATTTTCTTTTCTTTTTACGTGAGGCCATTGCTATCCCAATGGCGTTGAAAATTATGGACCGCAAAAGTAGACCTTTTTGAGCCTCGGTTCCAAGAAAAAAGAGGTTATTTTTTAAGATGGCTTCATAACTCGTTGATTTACAATAAAATTTTTGACCTTATTTTTGAATGACTGATCAATTCCTTTATTAAATTGCCAAAAAACAAATTTCATGTCCACATCCACTCCGATCCTGGCGCTTGGGCGCAACAAATTTGGCGATCCTGCCAACAAGGGCAATCTGCCGACTTTAGACGAAGCGCACGCGCTCCTGGCTGAATGGGTACCAAATGAACGGCTTCGGCTGCATATGAAACAGGTTGGTGCCGTCATGAAGGCATGGGCGATCGAAAGGGAGGGCGCCGATGCGAAGACCGCGCTCAAGTGGGAGCTGGCAGGCTTGCTCCACGACGCCGATTGGGAAAAATATCCGGACTCGCACTGCCGGGTCATCATCGAATACCTGGAGTCAAAGAATGTCGACCCCGAAGTAATACACTGTATCGCGTCGCACGGCCCCAAACATTTTGGCGTGGAGCCCGAGAATACCATGGACAAAATGATCTATGCATTCGACGAGTTGTCCGGGTTTATCCATGCCGCCGCACTGATCCGGCCGACGCGGTATGAAGGCATGGATGCCAAAAGTGTCCTTAAAAAGCTAAAGACCGCGTCGTTTGCCGCACAGGTAAGCCGCGAGGATATCACGGATGCGATCGCGCGGATCGATGTCCCCCTGGAGGAGATCATTCAATTCATTATCGACCATCAGAAGGATGTGCAATGAGGGGCCTCAATTGATCTTCAGGTAAACTGACTGGAACCCATCATCAAAGTCTTCGCCGAGAAAGAGCGTGTCGCGGCTTATGCGGTAAACCTGAGGCTGGATGCCAAGTGGCACGATGCCGGAGCTGAATACGATGACCGGTTGTGGTATGGAAAAGACCGGCGTGTCGGTGACGTGAAACGTACCGGATTCGCCTACGGAAAATCCATGTTGGACACGATACGTGCTGTCACTGCTGAAGGTCAGAATGACCGCAGAGTCTGCGGGGACGTTGATCACCCTTCCGGCGATGCCGCCTTCTACGAGGGTCATACGCCAGTTACCGATCAGGCCGGGCTGGATGGCGGGGCCGCAGCACATCTTGGGATGGCTGCAGGCGTTTAGCCAAACACCTGCGACAAGGAGGGCAGCGATGATATAAAGGCGTGGCATCCGTATTTTTCACGTATGACAACCGATCCTGGCAGGGCGTTGCACCGACTGCGCGCGTCAGCGGTGGAGGACGAGGAACGGCAGGTGCGTCGTACCGCTACTGGTGATCATCTCAAGCACGTAGTAGCCATTGGGCATGCCGATCGGGTCGACGGGCAGTTGACTGGCAGGAAGAGTGTACTGGCCGGCACTGCGGCTGCCAAGGTCAACGACCCCCATACGTCTGCCGCTGATGGAATAGACCACGAGGCTGACGGTGGCGTCGGCAGGTAAGTTAATGACGACACTAGCGGCACTGCTGATAATCGGATTGGGGCGGATTTGAACACTCAGTGACGAGGAAGGCGGCGGCGGCGTGGTTGTAGTATCGTGGCGGCCGGTGTCGGTGGCATTGAAGTTCTTATTCGTAAAGACGTGGTATTCCCCCGGCGAAAAAGTCACGGTCTGAGCGGTGCCGGTTGCCTGTATGCTATCGCCGGGCTGCAGGTAATCGTACCAGGTACCCGCAGAAGGAAATGTGATGGAACTGGCACCTGCCAATACATCGAAATTGCCTACCACCATGACGTCCAGTGAATCGGTTTGTACACCAAGATATTTGACGCCACCGGTTAGGGAATAGTTGGTTGTACCGGTCGCCAGGGCGGGATAGTTTGCTCGCAGGTGCAACAGCGATGCATAGACGTCGTGCAGCTTCTTGCGGCCAGGTACCTGGAGATAGTCCCAGCGGATGGGCTTTGGGGTGAGGCGGCAGCCGCCCGATGGGTCGACGGTGCCGTTTGAGCACCAATTGACCGAATAGTCGAATCCCAGCTCGCCGAATTCAGTGAGCATCTTGGGGCCCGGCGCGAGTGCCCAGAACGCGGTTGACATCATATTACGGGCGAGGCCAGTCGCGGTGTCCCTGACGTTCGTAAAATTGCTGCTATTCCCATTGGTCTCGTTGTTATACATCAGCCGCTCGTCATCATGGCTTTCCTGGTAGACGACGAGGCCGGGGTTGTTCCAGCCGCCAAGTGACGAATAGACGCTGCCGGTCAGGTCCCAGTTGGCGCCGCCCGGTGAAGCCGCGCTGTAACCCATGGTCGCCTGATTGTAATTGCCGCTGAGGTCTTCACCCCAAAGCAGCATGCCGTAATTGGCTTCCACCTGTTGCTCGCTGTTGTCCGCAAACATCTCCAGGATGCAATAGCTGCCTGCGGAGGCGGCCTGCATCTGGTTATAGATGGTGTCCCATGTCGCCACACGACCGGCATCATAGTTACCCCAGGCGCCGACATTACAATTGTTCCCCGTCGGGTCACACGTATTTTTCTGGGTAAACCCTTTGGCGAGGTCCCAGCGGAAACCGTCGAGGTGATAGTTGGTCAGCCAGTAATTGATGACGCGGCGCGTGAAGTCGATGGTGGCAGCGCTTTCGTGGTTGAACTGATAGCCGACATTGTAGGCATGCGTGGGGTACTGATTGAACCATGGGTTGTTGGCAGCGGGAATGCCGAGCGAGTTGTTCCAATACATTTGCACCATAGGCGAACTGCCGAAAGAATGATTCATGACCAGGTCCATAATGACAGCCATGCCGGCGGCATGAGCCGCATCGATAAATTGTCGAACCGCCGTGGCCGGGCCATATACTTTATCGGGGGCAAAATAAAAATTCGGGTTATAACCCCAACTATTGGCGCCTTCGAAATTGCAGAAGGGCTCGATCTCGACGGCGTTTATGCCGAGATTTTTCAGATAGTTCAGCGTATCGGTCAGGGTCTGCCAGTTGCCGGCGGCGATGAAATCGGCGATCCACAATTCATATATCCGCAGGTTGGCTTTAGCCGGTCGCTGGAAATTGGTAACCTGCCAGGTGTACGGCGTCTGTCCGGTCTGGATGACGCTCGCCAGGTTGCCGGCGGCCGCGGCGGGGAAGGGTTTTAGATTGGGATAAGTCGAAGCCGGAATACCAGGGTCGACGCTCCTGTCCAGTACTTTCTCGGTATTGTAGTCCGCGAGTTGGAGGGTATCGTCGATCACGTACTGATAGGCATATTCGGTACCGGACGTGAGCCCGTTGACCTGGAGCCAGAAATAGTTGCTGTCGGGCGTTTCATTCATCTGATAAGCCGTTTGCTGCGTCCAGCTGTTAAAATCACCGACGACGACGATCTTATGTTTAAACGGCGCATTGAGAACAAGCAACACCGAAGTGTCGCCAGCCAAATAATTGATCCCCTCCTTTGCTCCCGCCGGCAGAGGCGCAACATTTACCGCGCCACCCACAAAAAAGCTGAGGGTATCCGCTACGCTGGTCACGCCGTCATTTGCAGTGGCAATCACGTGCTCATTTCCGGCGGCGACGGTCAGCGAATAGAGAATGGAGTCGGCAGATGCCGCAGTGGCGACGGTCGAGCCATTAACGGACAGAGTCAGCGCGGCGGTCTTGTTGGTGACAAACTTGATCGGTAGTATATTACCGACAGATTCGGATAAAGCCTGCGGAACGGGGGTATAGGTTGGTTGAAAAGGGGGAAGCGTGAATTTGCCGGCGAGTGCGGTGTTGTACACGGATACGAACATATCGCTGCCGTCGTTGTTGCGTTGAGCGATACTGCCATTTTGGCCCCAGAAAAGAATGGCCACTTTATAGATGATCTCGCCGGCCGGAACACCAAAATAAGTGCGGATGTTAGGGATGGTGATCGAATACTGATTGTTGCCCAGGTATGTCGCGGCGACGGCTGCATTGGGCGTGCCCCATTGACAGGCGGCGGGAACATGGAGCCAATTCGAGGGACCGGTGCTGGAACTCGTGATCAGACCCATATAAGCGTATACGCCGGTGCCGCCGGCACTCAACAATCCCTGATTTCCCAGGGCGCAGTTCACAATGATCGAAACGGTACTCGTATCCTGCGGGAATGACGGTACGGAAATAAGCTCCTGGCCTCTTGTGAAGTAAAAGAAAGCCAGGAGCCCGGTAAGGATAGACAATTTCTTCATGCTCTCAACTTAACTACGGCTCAGGACCGCGAAAATCCTGTTATGGTTACTGCGTCAGCGTATACGTATAGGAAAGGAAGTCCGCTGTCAGCGTATAGGTTCCGGAATTCGTCGGTCCGTTGAAATTCGTGTTGAACGTACTATTGCCGCCGTTGTAGCCGAACGCGCCGCCTGTTGCAGGAACAGTTCCGCTGGAAACGGCAAATTTGTTAGTCCAGTCGCCGTTGACCGGGAGCAACAGGTATTGCTGGCCGCCGGAAAGCGGAATGGAAATCTGCCATTGGGACGCGTTGATCCGTGTCATCACCTGGCCTGGTTCCGGTACGGGGTTATTCCAACCGCCGGCAGTGGCGCTGCCGACCATGAATACACTATCGGGCAGGAAGCCGGTGTATGGCGTGACGGTGTAAGTGCCTGCCTGGAAATTGACCCAGATCTCGTACAAACCGGAATTGGCGGGCCCGTTGAAATTCTGATTGAAGGTATTGTCGTTGCCGTTATACCCGAAAGGTCCGCCGGTCGCAGGGACGCTGGCGCTTGTTACTGCATACTTATTGCCCCAATCGCCATTTTTCGGCAGCATCAGGTATTGCTGGCCGCCGCTCAAATTAAATACGCCGGCATAATCCACAGAGTCGATCATGGCAAATTGCTGGGTCGGGACCGGAACGGGGTTATTCCAACCACCTCCCGTTGCGCTGCCCACAAGAAAGAGCGCCTTTGTATAGGGAGGTGCGACTTTCGGCGGGATGACATACGGGGTGTAGCTGATCGTGATGGTATTGGACGTGAGCTCCTGGTTGTAGTTGGCGTAAGAGCTAACAACCCGGATATCCATATTGTAGGCTACGTTGTAGGAGAAGCCGAATCCCAGCGCGATAGTATTGATCTGCTTGGCGGTGAGGGAGTCGAGCAGCGCGCCCGAAACCTGGATGGTGACCGCCTTCGAGAAATTGCGGCCGGCGGAGTCGATCTGTATCGAATAAAGCTCCGACGACGAGTCTGTCGCGTAGTGGGGATTGGTCCAGCTGATCGCCAACACCTTGTTCAACGAATCGGCGGGTGTGGGCGTCAAGGTAGTAGTCGACACTTTCAATGTCGGTGTCGAGCCGTTACCAAAGTATGGATTGCTCATCTTGGTGCAGGCTGCGGCGAAGGTCGTCAGCAGGCTGCCCAATAAGATATAATTTGACGTATTTCTCATATCAAGGTAATTAGTGTGCTGTTACGGTGAATTTTCCGGTTTGGAAATTGACGTCGATGAGATAGGTTCCGCTGGTGGCGGGGGCGATACAGTTGTTGCCGTTGGATACAAATGGCCCGCCATTGGGATAGGTATCGCCGGTCGCGACGCTCCATTGATTGGTCCAGGAGCCGTTGGACGAAACCAGCTTATACTCGCCGCCTCCGACGAGGTCGATGATGAGCTGGTAGTGTGTGCTGCTTAACTTGGTGAAGGTCTCCGACGCGATACTCCCTGCCGGCATGGGGTTGGCCCAATTGTCGGCTGCCACGGCGCTGCCAACGATATAGAGCGAGTCATTGGGCGGTGGTACCACGGCCGGCGGCGGCGAGTAAGGAGTGACGTTAAAGCTAAGCGGGCTGGACGACATGACGCCCACCGGCGCTGAGGTCGATACAAAAGGCGGAAGGAAGGACTGTATACGTACCAGAACAGTGTGTGGAGCATCGGTGGCCAGCAGCATGCCGTTGGCGAAGATGGCGTTGAGTTGGGCAACGGTATACGTCACGCTAAGATTGCCGTTGATCCCGACTGACGCCAGATGGTCGCTGTTAAAGGCCGAAGTGGTATCGAACTGCAGGTAATAGTTGACATCGAGCGAACTGGTGCCATCACTGAACATGTAGTTGGGGTTTGTCCAACTGAACGTCGCCGCGGTGGCCGTGGTGTCGCCAATGGGAAGCGAAATGGAATCCGATACATTGGCGGTGAGTACGGGAGCCGTTCCACCTTCAAAGGTCACTTTCGCCTCATCTTTTTTGCAGGAGGCCATCATCAGAAGCCCTGCGCCTGAGATGTATAATATCTTGTGAATGTAATTTTTCATATTACTTCTTTATAGCTTTCGTTAATTATAGCCCGGGTTTTGTGTAAGATTCGGGTTAGCATTCAGATCGGTCGCGGGCAGCGGGAAGATATTATAGTGCGCATCGACGCCGGTGCCGGAAGAAACGCCGCCTTTCCAGGGCCATAGGAAGCTCTGGGACGTGAAGTAGCCGAACCGGATAAGGTCCGTGCGGCGGAACCCTCCCCAGGTCAATTCGCGGCCTCTTTCACTCAGGATATCCGACAGCTGGATGCTGGTAGCATCCCCGTTCGTATTGCCATAGGCCCTTTCGCGGAGCGCATTGTAATAGTTCAGGGCTGTAGCATTATCCCCGTTGGTGGCGCCCTGAAGGGTCGCTTCCGCATAGATCAGGTATTGTTCTGCCAGGCGGAAGAGCGGGAAGTCGGTGCTCGCGTAAACGCTGGCGCCGGCGGGTGTGCCTCCGGTTGAGGTCACGTTCTGGAATTTGATCGAGGGATAGCCGCTGGTAAAAGCGCCGATGGCGACGATCTGTTCCGACTGACCCGCGGTATAGAACAGGGATCGTTTGTCAGCCGTCCCCGTCAGGTCCGGGAAAAGGTTGGGGATATTGGCTGTCGTGCGGTTGCCGCCCCAGCCGCCGCCGGGCACACCATAATTGGCGGGCGTCATCGAGCCGCCGATCTCGGCGTTGATGATAAATGTCGTGCC
>Ga0206918_1098_pt2 | contig 18500 bp, 16 predicted proteins | sample Alteio_BWOrgHeat_69_FD_152950 | JGI IMG/M metagenome (GOLD analysis project Ga0206918, IMG submission 152950) | Enriched cells from forest soil in Barre Woods Harvard Forest LTER site, Petersham, Massachusetts, United States -... | ecosystem: Environmental > Terrestrial > Soil > Temperate forest >... | reverse complement strand
GCAGCAAAACGGATTTCCCCGTGCCATTGCCGCCGACCACGCCGACGACCTCACCTGGAAAAATATCGAAGTCCAGCCCGTCATGCACGGTGTTATTGTCGAAGCGGTTGACCAGGTCCCTGACTTCAATCAGCGGTTTCATCAGATCCCCAGCTTGGTAAAGACGACGGAGAAAATGGCATCGGCCACGATCACCAGAAAGATCGACTGCACGACCGCCGTAATCGTCTTGTTGCCGACATCTTCCGCCGACCCCCGCGCCTGCAAACCCTGCATGCAGCCGACAATGCCGATCAATATTGCGAAAATGGGCGCCTTGGACAGGCCGACAAAAAACTGGTGCATGTTCGCCGCCTCCTGCGCCCGCGCGAGGAATTGCACGTAGGAATAACCGAGATAGGAGGATGAGAAAATATAGCCGCCCAGCAGCCCCATCGTATCCGCTACCACAGTTAATAATGGAAGCGCGATCAGGATGGCGAGCAGGCGCGGCAGGACCAATACTTCAAAAGGCGACGCCCCCATGGTGCGCAGCGCATCCACTTCCTCGTTCAGTTTCATCGTGCCGAGCTGTGCGGCGAAGGCCGAGCCGGAACGTCCTGCCACCATGATGGCGGTAATCAGCACGCCCATCTCGCGCAGGATGGAGAGCACGACCAGGTCAATCGTATAAACCGTCGCATCGAATTTCTGCAACTGGAACGCGCCTTGATAGCCCATGACGAAAGCGATGGAAAAAGCCATCAGCGCGATGATCGGGATCGCCTTGATGCCGATCTCGTTGATGTGGAAGACTATGCTCTGCGCACGGAAGTGTTTCGGCTGGAACGCCCGCTGTACAAGATTGACCAGAAACCCGCCGAAAAAATCTATCCCCCGGCAGGTGTCATGCCACACATGCACCATGTGCCGGCCAAGCCCCGCGATGACATGCCGGAGAACGCGGTCGAGGTGCGGCGTGAGCGTGCGCTTGCGCCGCCGCCGCTCGCACGTCTCCATCGGCAGGTTGGAAATCTTGTCGAAAATTTTAAGGTGGCCGTCCTTGAAATGCAGCATCTCGGCCAGCGCGCCGGCTTTTTGCAGCGGGGCCAGCAGGGCGTTCAGGTACCAGGCGGCGGAGGTGTCGAAGCTTTCGAGCTTCTTTCCGTCCAGCACGATTCGCCGGATATCGTCAAAGCGCACCCCCGCCAGTTCCCGCTCGATTTCAGGCAGGGCGAAGACCGTCCAGTGCCCGTGCAAACGGAGCGTGACGGCGGCGGCTTCGGCCTGGATTGTACAATATTGCATCGGCGGGCTACGTCTCCGGAGGGCAGGGCAGGGGAGGACAAGGACAGCGTTCACCGTCATTATAAGGTCACGGTTGAGCTGCCACAACATGAACAGGGGCGATTCGGGGCTAAAACCCGCTTTTTGCCCCCTATTTTGGGGTCTATAAACCTCTTGCCCGGGATTTATGTTCTATGCTAAATACAGGGCGTCTTGCGAGACGTGATATTCCCGAGTAGCTCACTGGTAGAGCATTCCCTTGACATCGTACTATTCTATGGTTACTATGCTGTTACTAACTGATTGATAATATTATATATTCTCCCTTGGCGCAGCGGTAGCGCGTCCCCTTGACATGGGGAAGGTCGTAGGTTCGATTCCTACAGGGAGAACCATAAACAAAATCAATAACTTAGATATAGTGACGATCATTTAAAAATCAAAAAAGCAACTAGCGATACTCTGCGCTATAATTTATCCTTTGTTTTCAATTAGTTACAAGGCATCAACTCTTGACGATTGTGCAGGAATTGTGCAAGATTTTATATGGGACGAATCAAAAATAAAGACACTATTGAGATTTTGGACGGTGTGTTTCTCAAACGGCACATGAATGGCAAATGGCACTACTACTTCAAAGTAGATGGTAAGCAGTTCAGGAACTCAACAAAGACAAAGGACAGGGAAGAAGCAACACGCATTACGTTGGATGCTTACCAGGACGCGAAGGATAAGAAACGATCTGGTAAAACTGTTGAAAAAATCTCATTCAAAAAATTGAGTAAGAAATATCTGGAAAGTCTCAAGGGGTCGTCACCAGCTAAAGTTGAGTCTCACACAGGCACGATCAAGCGGCATCTGATGCCCTTCTTTGAAAAATTTGATGACATTTCAAAGATTAATAAAGGCACGATCAATGACTATGTGACGCATAGAAAAAATAAAAAGAACGAGCAGACGGAAGAAACCGCGTCACCGCGCACGCTCAATCGTGAGAGTGGCGTGCTCAATCAAATTTTCAGGTTTGGTAGCGACTACGGTTGGTGCGAAAAAGATTTGAAGTTTCAATATCAATCAGAAAAGGGCACCGGCAGACGCGTACATTTTACACGCGAACAAGCGAAGACTCTGATTGAAGTTTCGCGCAAAAGAATAACAGAACTTAAAAATATTGAGGGTCAGAAGGGTGGATTGCTGACGAATCAATTACGGGCAAGGATGTTGCTGCACGACATTATGATTTTTATTCTCTGTTGCGGTGTCAGGGTTGATGAACTCGGCACTATACGTTGGAAAGACGTTAACTGGGAAAAAAGTACGATCAAATTGGAGCGTGCAGGAAAAGTTAAGAGCAATCGGCAGTTTTTTGTAAGGCCGGAAGGTATCAAAGCACTCAAGCGCATACAGCAAAGGCGGTTGCAATATCTTAACGGCAAGCCTTTAAATCAAGAAGAAAGAATCAAAAGCGATACGAACGGCAGATATGTAGGTTCTCTCAAAGGTGGATTCAGAAATCTGCTAGATGCTTGTGGATTCAAATATAGAGAAGACGGGTCAGACAAGCACACCTTGACTTCTTTGCGTCACTCTTACGCTACATTCAGTCTGACAGCGACAAAAGGTAAAAGAGCGTCAATGAGGGCATTGGAAAAACAAATGGGTACATCGGCTCGTATGATAGAGAGTCATTACGGTCACGATAATCCCGAAGATTATAAAGACGAACTGCTGGAATAATTACTTCTTCAATCTTTCAGGATTCAATCTTTTAACGATTTTCTTTTTCTGCTTTAGCAAGAAAACGGCTCAGGTCGCAATCAAGCGCATGTGCAATTTTCAGCAGCGTCAATAATGTTGGCTGCATCTTTCTGGATTCTGTCAGGCTTATTGTTGAACGATGCAGCTTGCTTAATTGAGCAACGGTCTCGTGGGATAGCTTCTTTGCTTTTCTAATTTCAAAAAGCTGCAAAACTACAGAATCAACAATCTTTTTCGGCAACTTATCTTGCGTCATAAAGACATGATTGCTTGCTTGCAAAACTATTGGTACGTGAGTATATTCACGTATAATCAGTTTACAGAAGGGTGAAAAAGTGAACATCATAGGCATTGGAAGCATGGGTCAGAAAATACTCACTCGCATTCAGGAGCGAAAACCTGATTTTTTAGCGAAAGCAAAACTTCATTATCTTGAAGAATTTAACCTCGGCGAGACTGCGACAGAACTACAGGGGCACAATGCGCTCATTATTGCTGGATTAGGTGAGGAAAACGGCGGTTCAGGAACAGAGGCGCTAGTTGATTGTTTGAAAGGTAAGGCTGAAAAAATTGCATGCTTTGTCACGTTACCTTTTGACTTTGAGGGAGAGGAAAGACAAGAGGCAGCACTACGCTCTATTCAGGCGCTAAGAGAAAAGAACATATTGGTTGTGACTTTCAACAACCAAGGCTTATTCAAGGGCGATTTAGCGGCTGCGTTTATATTGATTGATAAAAAAATAGAGGAAGCGATTTCAGTATATTTGCAAACAGGGCGTGTCTTAGGAAAAACAGAAGGAGTTGTCGCATTGAATTTTGTTCAGAAGGTAGAACAAAAACCACGCAAAGCCACAAAACAAAAGAAATTACAAAACCTTGTTGAACAGGACGATGAGGAAGAGGAGACGGTTTCAGAAAAGTTAGATGCATATATTGAGGCGCTAGAGAAGGAGATGTACTTTGGGGCGCTAGATAAGGGTTTATCTATTGACACCTTAGAGAAGGGAGTGGCGTTGAAGAAGGTGTTGCCGCAAGAGAAGGCAAAGAAGATTGAACGAAATCGTTCCGCAGGAAATGGAATGGTTATTGAAAGAAAAAAGGAAAGAAGGAGAAAATCAACTGAAAAAACTCTTATCTGCATCATAATCGTGGAAGCTTTAGCAGGAAGCCTCTACTGGTTGTGGTACGTTGGGTTCTTCGGATGGCTTTTAAATGCTACAGAGATCACTGCTGCTGCAATTCTTGTTTTAGGAATTTCTGTGTTTATTTTAGTCGCTCTTTTAAATAATTTTGGCACGATTTGGAACGGTATGTTTATTGTGCTTGGGATAGTGTTTCCCCCGCTTGGTTTAGTTATGCTGATAAACTGGATGCTAAAAGATACAATAGCAGAGGGTGTAAAAAAGGGAATGGACGCAAGTAGAAAACAACAATGACAAGAATGTTGCGCCGTGAAGCAGCTAAGAATTAGGGCATGTTACTATAGATAAGATCACCGGAATTGATGAAAACACCTTCTGTTAGTATTAATACCCGCAAGATCACTAAACGCATGATAATAAAAGGTTATACCGCAAAATCCCTCAATTATCTTGAAAGATGCAAAAAGCGTTCGTCATGAAAAATTTCCAACGCGGATTTTTTCCGAGCGTGAATTTTCTGTGGCCTCTATTTCCAATAGAAACACCTAAAGACATGAAACTTGTCGCATTAAAGTCGGTTGAGTTCTCTAATGAGTCTCTTTGTGGATAGTGTTATAGCTGCACAACAATAATGGTGTATTGGTTCTTGATCGCGTCTGCAACATATTTGGTCGCCAGGGACGGATGTGTAAGTTTATTGATCTCCAGGCAGTCAACAATGGATTTTGCTTGGTTGATTGTTTTAATCGCGTCGGCTTTGGTCATTACTTTGGCTTTCTTAAAATATATGAAGCGAACTGTGTCACGGCTTCTTCAATGAAAGAAGTCGCGGTCTTGAACGGAAAATTTTGTATTGCTTTTTGGACCAGCGCAATGGTTGCCGGTGAAAATCTATAGGTCTTGGAGATTCTTTTATTTTTTGCGATCGGCTTTGGAATTTGTGGATGAAATTCGGTCATGGATGTCTTTCTCGTCTGTGAACACATCTTGTATTTATGCTCTTGGAGCAATAAGGCGAGTTTACTTTTCCTTCTTATGTGCAGGTTTGGCTTCAAAGACTATATCATCTAGAGAAAGGCGATTGTCTATGAGAAGATATTTGCTGTTATAAAAATTCTTGTTAAAGAACTCTTGAGCGTCTGTGATCTTGTATAATTTATGTGTATAAACTGGAGATTCTTCTGGCTCGTAGATACGCAGGTTATATTTTTTGTCTTCTGCTTGTTCTTTAGCAGATACAGCACGAAGATATTGAATCTGGATGTCGCGCTGCTTTTTTGAAAGCTTTAGAGGAGATTCTGGAAGAAGCGGCTTTAATTGTTTTCTTTTCTTCATGGCTTCATTAATAATGGCGCCGTGTTCTCGCATTTTCGGCGTCGGTGGATTCAAGATGATGCTCTTTAAATAAAAAGCATCTTTCGTGGACTTCAAGGCATCAACGTATTCAGTGACTATTTTTTCAACGCAGGATTTGTGGAACTTCGCCGCTTTTCTTTTATGAACAAGAAGAAAGCCGTGATAATGAATCATCGGCTTTCTTTCTTGCGTCATGACAAGGATTGTATTTTCGCGGTCGTTCGTGTGGTCAATGTTTAATAGCTGGTCAATCTTGCGTCTGAAAAGATATAAAAATTCACTGTAAAAATATTGGCGATGGTTCTTCTTGAAGGTGATGTTCAGATCATAAACATCATAGGCTGTGGATTTGTCTTGAATATATTTTGGAATTGCGTTGACGGCTTGGAACTTGTCGTGGGATGGACGCAGTTTTTCTTTATCTTTTTGTGGAAGATCGGAGATGGCGTACATTTTCTTGAGGTTTGGATTTTTATGTCGTCTGCGTATTTTCTGCATACGTATAGAATCTTGAATCTGAATGGACTCAAGGTTGGACAGTGGGGGTCTAAATATTTTCAGGTTCTGGATCGCGGATTTTTTTATTTTTAAATTGGATTTGAACATTTTTAAAATCTCACTTTACTAGCTGCATTAAGGCGGTCACGGTATTCGGCCTGCTTCTCTAGCTGCGATATATATTTTTCAAATCCGGCGTTTTCTTTTTTATCAAAACATTTTGTGGATCTCTTGTGTTTATTTTTTAGCTTTTCGTGGTTTATCTTTGTCATAGGATTTACTCTTTTTTGTTAATAGTTAAATTAATATATGGAAAAATGTATTTTTGAGCGTGTTAAGAAATCGCGCTGAAACTGCTGTTCAGCACGGATTTCTGTTTTTTCTCTGTTTTCACGGAATCGCTGTCACATTGACAGACGGAATTTTTAAAAAATCTGGAAAACGATCAAAGTACACAGTGTCATTACGTTATTTATCAAAAGGCGCTGTTTTCAGGGTCTTTTGATGGTCTATATTAACATAAATGATATGGAAAGTCCAGCGTCAAATGCGCTGCAATGCTGGTATTTTATTATTATAAATCAATGACTTATTATAAAATTGACATTTTACAACGAGTTGGACGTAAGTATCTGTAATTAAAGAGAATTTAAGTTGGCATAACTATTGACACTTCGGATATATGTTATACTATTGATATATAAGGATATTTTATAACAAGTTAGGGAGAAAAACATGAGTTTAGGTAAGCAAGCAAAAACACTGACAAAAGCACAACAGGACACGGTTCTGTCTTATCTTTTGACGACACGGTATGGATCGCGGAATAAAGTCATTTTCCTGCTTTCTGTGCGCTCTGGACTTCGTGCTAAGGAAATAGCGTCACTAACATGGACGATGCTGCAGGATGCGTCTGGGCTTGTTTCGGACGCTATTAACCTGACAGACAGCGCAAGCAAAGGCAAATCTGGGGGGGTTGTGTGGCTCAATAAGGAATTGAAGACAGCACTTGTAGATTATCGCAAGTCGTTAAAAAACGTGGATGCTGGTGACAGAGTTATCAAAAGCGAACGTGGAACTGCGGTATCGGCTCAGGTCATCGTCAACATGTTTGCGATCTGGTACAGGAAGATGGGTTTTGAAGGATGCAGTTCTCATAGCGGTAGAAGGACTTTCATCACTAATGCAGCAAGAAAGATCAGCACGGTTGGCGGTTCTATAAAAGACGTTCAAATGCTTGCACGGCACTCGTCACTGTCTATGACGCAGCGTTATATTGAAGCGGACGTTCTAGCGCAGCAAAAAGTAGTGCAGTTGATCTAAAAGTTCTGCTTTGCTGATAGCTAATTAAGCATTAGTTGGATAGGATTGAATTCTTATAAAGAGATTCGATCTTATGATAAAACAACGCTTAATTCTTCAAGGCATCACTGAAAATAACCATTTAAACGAACTTAAATGGTTACTTGCGATTCCGAACCCCACAGAAATCATTATCAGCACTGCCTTCATGAGAGAAAGCGGCTTGATGCTGATTGAAGAGCAAATTTCATCGCTTAAAAAAAAGCCGAAAGTTTTTGTGGGAATTCGCAATGGAATTACGACCGCGCAAGGCATAGAGAAATGCTTGGAAATGGGTTGCGAAACTTATACAGTCGATACGGGTTCTAGCATCATTATTTTCCACCCCAAAATTTATCTTTCTTCCAATTCTCAAGAAATGCGCCTGATAATTGGCAGTGCCAACCTTACCGTTGGCGGATTAAATGGAAATATTGAAGCTAGCGTTTGTATGAATCTGGATTTATCTGTTAAAGAGAATCGAGATTTATTAGATGACGCCCATAAAAAACTTCAGGATATGATCCCAGAGTTTCCTGAGCATGTAACAAAAATCACAAAAAAATCACAAATAAAAGAAATGTTCGATGCGGGTCGTTTAGCGGACGAAGCTGCTAAAATTGTAATGGCACCTGTAGGAAAATCCAAAAACCGCGAACTCGACACAATATCACGCATAAAATTAAAAACGCAGACAATACCCCGTAAAGCTGCGACAAAGACGGTTGCAGCAAAGGGCACCGAGAATACGGTTCTGCCGGTAGTTTCTGTGGGAGGAGGCAGAACCCTCCTTTGGGAAGGGTCGCCACTGACACGCAGAGACCTGACAATTCCAGATAATGAGAACTCTAATCCAACAGGCTCTACGCTTCTTAAAAAGGGAAACTCTGACATTGATCAGCAAACTTACTTTAGAAACGAGGTATTCAATCATCTAAAGTGGGCAAAGGATGCGAAGACCGAAGGAAAAGAATTAGCTGATACTAATTTTCAACTTATCGTAAAATCAGTAGATTACGGCGTACATAAGCTAACGCTTTCGCATGATACGCGTACAGATACAGCGTCATATAAACAAAAGCAGCCCATGACTTCGCTGCGGTGGGGTGAGGCAAGAAACATAGTCGCAAAAGAAGATTTGCTTGAACGTACAATATCTTTATACAAAAGCGATGTTGTCGATGACTTATTTATAATTGAAATTGAGTAGCTAGTCTTTGCGTTGACGTCGGTTTCTCAGTCTGACCCATGCAGAATGCAGAATGTTTATCTCTTTGTCATTTAACCCAAGATTTTTTAATATAATTTCATCTTGTTCTTTTAAAATTTCACCTGCGCTTTTTTTCAGCCTATATAGCTTGTCTAGTTTTTTCAGGGCATTTTTAGGCATATCAACATAAGGGACGACAAGCCTTTCAATTTCTGATGGAACTAACTCTATAACGCCACCGCCATAATGACGCCCTTCCAGTTCGTTTGAGAGTGCGGTCAAAGAATTCACAAAGCACCAAACGAGTCGATCCTCCTTTATTCCAGATTTGGTACGAATTCTATAAGCGGTATCAGTTGTATAGGAATTAGCTTCGTTGTGAATTAGTCTGGGTAAATCGTGCGCTCTCTTGAGCATAGATACTCCAGAAGCCCAAATAGATGGCACTACATACCAAGGCGATCTAATTCTGCATTTATAACGCCCGTGAAGTTCTTGAGATTCACCAAACGAAATATAATCTTGAACCTTTTTGCTGAACAAAGATTTGTTGATTTGGGGAAACTCTAGAAAATTCACAGGCAACCCTTGCTGTCTATTCTCATCCATATCCTTTTGCGAAAATATAACACCCTTAACATGTGAACTTCTGCCGAACATCGGCTTACTGTATTTTTGCAGTGCATATTTTTTTACAACATGATCGGATACCAAAAAGAAATCATTCGCGCCTGTAACGATTCCTACATCAACTTCGGCAATATCAAAAAAAAGTTTCGTGTTCTTGCAATCTTTCGCTTTTTTGTAAACAGCTTTCTCCTCAGGAGTTAAAAGTCCTTCTGTCCATTTGTAATCGAGATTTTCAGACGTTTTGTAGTTTATCGTTTGAAGAAATTCATAGACGTGCCCATTGTGTAAGTCAAAGCGAGAAGCAGTCGGGAACGCTATCTGCGACTTACCTTTAAAAGATAGGCTTTTTTTCTCGCACATGAGCAAAACAACGCCTTGCAGAACTTCGCTTGAAAACAAGTCTTCAACATGAACGACTGCTATCTTTTGACACGTATCTATAAGATATTTTCTCAAGGAGTTGGCATGCAAAACGTGCATTAGTTCCGTGGGTATCACCATTGCAAGCCTACCGCCTGCATTTAGCAGTTTTATACTTTGTATTACAAACGGAACCCAAGCATTGGTGTGCTTAGTAAAAGTCAAATTTGATTCAAAGAATATTTTTTCAGTCAACCTTTGGTGTTCAGCCTCTAAGTATTGGTAGCGAATAAATGGAGGGTTGCCGATAACGGCGTCGAACCGTGTATTCTTTGAAGTTTGCTCAATCGAATATTCAAGAAAATCAGAATGAACCAAGTTCAATGCTACAGATTCAAACTCATTCTTTTTCTTTCTAAGTTTTAAATCTTGAATAACATCCTGATCAAGGTCTACGCCGTGAATTGAAACGTCTCTGCTTTTTTGAGTTCTTGCGATGTTATTGATCTCGGAAAAGAAAACGCCGTCACCGCAACTAGGCTCAAGAATCTTCTTAGGGGAAGATTCCATAATCCATTTTGAAATAAAGGATGCAATCGTCTGAGGAGTGTAATAACTCCCTGTCAGTTTGCGTTGGCTTTCTAAGACTTTGAAATTCATAACTCTTCTGCTGATTTTGTTCTCGATTTGTATTGTGCATCAAGCCGAATCTTGAAACAAGAGTCGATATTTCTTGAGTAAATATACGGCTTGCAGTAGAAAATTTCTTTTTAGAGTAGGGAAATGGACTTATATCATTCATGTTGCGGAACTAAACGACAGTCATTTTTTATCCTATTTTCAATGACTTAATTACTGTTTTCTGTGCAGGTTTTGTGCAAGAATACTTTGTGCAGGAAAGCATCTTGATTTTATTTTTAATATCAATAAGTTATGCGTTAGGCGTAAGGATTCGTGCGTTGACATGGGAGGGGTAGGAAGTTCGATTCTTCTCTCGGGAACCATGCCGTTGTAGCTCAGTTGGTAGAGCACCGCATTCGTAATGCGGGGGTCGTAGGTTCGAATCCTATCAACGGCACCATTTATTTGATAACTATGTCATAACGTTATGTATTTGTAAAGCAACGATGAATTTGAATATATTAGCATATTTTCATAAATTTTATACATTTCTAAACTATTTTTTGTTATAGTGGAAGTGAGAGAACCAGAGGAACTGAAAATGACTGCTCAAGCAAAAAAGAGTTCAGATTCTAGAGCTTTAGAATGGGCAACCCAGTTGGACAACACAAAAACTGAGGAAGCGTGCGAGATTCAAAAAATTGTAGCACTGTTTGAAAGCTCTTCTGAAACGAAGCCTGGCCGCGAACCTCAGCAAAAAGATAGGCAATAAACTTTTTTAGTTATAGAATTCCTCCAGATTAAATAATAGGGTAGGAAAGTTTTTTGCCTGTAAAATTATACGATCCCCAGTTTGATCATGAGCGTATCGCGCCTACACAGCCAAGGCCGGATGCGCCGGATGACTCGTACCGCTCCCCAATAAGGAAGGACTATGGTCGCTTGATCCATTCAGCCGCATTTCGGCGGCTACAGGGAAAAACTCAGCTCTTCCCCAGCCATGAAGATGATTTCTTTAGAAATAGACTAACTCATTCCATTGAGGTGGCCCAAATTGCAAAATCAATAGCAACTAAACTGAATTATCAACATGACTTTTTCAAGGCTGATCCGATAGATGTGGACATCGTAGAAGTCGCAAGCCTTTGTCACGACTTGGGTCATCCTCCTTTTGGGCATACTGGCGAAGAAGCCTTAGATCACCAAATGAAAGATAAAGGTGGCTTCGAGGGTAATGCACAGACATTCAGAATTCTTGCGCGATTAGAAAAGAAGCTGACATTGAAATCAGATGGTCAAGGGGCTCCCACGCCTTATGAAGCAGGGAAGGATTTACGGTGCGGTTTAAACCTAACAGCCAGAGTCTTGGCATCAGTTCTGAAGTATGATGCTGAAATTCCACAGTTAGATAAGGAACGTGGAGATAAAATCGGAAAAGTATTTAAAGGGTACTATGGTGCCGATAAAGAAATAGTTGAGTTCACAAAGAGTAAGGTTTTACGGGGAGTAGACTATACAGGAAGTTTCAAGACTATTGAATGTTCAATAATGGACATCGCAGATGATATCGCCTACTCTACCTATGATTTAGAGGATTCCTTCAAAGCTGGGTTTATAAACCCGCTTGATATGTTCGCAAGTCCTCCAGCTCTATTGGATAGTGTAGCGTCAAAAGTTAACGAAAAGATCCAAGAGGCTTACACCCCTGATGAAATAAAAGCAGCCCTGAATGGTCTAAAGTTTACGAGTACGCATGTGAGGAGCGTTTTTGCAACCTTGTTCAAAACTCTTTTTAAAAGCAAAGCTGCACTTGAGCACCTTAAAAATACAGACCTAGAAGATAATGTAAAGATAGCTCTTATCTCAAAGGAGGTCGCTACAGCTTCAAGAAATGTTATCTCCAATGGTTACATTAGGACCGATCTTACATCCGAGTTCGTTGGTGGTTTTATCGAAGGCGTAAAAGTTATTCCTGATGATAAGTTGCCCCCTATGCTTTGGAATGCAAAACTTGATATACTGACATTCGCTAAAATTGAAACGTTAAAGAAATATAATTTTGAAGCCCAGATTTTGTCCTCTCGACTCAAGGTACCAGAACACCGGGGAAAGGAGATCGTGACTACAATCTTTAAAAAAATTGCTGATAACGAGGCTGCTCTTTTGCCTGACGACTGTAGGAATTTATACGAACATGCCAAGGGGCATGATAAGGATCGAATAGTATGCGACTTTGTTGCCGGAATGACTGATAGATATGCTGTGGAATTCTATAACAGGCTTGTAGGCTCAACCCCGGTTACTATTTATAAACCACTTTAAAATGCAAGCATCTGGATAAGGGTGGGCTAATTTTTGACACGCCCTCATTGACAGCAGACTGTATTGACGTTAAACATCTCTAAATAATTAAAATTTACACGGAGATCCAAATGACCGCAGCAGACACCTTAAAATCCAAAACTTCCTTCCCCGTTATCGCATCGCCAATGTTTCTGGTTTCTAATCCGGATATGGCGCTGGCTGCCTGCAAGGAAGGCGTTGTCGGGAGCTTTCCAGCGCTGAACCAGTGGACCAGCGCGGGGTTAGAGGAATGGCTTATCAAAATGAACGCGGGGATCGAAGAACTCAAGCGCGACAACCCCGGCAAGACCATAGCGCCTTATGCCGTCAACCTGATCGTCCACAAAACCAATCCCCGGCTGGCTGAAGATCTGGCGCTCTGCGTCAAGTACAAGGTTCCCGTTGTCATCACCTCTTTGGGCGCGGTGCCGGAGGTGGTCAAGCAGGTGCATGGCTATGGCGGCCTTGTTTTGCACGATGTCACCACGATCGAACACGCCAAAAAAGCCGCAGATGCAGGCGTAGACGGGCTGATCGCCGTATGTGCCGGCGCAGGCGGGCATGCCGGTACGCGCAACCCTTTATCGTTCGTGAATGAAATACGCGAATTTTATAAGGGGATTCTGGTGCTGGCAGGCGGCCTGTCGACAGGGCAGGATGTGCTGACGGCGCAGACCATGGGCGCCGATTTCGCCTATATGGGCACGCGGTTTGTTGCCACGAAAGAATCGAGTGCACCGCAGGAATACAAACAGATGATCTGCGATGCCGGCGCAGGCGATATCATTTATACCTCCGCCGTCAGCGGCATACCCGCCAACTTTATGCGCCAGAGCCTGGAAAAAGCCGGCTATGACGTTGAGGAACTGAGAAAAAAGGGCAACGCTCTCGAAAAACTGAAGCCTTTGGATGCGGAAGCCAAGGCGTGGAAGACCGTGTGGTCCGCAGGCCAGGGGGTCAGCAACATCCATGATATCCCCTCCATTTCGTCGCTCGTTGACAGGATGAAGCAGGAATATAATTCCGCGAAAAAAAACTTGATTGCTAAAATCAGCCCCGCCGCTGCGGCGCAGGCGCCTAAAGCACGGAAGTACGGCCCTTAAGTTTCTGCCATGCCTTGGACTGTCTACATCTTGGAGTGCTCGGATAAAACCCTTTATACCGGGATCACAAATGATGTGGAGAGCCGCCTTGAGAAGCATAGAAAAGGCACCGGCGCGAAATATACCAGGGGCCGCAGTCCATTGAAGCTGGTATATACCGAGCCGCACCGGACAAAAAGCCGCGCCCTTAAACGGGAGCTTGAAATAAAATCGCTGAATCGCACCCAAAAATTAAAACTTCTGAAGCAAAATGCTTAATCACGGCGACAATGCTTGACAGTATCGCCAAAAATGCATAATATATACCTATGATGATTACACAGGTTCACATCGCTGGTTCTTGGGCTTCTTGGTGGCGCGCTTAACGCATCGCCCGTCTTCTCCCGTTTTTTCACACTATTGATCTGTCTCCACGCCCTTTGAACCAGGCCGCACCATGAAAATTTCTCATACCGACACCATCCTGCCCTATGCCGACGGCATTGATTTCCTGCTTGACCGGCTCAATGCCGCGAAGGGGATGTATATGGCTTCCGACACCGATTATCCTGGCCGCTATTCGCGCTGGGACATCGGCTTCGATGCGCCGCCGCTGGAAATCGTCGGGTTCGCGGAAGCCTGCGAATTCCGGGCGCTGAACGCGCGCGGGGAAAAAATCATCGAAATTATATGCGCTGTGTTTGCGGCGCATCCGGATGATTCCTTTGCAGTGCAGAGTGTTGATAAAAAAAATCTGCGCTGTGTTATTGCAAAACCCTCACGTAGCTTTACGGAGGAAGAACGCTCGCGCCAGCCATCGCCGCTTTCTCCGCTGCGCTGCCTGATGAAATATTGCCACGGCATGGATAATTTCTCCGGATTTTACGGCGCTTTCAAATATGACCTGCTGTTCTGTTTCAATCCCATCCCGCTAAAGCACAAGCGCAGCGGCAGCCTGTTCCACCTTTACCTGCCCGACCGGTTGTATCTGCTGGACCGGCGCAAGGAGACAATCCTGCGGCGCGACTACGAGTTTTCCTTTGAAAAACTGGCGACGGATAATCTCGCGCGGTCTGAATCTGCGCCCTCAGTGATGCATAGCGCTGGTGTCGAACCTCAAATTTCCAGCAATCTGAGTGACAAGGAATACGCTGACATGGTCACCCAGGCGCAGGGGTATATCCGCAAGGGCGATGTGTTCGAGGTCGTCCTGAGCCGCCAGTTCCGTGCGCCATTCATCGGTGCGCCCGCGCAGTTGTTCCGCAATATCCGCCGCATCAACCCGTCGCCCTATGAATTCATCCTGCAAATGGGTGACGAACAGATCGTCGGCGCCTCGCCGGAAATGTTCGTGCGCCTGGAAGGACGGCGCGTCGAATCCTGCCCCATCGCCGGCACCGCGCGCCGCAGCCGCACGCCGGGACAAGCCGCCGTCATCGAAGATGCAAAGATATTGCAAGCGCTGCTTAATTCTAAAAAGGATGAGGCAGAGCTCACCATGTGCACCGATGTCGACCGCAACGACAAGGCGCGCGTTTGCAAGCCGGGTTCGGTGCGATTGCTCGCGCGGCGGCAAATAGAGACCTATACGGGATTGTTCCACACCGTCGATCATGTGGAGGGTATCCTGCGCGATGGCTTCGATGGCATCGACGCGTTCCTCTCCCATATGTGGGCCGTAACACTGACCGGCGCGCCGAAAGTCGAGGCGGCCAAGATCATCGAAAATACTGAACCCTGCGCGCGCGAATTCTATGGCGCGGCGGTGGGGGCTTTGCATTTCAATGGCGATGTGAATACCGGCATCACCATCCGCACCCTGCACCTGAAGGACGGCATGGCGATTTATCAGTCTGGCGCCGGTCTCGTCTACGATTCCGTGCCCGAAGAGGAGGCCGCGGAAACCCATACGAAAGCCGCGTCTTTCAAGCGCATTTTATCCGGCGATATCGCGCCACGACCTGAGCGTGTCGCCGTCCGCAGTGGTGAAAAGAAAACCGTCGTGCTGATCGACAATGAAGACTCTTTCGTCCACACGCTGGCTGATTATATCCGCCAGACAGGTGCGGAAGCCGTTACCTATCGTCACGGAACAAGTCTTGATGCATTGTTAAAACACAAGCCGCATCTTATCGTCCATTCCCCCGGTCCGGGGTTGCCTGAACAATTCGATGTACCTGGCATGGTGCGGCGTTGCAGCGAGGCGAAGATACCGCAACTTGGTGTCTGTCTTGGCTTGCAAGGCATCTTCGAAGCCTTTGGGGGCACGCTTGGTTATCTGGATCGCCCGCAGCATGGAAAAATATGGACCATCAAGCATAAAGATCACCCACTGTTCGAGGGCGTGCCGAATCCCTGCGCCGTTGGTGCATATCATTCCATTCACGGCCTGATGAAGACGTTACCATCCGATCTCGAAGTTATTGCGTCCAACGAGAATGATGCGATCATGGCGCTTTGCCACAAGACGCTGCCCATCTGGGCGGTGCAGTTCCATCCGGAATCCGTGCTCTCGATGGAAGGCTATGTCGGCCACCGCATGATCGAAAACGTCATGAAACATCTGGCGGGGAAAGCATGAAAGAACAGGAATCACACGCCGAGTTTGAGAAGAAATGGACGGAGCTGATGGCGAAGCTCTGTAATGAGACTTATCCCGCTGCCGCCAAGCTTACGCTGTTGCAATCGGTGAAGGATGAGGATATCACGGGGCCAATGCTGGCTATCTGTGCGCGTGAGCTGATGCGCCGGGCGCTGCCGCTTGATCTCAAAGGCATCGATGTCTGCGGTACCGGCGGCGATAAAGGTGTGAATAATATAAAAACATTCAATGTTTCAACTGCTGTTGCCTTCGTCGTCGCGGCGGGCGGTGTGTCGGTCATCAAGCATGGGAACCGCTCCGTTTCCAGCGTCTCGGGCAGTAGTGACGTACTTGCTGCTCTGCATGTCCCCGTCTGCACCAATGCGGCGCAGGCGAAAGCACAGCACACCAAGCACAATCTCTGTTTCGTTTCCGCCGCCGCTTTTCATCCGTCTCTCACACCTCTTGCCCCTGTCCGCAAGGCGCTGGGCAGGCCATCGTTTCTCAATTTGATAGGACCTTTGTGCAATCCGGCGCGTACACCGAAGCAGGTGATGGGCGTCTATGGTTTCCAGCCGCAAGTGGCGGAAGCGGCAAAACGCCTTGGCCGCACTGACATGATGGTCGTGCATAGCGCTGACGGGCTCGATGAAATCAGCCTCAGTGACTTTACACAGATTCTCCATGTCAAAGACGGAAAGATCGAGGAGAGCCTTATCTGTCCCGAAGACCTTGGACTCGCCACTGTTCCCATTGCAAAGCTGCAAGGCGGCACAGCGGAACAAAACGCGGCCATTATACTGTCCGTCTTTTCAGGCGAGCAGGGGCCTGCGAATGATATTATCTGCCTGAACGCGGCGGCAGCTTTTGTAACTGCAGGCAAAGACCCTGATTTAAAATCCGGTCTCGCGCGCGCCCAGAAAATTATCGCCGATGGGCTTGCGCTTAAAAAGCTGAAAGACATGAAGAGCGCGGCATGAACTCCTTCCTGCAGAAAATTTACGGGATTACCCAGGAGCGTGTTGCGACGGCAAAGAAAGCTGTTCCCGTGACTGCGCTTGAGAAAAGCCCGCTCTTCTCCCGAAAAACACATGATGTGAAAGCTGCCTTCCATCATGAAGGCTATAACATTATCGCCGAGATAAAATTCGCCAGCCCTTCCGAGGGGGATATTTATCCGGCGGGCGATCCCGTATCCATTGCGCAGGCGTATCTGCAGGCAGGCGCAAGCATGTTGTCGGTTCTGACCGAGCCGCTCTATTTCAAGGGTACACTTGAGTATCTGGTCGCAGTGCGTCATGCAAGGCCGGATGCTTTGCTGCTGCGCAAGGATTTTATGGTTGACCCGTACCAGATGCTGGAAGCCAAAGCCTGCGGTGCGGATGCTGTACTGCTGATCGTTGCGATGACAGAGTCTGCGTTGACGAAAGAACTGTTTCAGGCCGCCAAGGTCTTGGGGCTTACACCACTTGTCGAAGTGCATGATGAAGCAGAACTTGAAGAAGCATTAAAACTCGGTGCAGACTTCATCGGCGTTAACAACCGCAACCTGAAAACGCTAAAGACTGATCTCGATACCAGCAGGAGGCTTGCAAAGCTTAAACCGGCAGGTTCCATTTTTATCTCCGAAAGCGGCCTTTTCACGGCAGCCGACCTCCGCTCGATGAAGGCGCTCGGCTATGATGGCTTCCTGATGGGCACGCATTTTATGCGCAGCGGCAAACCGGGCGAAGCCTTACGCGTGCTGAAGGAGCAATGCGCATGCGTGTAAAAATATGCGGCCTCACACGTAAAGAAGATGCATTGCGGGCGCAGGAGCTGGGCGCCTGGGCGCTTGGGTTTATTTTCTATCCCGGCTCAAAACGCCATATTGCACCAGAGCAAGCCGGAGAAATTATCAGTGGTCTCCGGACGCAGGCCATCGGCGTTTTTGTGAACCAGACGGATGAAGCTCTCGCCGTTGCGAAGCATATCCCCCTCAAAGGGCTGCAACTGCATGGCGATGAATCACCTGAAGAATGTCAGCGCGTGCGTGCGGCGTTTTCTGGTGTGTTGATAAAAGCCCTGCGCCCGCGCAATGAAGAAGAGCTGAGGGCGATTACGGCTTATAAAGACATTGTCGATTACATCATGATCGACTCAGCTGCTGGTGGGCAATATGGCGGCACAGGACAAACATCTGACTGGAGCCTTGCAGAAAAAGTACCAGCTTTTGGCATACCGGTTATTCTCGCCGGAGGGCTGACGCCGGAAAATATTCTGGCAGCTCAAGCGCAGGCCAAACCCTATGCTCTCGATTTATCCAGTGGCGT
>Ga0206918_1107_pt1 | contig 19109 bp, 17 predicted proteins | sample Alteio_BWOrgHeat_69_FD_152950 | JGI IMG/M metagenome (GOLD analysis project Ga0206918, IMG submission 152950) | Enriched cells from forest soil in Barre Woods Harvard Forest LTER site, Petersham, Massachusetts, United States -... | ecosystem: Environmental > Terrestrial > Soil > Temperate forest >... | reverse complement strand
TACCTGGCACAAAATCCGGATTTCAAAGACGCGGGATTTGGTGCGTCCACGGATGAATTCATGGATGAGTCTGCCTATCTGCTGGCTGTACCTAAAATGTTCAGGGAAGTTAGAAAACGCTGTGGAGAAACCGTTGAACTGTTACACGACACACACGAGCGCGCACAACCGGTGGATATGATCAACATGTGCCGCAAAATCGAAGAATACAATCCCTATTTTATTGAAGACCCGGTATCACCGGAAAACATGGATTGGTTTAAACAATTGCGAATGAGCACTTCTGTTCCTTTTGCAATGGGTGAATTGTACAATAACCCCAATGAGTTCGTGGATGCCATGAAAAATCATTATTTCGATTATATCCGATGTCATCTCTCCCAGATCGGAGGCATCACGCCGGCGATGAAAGTGGCCAGACTGGGAGAATTCTTCAACGTAAAATCCGCATGGCACGGTCCCGGCGATGTTTCACCTGTTGGCCACGCAGCCCAGTGCCATGTAGACCTGGCCATCTGGAATTTCGGCATTCAGGAATCTATTCATTTCTCTGATCAGCTTATGGAAGTATTTCCGGGAACACCACAGATGAAAAAAGGATACCTCTATGTGAACGAAGCTCCCGGACTCGGTGTGGACATCGATGAAAAAATGGCAGCAAAATATCCAATCAACAATAAAGCCGGTAAATGGACCATCAGGAAAAGAGACGGCACGATTCTCAGACCATAGCCCGACTGCCTTCTATAGCATATGTCCTGATTACACAATCTGATTCGCAATTCAATGAGATGACCAATCCGCAGAAGATCATTATATATATCAGCTTTATTTTTTTCTTATGCAGTTTTGGTTCCGGAACTTTTCCCGGCGCTGAAATTACCAATGGTATCGTTCATGCCGGTTTTTATCTTCCAGACAAAGATGTTGGTTACTACAGGGGAACCCGTTTCGATTGGTCAGGCGTGATGCCAGTGCTTGAATATAAAGGCCACAGCTATTGTGGTCAATGGTTTCCAAAATATGAGCCCACGCTGCATGATGCCACGATGGGACCTGTTGAAGCTTTTACGCCGCTGGGTTATGATTCAGCAAACCCATCGGAAAGTTTTGTTCTCATTGGCGTAGGCAGGTTGTTGAAAAAAGACAACCAGCCTTACTCACCATTCAGGTACTACGAAATTACAGATGGAGGAGATTGGAAAACAGAGATTCAAAAAGACCGGATCATATTCAGACAACAGATCCGGGGGTCGGGATTTGCTTATGACTATAAAAAAACCTGTACACTGATTAAAGGAAAGCCGGACCTGGTATTGGCGCATACATTGAAAAACACCGGTCAACAGGTTATCGAGACCAACGTATTCGATCATAACTTCTTATCTATTGACCAGCAAACTACTGGTCCTGACTTCGAAATTATTTTTCCTTTTTCCCTGGTGGACAAAAAAGAAGGTCAGGGATTGAACCCGCTTGCAGGTATAAACGGTCAGCGGATTCAATTCACAAGAGCATTTCAAAAAAATGAAATCGTATATACCGTGTTGGAAGGATATAACAGCACGCCAGCCGACTACCTGATAAAAATGGAGAATCACAGAACAGGGGCGGCGGTCAGCATTACAGCAGACCGGCCCCTTTCCAAATTGGTTTTCTGGGCCTGCTCCACGGCAATTTGTCCTGAACCCTACCTCCACTTAAAAATAAAACCCGGGGACTCTGTATCCTGGAATTTAAGTTATCATTTCTACAGCTGCCATATCAAATCCTGATGCCATTCATGAAAATAATTTTATATGCTCCCTGCTTTTTTCTCGCAACGATTATGACGGGTACCATGGGTTGCCATCACCCGAAAGCTTCCGACAGCATAAAAAAGGATTCTCTTTCAGTTGATTGGCCTATTTACGGAGGCAATGCAGCAGGAAACCGTTATTCTGCATTGTCACAAATAAATACCAGCAATGTCGACCAGCTCAACATAGCCTGGATATACCATTCAGAACCGGATACGACGTCCGGTATTTTGCATCCCGAAAAATCCGATGTGCAATGCCAGCCCATCGTAGTTAATGGAATATTATATGCCACCAGTCCGAAATTAAAACTATTCGCTTTAGAGGCTGCTACGGGAAAAAAAATCTGGGAGTTTGATCCATTTCAGAACAGGCCGCGCAGAATGACCACCTGCAGGGGGGTTGTATATTGGGAAGAAAAATCTGATCACAGAATATTATTCACTGCCGGCTCAAATCTTTACGCAGTGAATGCGATGACCGGCAAATCCATAAATGATTTCGGCGACAGCGGAGTGACCGACTTGCATACGGGACTGAATTTGAATTACGATGTGAAAAATTTATATGTAGCGGCCACTTCACCCGGGGTTATTTATAAAAACACATTAATCCTGGGATCGGCGGTGTCCGAAGGTGGCGACGCAGCTCCTGGTTATGTGCGCGGATTTGATGTGAAAACAGGGAAATTAAAATGGGTGTTTCACACGATTCCCGAACCCGGTGAATCAGGTTATGACACCTGGCCAAAAAATGCACATAAAAAAATAGGCGCTGTAAATAACTGGAGCGGAATTACGCTCGACGAAAAAAGAGGTTCGGTTTTTCTGGGTACGGGATCTCCCGCTTCCGATTATTATGGCGGAGATCGTGCGGGCATTAATTTATTCTCCGACTGCATTCTTTCACTCGATGCGGAATCCGGAAAACTGAACTGGTACTATCAAACCATACATCATGATCTCTGGGACCGCGACTTGCCCTGCCCACCGAATTTAGCGACGATCGAATACAAGGGAAAGAAAACAGATGTTCTGGCGATTGCCACTAAAGACGGACTGATTTTTGTGTTAGACCGGGATTCAGGTCATTCTATATTTCCGGTAGCAGAACAAAAGGTGCCCGTTTACGGAATTCCGGGAGAGCATCCATGGCCTTATCAAAATTATCCTGTTAAACCCCTGCCTTTTTCCAATCAGATTTTTTCCGATTCGGATATCACAAATCTTAATCCCTCCTCCCATGCATTTATAAAAAAAATATTCGATTCAACGGAACATGAGAATAAGTTCCTGCCGCCGGGAGAAAAAGGAACCCTGCTTTATGGGTATAGCGGCGGAGCGGAATGGGGAGGTAATGCCATCGACTCCAATGGAATTTTGTACCAAAATGCAAACAACCAGGTATGGATCCTGCAAATGCAATCCCGATCGGATTATTTGAAAAATAACAAATCCCTTACTCCGGCGCAGTCTCTTTACAACGTCAATTGTTCTTCCTGCCATGGTATGGACAAAAAAGGAAACGGCTCCGAAATTCCCGAACTCATCAGTTTGAATAAGCGATTGACGGAATCAGAAATCGACAATATCCTGCAGGAGGGGCGCCGGAGGATGCCTTCGTTTAAAAAGCTTTCATCCGAAGAAAGAAAAACACTTATTCTATACCTGCTCAACAGCAAACAATTCATAAATGGGAAAGTAAATATGAAGTCAGCACCAGTACATAGGACCCAGCCCTATGATCCACCTTATCGTGCGAAAGTCTGGGTCAGGTTATTGGACCCGGATGGTTATCCTGCGGTAAAACCGCCCTGGGGAACACTCAATGCCATTGATTTGAAAACCGGAGATTATCTCTGGCGTGTACCATTGGGTGAATTTCCCGAACTGACTAAAAAAGGTATTCCGGTAACTGGGACAGAAAATTACGGAGGACCTGTTGTTACTGAAGGCGGACTGGTTTTTATTGCAGCTACCAGAGATGAAAAAATCCGCGCATTCAATAAAACTACCGGGAAAATAGTATGGGAACAGCAACTGCCTGCTGCAGGATTTGCCACGCCCATTACCTATGCAGTGGATGGCAGGCAGTTTATCGTAATCGCCGCAGGTGGCGGGCGCGGATTAAGATCCGGCGACACTTATGTTGCCTTTGCTCTTCCTTCGGATAAATAGAACCAATGTTTAGATAAAATCACCCATTTTTAAAAAACCACCAGGAATGAATCGCCGGCGCTTTTTCACGATCATTTATCTTATTGCCTTTTTATTTCTGATGAGTTTTATTATTGTAGTATTCTTGAAAGGCTATTCAGGTTTTAACGGCTGGTTGTTAACCGGCTTTTTTATTTTCCTTGCCATTGCTTTCAGCAGCTCTGCCCTGTTAAAAGGATTCTCCTACACTTTGATCATATTTGCGGCGGTAAGTCTTGCTATGCACTTTCCCCAATATTTTCAAACGGTGGGCAAAATAAAGTTGTCGTCCCTAATTATTCCGCTCCTTCAAATCATCATGTTTGGTATGGGAACCGAACTCAGTATAAAAGATTTCAATAATATCCTTAAGAAACCAAAAGGCATTCTGATCGGTATCATATGTCACTATACGATTATGCCCCTGCTGGGATTTACCATTGCCGGACTATTTAAATTCCCTAAAGAAATTGCAGCGGGTATTATCCTGGTCGGCTGTTGTCCCAGCGGCCTGGCCTCCAATGTCATGTCCTTTCTGGCCCGTGCAAACCTCGCGCTTTCAGTTTCTGTGACAGCGGTTTCCACATTGCTTGCACCCCTGCTTACGCCGCTGCTCATGCACTTCCTCGGTGGTGAATATATAGATATAAAATTCTGGTCCATGTTTTGGGACATCATCAGAATTGTTATCCTGCCTATTGGTGCGGGTCTGTTATTCCATTATATCGTGCGTGGCCGTTTTCCTATTTTGGATAAAGCCCTACCGTACGTGTCGATGGCCGGAATTGCGTTGATTATTGCGGTGATTACTGCTACCGGCAGGGACAGTTTATTGCAGGTTGGCCTGAAGCTGATTCTGGCGACATTTATTCAAAATGTGGCCGGCTATATTCTGGGTTATTGGTCCGCCCGATTATTCAGGCTAAAGGAAAAAGACTGCAGAACGATTTCACTGGAAGTCGGTATGCAAAACGGAGGGCTGGCATCAGGCCTTGCCTTATCTATGGGAAAACTGGCCACCGTCGGGCTCGCACCTGCAGTGTTTGGACCGACCATGAATATTACAGGTTCCACACTGGCCAGCTGGTGGCACAGAAAATTGCCCAAAAGTTAAGTAACGCAGTTTTCCAGGTTAATATCCATACAAAAAAGGCACAGACTAATTCTGCGCTTTGCACTAAACCAGCCCCGACTCGCATCGTTTTCTCAATGAGGCATCGCAAAACGAATGGGGTCGTGGAAACTACCGGCCTTATGGCATGATATTATAATATTTACTACGACAGTAATCCACATTCATCATTTAAAGAATCAACAACCATGGGAAATTTACTTTACGTGATCGCGGTCATCCTGATTATCGGCTGGGCAATTGGTTTTTTCGGCTATCATGCCGGGGGCATTATTCACATTTTACTTGTTATTGCACTTATTGCCTTTCTGCTCAAAGCAATCAGAAGGGCTTAGGTGATCATGCGCGATTTTTTAAGCAGGCCCTTTGGCCTGTTTTATTTTTTTAATTCATGATATGCTGGATAAATTTATCACTGCGCAGGAATCTACTTACCCGAAAGCTCAACACGAACTTGAAGCCGGCAGGAAAACATCTCACTGGATGTGGTATATTTTTCCTCAACTTGCGGGTCTGGGATCGAGCGAAACTTCAAAATATTATTCGCTTGCCAATTTGAAAGAAGCCGAATTGTATTTACGTCATCCCGTCTTAGGAGCCCGTCTTGTCAGCATGGCTAATATTTTACTTAAACTCCCCGGGCGGCATGCTCATGAAATATTCGGGAGCCCGGATGATATGAAGCTGAAGTCATGCATGACACTATTTTCGCTCGTTCCCGGCAGTGACCCTTCATTTTCTAAGGTGCTGGAAAAATATTTTGATGGCCAGAAAGATCATAAGACTTTAAAAATACTAGAAGACCTTAATTCGGGCCAATAAAATATGCCCCCGGTTTTCAAGCATTAACCGGGATAAGAGAATTGTTTGGGTCATTTCATCTTTTTGGTCTTCAGTCTGATGGAATCCTCTTTTATTACTGCATTGCTCATCGTTACCGGTGCACTGGTGGCAGCGATCATTTTCAGTGCATCTGCCGGTGGCATCATACTCCAGTGCTCAACTGCTTTACCATCCCTAAACCGAATAATTTCCAGCGACTGCAGCTCAAAGGCGTCGCCCGGTTTATGACCATAACCTGTGGACTTATACTTACCTGAATTTCTTGTCCAGGACATTACGTATAACTCATCGGCCAGTTCCTTAATAACAGCCGTTTTTCCTTCTGCCATTTCATTCCAGTGTCTTAGCTGCGCCTTGATACTATCAAGTCCCTTAATATCTCCGCGATCACCAGCATGGTCTATACAGTCTGAAGCTATAAAATCATTCAATTTGTCTAAATGGTTAGCTTCAATGGCTTCTCTTATAGCCTTAGCAGCCTGCAGATTTTTTTGGGCCTCGTCAGAAATGCCTCCGGTATTATGATTGCATCCAACGACCGAAGCCGATAACAGCAGTGTAATAATCCATAATACATTTTTCATAGATCCCGTTTACCCAGTTAATCCATGATTGTGCCAGGCTCAGGGGTGCTTATTCTTTTCCATCTCCTGTATGGACATCTTTCCTTTTTCCTGCTCGACCTGCTCTACCGTCACAGCATATTCCGATGGTTTTATCTCATCTCCGACATGAACGGCGTAAAATTTGGTAAACTCGGCTCCAAAATATAAAATCATGGCTGAATAGTATACCCAAAGCAATATCACAATCAATGATCCGGTGGCGCCATAAGTTGAGCCGATATTGCTTTTTGAAATATAAAACGAGATTGCAAATTTGCCCAGTAAAAAAAGGATCATGGTCGCAATGGAGCCGATAATAACATCCTTCCATTTAATATCCGCATCGGGCAGGACTTTAAAAATAACTGCAAAAATAAAAGTGGTAATGGCAATCGAGATGACTGTATTGATCATATAGATAATTACCACCGAAAGTCCCGGAAAGCCGGCTTGCAGGCGGTTGCCCAGGATTTCTATTATGGCAGAAATGCCAAGTGATACGAGTAATAAAAAAGCCAGACTGACAATCATCGAAAATGACAACAAGCGGTTCAGCAAGAAAGACTTCCATCCTGACTTTGGTTTCGATTTTACACCCCAAATGATGTTGATTGATTCCTGCATTTCAGCAAATACGCTTGAGGCGCCCATAATTAACAATCCAACACCCAAGATCGTAGCCAACGCACCTTTCCCACTAATAGCGGCATGTTGAATAATCGTTTGCAACTGGGAGGCCGTGTCGTGCCCAACGAACCGGCTCAGCTGTGCATATACTTTGCCTTCTACCGCATCACGGCCGAAAAATATACTGCAAATGGAGATCATAATCAGCAGCAATGGCCCCATGGAAAAAATGGTATAATAAGACAAGGCTCCACTCATTTTCATCAGCCTGTCGTCTATAAAACCATTCGCCGAGTCTTTTATAATATCCCAAAATATCCCAATGGATAATTTTTTCTCTTTTATGTTTTTCATAAATGAGCAATTTGCTCTACGCTATTAATAGATATAACCAGACACTGGCTATCGCCGTCACAAGTGAACAATTATTAGGCCAGGCCATAACAGGCCTGCCTTACCCCTGTTAGTAATGCAAACACAAGAACAAGAACAGCATTCCGAATCTGCTTCCTTACCATTGCAATTAAAACCGCCACTGAAGATTTGGCTTCGCTGTGAAGACAGATGACATTTGGGAGAACTAAAGCTTCTGTTTCATGAAATGAAGAAATTAAAAATTAAATTGGATGTTATAGGGAACCAGCCTGCAAATACTTCGTAAATATGGACACAATCAGGAAGATCGGCTGGTTTAGAAGCGGCAGAAATCGTTAAATGATAACAAGGGAATGATTGTTGCGTTAATATTCACATAAATATTCCTTTTTATGAATAAGGATGGCCCAATTATCATAATTGAAGATGATGTTGACGACCAGGAAATATTAAAAGAGGTATTTAAGAAATTGAACTATACAAAAAATGAACTGATTTTTTTTGCTGACGGGCAGGAGGCACTAGAGTTTTTGAACCAGCCAAAGATCATTCCGTTCTTAATTCTTTCTGACATAAATATGCCTAAGCTTACGGGTTTTGAGTTAAGAAATAAACTAAAGACAGATGCGGAATTGGCGATTAAATGCATTCCCTATCTGTTTTTTTCCACTGCGTTAAACCAAAAATCAGTTATTGATGCCTATAGTATGTCCGTACAAGGGTTTTTTGTGAAAGAGAATTCTTTTTCAGGTCTTGAGAAAACGATTACAGTGATCATGGAATACTGGAAAAGATGCGCCGCACCCAATAACTTTGAAAATCCTGCCCAATGATTTACTAAGGTAGTGCCGACTCCGCGGAATCTTAAGGTCCAACTACTTTTTTCAAGCTGACGTTTTAGTTTACTCCGACTTTAGATTAGTGACAGGATTAGTCGTCGCTGCTTTCATCGCCTCAATTACGATTGTCGCCATGTACGACCAGTCTGCATAAAAAAGCAGGAAGGAAAAAATTCCTTCCTGCCTGGATTTTGTTTTTGATTCTTAATTCCGGTTGCTGCCTTCTTCCTGCATCTCTCTCTTATTCCCCTCGTTTTTCATAGTGCCCGCTTTTTCGGCATACTTTTCAGAAGCCTTGTTAGCATGGTCCTTAGCTTTTTGATGATGCCCGTGCGCTGCCTGAGCGTGGTGGGCGGCTTTCTCGTGATTACCTTCGGAAGCGTGCTTGGCTGCTGTTCTGTGATGCTTAGCGGCTTCTTCATGATGAAGAGCGGCCTGTTCGTGACTTTTTTGTGGCATAAATGATCATTTCGCGTATTAATAAAAATTTCATGCCTCAGATTTTTTCTTTATAAAATTTAAACAGCCCAGGCCGACGATTCATATTAATATTTGAAATCTTTAAGAAAAACATACTCAGTGTATCGTGAATCTGGATTTTAAGACAATTAAGACAGAAATTCTGCTTGATATTATTCGTAAATGCTCCAAAAATAGTCAGGTACTGCACCTCGTTAACCGATCGTTATTGGTTTTTAAACCCTGGGGCTATTTTTACAACTAGAATAAGGACAGCTTCCGTTGAGGATTTTTTTTCATTTTAACAGCAAGTTTTCCCCGTAGTTTTATATGACCACCGATCATTTCAGTTAAACCGGTGTACAATTGTTCTATTTGTTATTTTTAATACAGAAATCTTGCAGGAATGAATAATAGATTACCGGGTCAGCTGAATCCTCTTATCACTCGTTTCATTACACTTTTTCTTTTTCACTTGGTTGGGAACGTAACCATCTCCGCTGCTCAATCTGCGATGATTAATGTAGATGCAAGAAAAACCATTTCTCTCGATGGAGAATGGAAAGCCCTGCTTGATCCGGCCGACGCGGGTGACTGGAAAAAGGTTTGGGAAGAAAAAAAACCATTTCAAAAAACAGATTTTATTGAATACTCCTTTGAGGGTGGACCAATCCTGCATGTACCGGGTGATTTTAATACCCAAATGGCTGAACTGACTTATGAAGAAGGAACGGTTTGGTACAAGAAATCCTTTGAGTACCATGTGAAACCGGACAAAAGATTATTCCTCTATTTTGGTGCCGTCAATTATAGGGCGGAAGTCTATATGAATGGTAAGAAGTTGGGAAGTCATGATGGAGGATTTACACCTTTTCAATTTGAACTAACGACCGGCTTAAATGAAGGCGAAAATGTTATCGTGGTTAAAGTCAACAATCAGCGTCAAAAAGATGGATTGCCGGGAATGGGATATGACTGGTTTAATTATGGTGGGATTACAAGAAGTGTTGTGCTCATCGAAACCAATTCTTCTTATATAGAAGACTACTTTATTCAACTTAAAAAACATTCCACTAAAGAGGTGTCTGGATGGGTGAGATTACAGGGTGTCCATAACCCAAAAATAATCCGGGTCCGGATACCAGAATTAGGACTGGATTATAAAACAGTTTCAGATAGCAGCGGATTGGCGTTGGTAAATTTTACGGGTGAAATGATCCTTTGGTCGCCCGTTAATCCTAAACTTTATAAAATTATCATTCAATCACCCGAAGATTCACTCACGGACTGTATTGGCTTCAGAAATATTGAAGTGAGCGGCACACATATTTTGCTTAATGGAAAACCTATATTTCTAAAGGCGGTAAATATTCATGAAGAGCGCCCGTTCAAATCGGCCAGGGCGTATTCTGAAAAGGACGCTCAAACCCTACTCAGTTGGGCAAAGGAATTAGGATGCAACCTGGTTCGATTGGCTCATTATCCGCACAACGAGTTTATGGTAAAGCTGGCTGAAAAAATGGGTCTGATGGTTTGGGACGAAATACCCGTCTACCAGAATATCGAATTTAATTCGCCGGAAATAATACCAAGGATGACGCTTATGATGAATGAAATGATTCGCCGGGACCGAAACAGGTGCGCAGTTATTATCTGGAGCTTATCAAACGAAACTTCGCCTTCTTTACCCAATCGAACAGAATCCCTGATAGAAATGTCAAACCGATGCCGCTCACAGGATTCGACACGCCTGATAACTTCTGTAATTAATGATCAATGGTACAAAAACCAAACGGTGCATGTTTGGGACACTCTTTACAAGTATTTTGATATTATGGCTGTTAATGAATATCTGGGCTGGTATATACCCTGGCAGGGAAAACCTGCTGATACCAAATGGGAATTTTTATATGACAAGCCCGTCTTTATTTCCGAATTCGGAGGCGAAGCAAAATATGGCAATCAAACAGGTGCAAAGGATGAAGCAAATTCCTGGAGGGAGGAATACCAGGAGCAGATTTATAGGGATCAGATTGACATGTTTAAAACCATACACAATCTTGCGGGGGTTTGCGCCTGGATCCTGGTTGATTATCGTTCGCCGGTACGAATGCAGCCTGTCTATCAAAACGGATACAACCGGAAGGGGTTACTATCTGAACAGGGCGAAAAGAAAAAAGCCTGGTATGTACTCAATCATTTTTATGAAACCTATCCCCGCTGACTTAGCTGCGCGTAAACCTGTTTAGGGTGGCTGATGGGAACCAATGTCAACAATTCTTCCCTTAGGTTTTCTTCCAATATATTAAAATTCAGCCTTGACGGTCAAGTAATGGCGAGGCCTGGTTTTTGACTCGTTGTATTGTCCATAGGTGACGGTCTGGATCCCCAAAAAAAGCAACTTGAAATACATTGGTTTTTGCCAGCCACTCCTGATTGCATACTTTGATAAAAACGATATATGAGTAAATTTATTAGCTTAACTACTACCGAATCGGTTAAAATGATAGTAAATACAGATCAGATTGTAGAGGTCCATAAAGGCAGGGCGGGAGAAGATGGAACCAATTTTGTTTTTATTAAATTAACTGACGGCATTACGTGGAAGTTTGAAATGGATATAGAAGCTTTAAACAAGCAACTCGAAGCGGTTGACCCGTCGATCCCGGTAGGTGACATCACCGTGAAATAAAGTTCGGCGGCACTGTTGCCAAACCCGGAATGCCATCAGGCAATTTTTCGAACCATTTCCCGGATGGTATTTAAAGTAAAAGGCTTTAGAACGAAATGTTGCAAACCAATTGCAGTGGCTCTTTGAGAAGTTGAATGGCGAAAATCTGCAGTAATCATGATGACAAGACAATTTTTTAGTAAATCAGGATGGCGTTCCAACATGTCTAACCCAGTCCCGTCTGGCAAATTGTTGTCCAGAAGAATAATTTCGGGATTTTGCAATAATTTATGGGAAGCTTCCTCCAAATTGTAAGCACATTCGACTGTGTAATTGTCTTTCGTTAGCATGATCCTTACGATTTCGCACAGATCACTCTCATCATCTATGATCAATACCTTTTTCTTCATTTCGCGCCAAAATTCGAAAAACATCATTCAAGGTTAGATACGTATATTTCAGATCCACAGATCTGTATTTTTAGTTAAAATAGCGTGCCATGGTGGATATTTTATCTTGATTTCCAATATATTATTTGAATTTTAAAAAAACGTCTCTTTTATTTAATTTTAATAGAATTTTTCTTTGGAATTATAATATTTGTCTGGCTTAAACCCATCCGCATTTTGTTAAAAGCGATTCCGTAAATTGTCCCTATTAATCCACAAAACTTTCCAATTTTGACGAGTATCCAGGAAGACGTTCAATCCATAAGGCACATTCCCATTGTTCCTACCCTCCTGGAGATCATTTGCCGGACCACGAACATGGGATTTTCCGCCATTGCGCGGGTTACTGAGGAAAAATGGGTGGCCTGCGCTGTTAAGGATGAAATCTCTTTTGGCCTTGAATCAGGTGAGGAATTGAAGCTGGAAACCACGCTTTGCAATGATATCCGGCTCACGCATGAAGCGATAGTTATAGATCACGTAGACAGGGACAGCAAATATGTCAATCATCCAACCCCGCTTTTATACGGTTTTCAAAGTTATATTTCTGTCCCGATTTTTCGTAAAAACGGTGCGTTCTTTGGAACCTTATGCGCAATAGATCCAAAACCAAATCTTGTCAATAAACCTGAGACTGTTGGCATGTTTAAACTTTATGCGGATTTAATTTCATTTCATCTGCAATCGGTCGAAGATCTATCGGAAACAGCATCAAAGCTGGCTATAGAACAAAATATTCATAACGTCCGGGATCAGTTTATTGCGATTCTTGGCCATGACCTTCGAAGCCCGCTCAGCGCAATAAGCCTCAGTAGCGAATTATTAAAAGAAAGCCCGCTTAACGAAGACGATCATCAGCTCGTTACCATTATCAACCGAAGTGCACACCGGATGTCCGGGCTAATCGATAATATTCTTGATTTCGCTAAAGCGAGACTGGGTAACGGCATTTCCTTGAAACGAACGGTTGTGGAACCTCTTGAACAAATTCTCAAACAAGTAATCAAAGAAAACGAAGCCTCCAATCCAGGTCGTGTTATTTATTCAGAATTTGTCTTAAACGAGCCCATATTTTGCGATAGCAACAGAATAGCGGAACTTTTTTCAAATCTGCTGGGGAATGCGTTGACCTATGGAAGTCACGAAGCACCTGTATATATAAAAGCCATGTGCTGTGATGGGTATTTTAACCTTTCTGTGAAGAATTCCGGAACCAAAATTCCTGAGGATGTTAAAGAACGCCTTTTTCAACCTTTTGTACGCGGTGCTATTAAACCCGGGCAGCAGGGGTTGGGATTGGGTTTATTTATTGCCTCTGAAATTGCCAAAGCGCATGAAGGCAGAATTGAAGTGCACTCAACAGATGCTGAAACCAGTTTCATTTTGAAAATTCCTTTGACTTCAAACAAAACTGACCACAACCTTCCTCTTTAGTTGATAGCCAAAACTATCTAGACCGGTGATTTTTCTCTTTCCCAAAATCTGTGTTGTCTGATGGCCTGTATAAATGAGGCTCCGATATCTTTTTGTTTGTTTGATCCGGATACAACTCCCGGTAATTCCTTTTTCTTTTTTAATTCCTCCCCTACCATTGTTTTCTCTATCAGCGGTAAAACATCTGCATCATAAGCGATGGCTTTACAGTGTTTATAGGCTAACGAGATAAAATCCACTGCATCCTGTTTTTCCATCAATGCCTGCACACTTTTTAAACCTCCCGGAATATATACGGCATCGTACAATACCGATGAAACCGTCATTAAACTTTTATCAGCATTTAAAGCTTCACCCTTTACCGTTGTTAACTTCCCGAGTTTAAGCGCTATCAGGTCCACTGTCGCGCCCTCGCTCAAAAGCCTTTTTCGAACCTGATCCATTTGCTCCCCGTTCACCCCATCAGCGGTCAGAAAAGCAATTTTTCTGCTTTTGATAGTATTCTTCACCGTATTGGCCATGCTCAATGGTGCTGACAATTCGATTCCCTGATTTACCGTTTTCGGTTGAAATCTGGCAACAACGCCATCTGCCGGAATGCTGTGGTTAACCGGTTGCTGCAGTTTTTTCGAAACAGTTAATCCCAGAGCGTTTGCCACGTCAGTCGCAAGTGTTTTATCTACCTGAGAAAGTAATCCGATCATACGTTCACGAATTTCCGGGACCTGCACCTTACCCAGTTCAAATTGTAAGGCATGGGTCAGGTGATTTTTCTCCGCTTCTGACTGGCTGTTAAAAAATAAAGTGGCCTGACTAAAATGATCAAAAAAACTGGCACTCCTGGCCCTGATCTTTTTGGCATCAATTCTTTCGTTATGAGAGGTGAATCCGCCTTCGGCCGCTTTAGCCTGGAAAGGACAACCACCGCCCATGCTGTTCGGATGGTAACTGGTATGGTCTTTATTAATCTGCTGCCGCATATGACCATCCCGCTGGTTATTGTGCACCGGATTAATAGACCGGTTAATGGGAATCTCGTGAAAATTCGGACTACCCAGCCTGGAAAGCTGCGTATCAGTATAGGAAAATAATCTTCCCTGCAAAAGGGGGTCATTGCTGAAATCAATACCCGGAACCAAATGCCCGGGATGAAAAGCCACCTGCTCCGTTTCAGCAAAATAATTATCCGGATTTCTATTCAATACCATTTTCCCAATCCGTTGCACCGGCACCAGTTCCTCAGGAATTAACTTTGTTGGATCCAGCAGATCGAAAGGAAATTTATGTTCATCTTTCTCTTCAACCACCTGAATCCCGAATTCCCATTCCGGAAATGCTCCTGATTCGATCGCTTCAAACAAATCCCGGCGGTGAAAGTCAGGGTCTTTACCCGAGATAATTTGCGCTTCGTCCCAGGCTACCGAATGAACCCCAAGTAAGGGCTTCCAGTGAAATTTAACGAATACCGATTTTCCAGCTTCGTTGATTAACCGAAATGTGTGCACTCCGAAACCCTCCATCATACGCAGACTTCTCGGAATGGCGCGGTCACTCATGGCCCACATGATCATATGCATGGACTCGGGCATAAGAGAAATAAAATCCCAAAAGGTATCATGTGCTGATGCTGCCTGCGGAATTTCATTGTGGGGCTCTGGTTTTACGGCATGTATCAGGTCAGGAAATTTTATGGCATCCTGAATAAAAAAAACAGGAATATTGTTTCCAACCAGATCATAATTTCCTTCCCCTGTATAGAATTTTACTGAAAATCCTCGAACGTCCCGGGCAAGATCCGTAGATCCCCGGGATCCGGCTACCGTTGAAAATCGCACAAATACCGGCGTTTTTACGGATGAATCGTTCAAAAAACCAGCCTTTGTATATTGTGGAATCGGTTTATATACCTGGAAGTAACCATGAGCTGCGGCACCCCTCGCATGCACAATTCTTTCGGGTATGCGCTCATGATCAAAATGGGTGATTTTCTCCCGCAGTATAAAATCCTCGAGGAGTGTGGCTCCACGCTCTCCAGCCTTTAATGAATTTTGATCATCGTTAATTTTAAGACCCTGATCCGTGGTCATAAACTCATTTGCACCTGTCTCGGTGTTTGACAATAAATCAGTTGCTTTGCGATCTGCTTTTACAATTTTTTGCTTCTTATTGGGCATATATTGAAATTTTTATGTTTAACACAATTCCTTTTTTTGATCAGGATGAATACCGGATACAGAAAATTGAAAGTCACAAACTCGCAATAAATAAAAAGCAATCGATAAACCCCTAAATTTATTTTAGCATTTTCATTTCCCTGACCCGGATTAAAAAAGGCGCAGACTAAGTCTGCGCCTTGCACTAACCGAGTCCCAACTCGCATCGATTATTCAACACTTCAATTCCCGTCCTGGGTTACTCGTGTGGTATCTTTCGGATAACTGCTGGTATCCGTTTTCTTATGTTTGCCCATCCCGGGGGTGGTATCATTGAATACCTGATGGGTTTTATCGTTACTCTTTATTTTACCTGCCCTGGGTACCATGGCCATCATAGAACACATTACCAGAGAACCGGCCAATACGCCAAATACTGCTTTTTTCATTCGATAGTTTTTATTTATTTATAAATTAATTCTTAACATGCTATAATATTATCGTGCCTACATCATTTGTTCTATTTGCCATTTTTCTGTTCAGACTGGTCTACACTCCTGATATACACTTCTACCCTTCTGTTACATTGCCTTCCTTCCGGCGTAGCATTGGTACATATAGGATTTGCTTTACCGAAACCACGTGCCACAAGGCGATTTCTTGCTACACCATCTTTAACAAGTGCATTGACCACAGCCTGTGCCCGGGCTTTAGATAGTGCTTTATTCCTTGACGCGCTGCCAACATTATCCGTAAAACCGTCGATATAAAAACTGGAATTAGGAATTTCTTCGTTCATCACTTTAACAGCGTGTCGAATAATCTTATCTGATTCAGGAGTCAGCGTAGCTTTTCCGAAATTGAATAAAAGGTTTTTGAACTCTGCTCTGATTTTAACCACCACGACGGCTATAGGGCAACCCCTGGTAGATGCAGGACCCGGTTCTGTCGGGCAAAGATCATCTTCATCGTTGATGCCATCTCCGTCAGTGTCAGGAATTGGACAACCGCCATATTTTGCCACACCCGGAACAGTCGGGCATTTATCCTGGGGATCGGGAATTCCATCTCCGTCAGTGTCAGGACATCCGTGGAATTGTGGAAGACCAGGTGTATTGATACAGGAATCCTCTTCATCATTTACGCCATCCTTGTCCGTATCCGGTATGGGACAACCATGATACCTGGCAACGCCGGGCACCGTTTTACAGGAATCTTCTTCATCATTAATACCATCTCCGTCAGTGTCAGGTATCGGGCAACCCTGATAACGCGCGAGACCGGGAACGGTCGGGCATTTATCTACATCATCGTAAATGCCGTCTTTATCTGTATCCGGTCTGATCTTCTTTTTAAACTGCATGCCCCAGTTCAGCCCTACGTGTAAGTCCGCCTGACGGGTGTCGTGGAACAGTGCCGATATTACTGATCCTGATCCAATAAAAAATGGTCCAATACGAAATGCCAGTCCCGCATTGAACTGCGTAAGCTCATTATAATTCAGCGGAACTTCCACACTGATCAGGGAGTTTTCCCAGCGCGGCGTCAGGCTATAGGAATTATAATAATACAAATTATAATTTTTCTGATTGTTCAGATTAAACTGACCGGACAGGTTGACACCGAAATTGGCATCCCTGCCAAACATATAATCCACATTTGCCTGTAAAGTGGTGGGAAGGTTTACGGTATATGAAGTGTTTTGAGGTGTGCCAGTGAAGAATGCTGGCGAAGCATTCAATACAGGGATGAATTCATTAATAGACTTTCCCTGAAAAGTGGCCAGACTATATGGACTGGCTGCTGGAATATGTGTATCGTAGCTTACAGCCTGGTTTCCGGATCTGTTGAATTTTATACTTCCCACATCCATCAGGGAAACACCGATTTTAAACACATATTTATTGGCCCACCGGTCGTTAGTGTACATTGAATAATCCAGATTGGGTCTGTATTCATACACAAAACCAACATCTCCTCCGAATCCATTTCCGCTAAACTTTAAAAAATCGTCAAATTTATAATTGCTGAAATCGGTTCCGGTGGTATTGATTGCAATATTGCCCGTAGCCGGTCCCACAATATTAGCAACTCCGCCAAGATTCTGGAGTGAACCTGTCAGACCATTGGTGGTAAGATAAGAATCCGCCGTTCCTCCAATATATTTTAACGTGATGCCTCCTTTAAAAAAATGATGGCTGCCCTTAGGAGTAAACACCTGCCCCAAAGATCCTCCGATTTCTGTCCATCCGGTAGCGTGCACCAGCGAATTTTCTCCACTTAAAGCAACTGGTGTCGTAATGCCAGAGTTTGTAGGATCGATAACAGAAGCTGCCAGATTACCATTCACATTCCTTGCATTGGAAAATACTCTTGTCCGGGTCGACAAAGCCACAGAGGTTGCCGGCGAAAGAGAAATCATGCCTGAAGGACCCAGGATATCTACATAATCGAGACTATTAACGTTTGTTTTCCCTTTAAGAAATTCATTGACTAAATCACTTGCATTTAAGGATTTGGTGATATCGCTAAACTTCAATCCGCCTTGATTGGTACCGATAAATCCGTTGGCTGAAATCAGATTTACATCCCATTTGAAACGGTTATCGGCAATATTGGCAGGATTAAAAAATACACCGTTTACTCCGGTATAATTGGAAGTTCGGTAACCAGGATAGGTTTGTGCGATAGCACTGTAAAAGAATCCTGCGAGAACAGCGGTACAAATTAAAAATCTCTTCCTCATAAGCTTTTGTTTTTATTAACAGGTCAAAGATGGTGCCCCGGTATGTTGTGTTAAAGTTTCATCCGCAGTGTAGTGGTGCTTCCCCAGTTTAGGCATCATGTTCGTCAAGAGTCTGAATCAGCATTCGATCTTTTGCTTTAATCTTCCGCTTTTCTGAAATCAGATATTTGTCTTCCGCTTTCTCAAATCAGATATTTTTGGCACACGGTTCATTTTTTCTTCGGATGAATACAGTGGGGAACCTGTCTCATAATTAAATTAAAGGCCGCGGCCTGTTTGGCCTGTAATTCGACGCATTTACAAGCGATGTATGGGGGTCATTGTACGCAAGTGGTTCATCTTTTTTGAAACAGGGGTAAGGGATACGCAACAACGGCAACAAATGTCCCAGTCGCCTTCAACACCGTCTATAATTAAATCAAGTAACTTGTTTACCTGATGAATAGTTAATGGCAATTGTTCATTGTTAATCTTCAGGCATGTGATGCATACACCCTGCTTACCGTAACTGATATATTGTACATGCATGCTTTTACAAACTGAACTCAGGTTGGTGTCCGTCTCACCCAGATCCACTACGACCCATGGATTTAATCTCCGGATGTCTTGCTCTTCCAACATATCTGAAACAACAATTGTAATACGACGGTGGTAACAGGCAGCGGATAATGTCGCGGTAAGATTATCAACATTTGATCCCTCCCGATTGTCTTCACACAATCCTTTCAAGATTAGTACAGGCCTGCTGTTGCAGACCACCTTCTCTTTGAAACCATGCCACC
>Ga0206918_1097_pt2 | contig 19343 bp, 14 predicted proteins | sample Alteio_BWOrgHeat_69_FD_152950 | JGI IMG/M metagenome (GOLD analysis project Ga0206918, IMG submission 152950) | Enriched cells from forest soil in Barre Woods Harvard Forest LTER site, Petersham, Massachusetts, United States -... | ecosystem: Environmental > Terrestrial > Soil > Temperate forest >... | reverse complement strand
AAAGCATGCCCTGTTCGGAAACTGAAGACGGGATAAGCACGGAGGTGTTTTTGTTACAATTGGACAAAAGCGCAGAGATGGTTTTGTAAGCAAATATATCTGCCACTTTAATATCCCACCCAAGGGCCTTATTCATTCGATGAGAAAGCTGTATAGCTACAATGGAATCTCCTCCAATACGAAAAAAATTATCGGTTATGCCCACACTTTCCAAACCCAGAAGGTCTTGCCATATTTTGGAAACCACTTTTTCCGTTTCGGTTACAGGAGCTTTCTGTTTCTCGGGCATTACTTGAAAACGAGGTTCAGGTAAGGCACGCTTATCTAGCTTACCATTGATTGTCAGAGGAAAAGATGTCATGGGGACAAATACCCCTGGAATCATATATTCAGGTAATATCTTCGATAAAAAATACTGGATTTCAGATGGGGAAAACTCAAGGGAGAGCTGGTCTGGAATATAATACGCTGCCAAATAATTGACACTGTCTTGGGCATTCTTTCTTTCCCTGGCAACAACACAGCATTGCCGGATACCATCCATACGGGATATAGCATTCTCTATTTCACCCAATTCTATCCGGTAACCGCGGATCTTTACCTGATCGTCATTACGACCCAGGTATTCGAGGTTACCATCAGGCAACCATTTGGCAAGATCCCCTGTTTTATATAATCTATTATACCCTTTTCTTTTGTCAGATTCTGAGGCAAAAGGATTGGGTACAAAACGTTCGGCAGTCAGATCCGTGCGATTCAAATACCCCCTTGCCAAACCGGCGCCTCCAATATATAATTCACCAATGACGCCTATAGGAAGAGGAGTTTGAGCTGCATCAAGCACATACGCCTGTATGTTCCGGATAGGTTTTCCGATTTGCTCCGCTTCATCACCGAGCATACGCTTCCCCGTTGCATAAATACTCGTTTCGGTGGGCCCGTAGTAGTTAAACAGATTCACCTTGCCTGACCATGCCTTTACGGTTTGTTTGTCGCAAGGCTCTCCGGCATAAATCAGACTCGTTAAGTTTGGATATTCGACTTTCGGAAGCTGGCCTAACAGAAGCGGGGGTAGATACGCGAGGTTAATCTCATGTTTAAGCAGATAAGCAGAGAGGGCTTCGCTATCCCCTCTGACAGGGTTGGGAAGAATGTGAAGCTCTAAACCCTGCAACAGACTGTTAAATATTTCTGATACGGATACATCAAACACATAGGAAGTATAGGCCGTTACTTTCCGTATTTTGGAGAGATCATACACCTCGTTTAAAGCGTTGATTGTATTATAAGCCGCTTGGTGTTCAATCATTACCCCTTTGGGTTTTCCGGTAGTTCCGGAAGTGTAAATTACATATGCTAAATGGATGCCTTTAGCGTGTACTTCCAAGTCGTTATTTGGCATTTCACTGTACAACGCTTCCGACAAGTCAACAGGAATGATCTTTTCAGAAGGAAGCGTCCTTTTCAACTTATCATCAGTCATACTTTTTTGACTGATGATAAGTTGGGCTTGTGTATCCTCCAGAATATAATCAATTCTTTCCTGAGGATAATTTGGGTCCATCGGCACATAGGCCCCGCCTGCTTTCAGCACAGCCAATAACCCAATGATCATTTCCAGGCCCCTGTCAAGGTATAAAGCAATAAGGGTGTCCGGTTCCAGTGAGCGTTTTGTCCTCCGTAAATACTCTTCTCGAAGATATGTGGCCAACTGATTGCTCTTTTCATGGAGCTCCTGATAAGTCAACTGCCTCTCTGCAAAAACCAAAGCGATGGCATTGGGAGATTTTGCAGCTTGCATCGCAAAAAGTTCACCTAGGGTTTTCTGATTTAACACCTTTCATTTATATTTTAACAATTATTGTTATTGAAATTACTTACTATATATATCTTATCTGGTATATTTAATTTCAAATCTCATATATATTCTACAACAATTTTGTAAAGGAAATAAAATTATCTCCTCTGATTACGCATAGCGCAGGAAGTGTGAATTTCATAATACAACCTTTTTTTAAACTTAATACATACGACACCCAAAGCGGCTTTTAGTCCAACCTACCACTTTCATCATCCATCAAGGACTCCATAATTTTTTTCCGACTTCATTTCCACAAGCAAGCCACGTCCGATACATTCCGAACAAAGCCCTTTCTCCATACGTGTCTGGACGCAAACAACTGGACCGCTTTTAACCTGGCCGGGAATGTCAACTGTTTATTTTTCTGTTGCGTACAATGCTGGTTGCTTTTGTAAAGCATTCCGTGCAAATCTCTTTTACTTAAATTGATGATACTCTTCAGAATACAGCAATGTCATATTTGCAAGGGCACAAATATGCTAATCAACATAGGTTCTTTCTTTTATTTTTGAAAATAAACCACAAATAAATAGCATGTTTTTTTTGCTTATTACATAAAATATACATACTATAGGATACACATGATAACTTAACAAAACAAAAATCAGCTTACAAACTAGTATTAACAGGGCATATAGCCCGGATTAGGCAGAATTAAGGATCCGTTAAAGAGTTTCAAATTCTTTTGAATATACTCCTGCTTTCAGAGAAGTCACTCCCTCTTCCATTTGACACCCTCCGGCTTTAACCAGAGGGACTTCACTTAGAACAATACATCCTCCTGTTCTAACTATAGTGTCTCCTGTTAAAACAATACATGCTCCTGCTCTAACAATAGTGTCTCCTGTTAGAACAATACATCCTCCTGCTCTAACAATAGTGTCTCCTGTCAGAACAATACATCCTCCTGCTCTAACTATAGTGTCTCCTGTTAGAACAATACATCCTCCTGCTTTAACTATAGTGTCTCCTGTCAGAACAATACATCCTCCTGCTCTAACTATAGTGTCTCCTGTTAAAGGATTATATCCTCCATTATCTTGACTGAAAACAATCGAAATGATCTTGTCTTGCTCCTTTCTTATTCAACGCCTTATCTGACAACAACAAACCACTGAATTTCAATTACTTATTCCAACTTTTAGGCTTCCAGGTCAATTTCTCTGACCTTATCCTAGCCCTTATTTTGGTTCGTACCTGGCATCCTGACCTAGTAACTATGTAAAACACAAATAACGCACGCCACAGATGAAAACCAATTCTTACCTGTTACACTTTGTTGTTATAGCTCTTACAAGCACTTGCTCCTTACTTTCTGCCCAGCAAACAAATACCTCGAGAATCGAACTTGTTCCCTGCACCCGGGTGGTCGATCCTTCCACCCTGCAGGAAGATCCATGGGAAGTGCAGATAAGCGTAGAACGCGAACGCAATCCGCTTTCTCCTCAGGAAAAGCAAGCAATTGAAGAAAAGACCCGCCTAAAACTTGCCCGTGAAAAGGCAGGTTTGGCAATACCGGGACCAGTGCCACAAAGTCTCAGTCCCGAGATACCAATACTTAAAAACAATTTCTCTTCAGGCCTCACCAGTTTCCTGAATCCACCTGACAATGGCACAGCGGTAGGTAATGGAAAGTTTATCCTGCATTCTGTGAACTCTTCCTTTGCTGTTTTCGACACTTCCGGCAATCCGGTTGGAGCTACTCACAGCCTCACAACTTTTTTTGGCTTACCCAGCGGTTCCTACATTACCGACCCGAGGGTGATCTATGATGCTTTCGCAGATCGTTTTATCATGGCCATCACGGGCGACAGTTATACGGAGTTTATCGCCTTTTCTAAAACCAACGACCCCAGCGGGGCCTGGAACACCTATAGCTATATTGCCGACTCTACAGGAGGCAGTGGGAGCGGCTCATACCTGGACTATCCCTACATCGGAATAAACGAACACGAATTATTTATGCAGGTGCTGAATACCCAGTCGCATGTGGGAACCTTACTGCAGGTTTCTAAATCCACCGGTTATGCTGGAGGAACCCTACGGGTACGGAAACACTCCATTGGAGGAAACACCTGTGCAGTTAATTATGGACAGAGTCAAAGTCCTTATGGAACCAAATTCTACCTGGTGGAAACACTCGGAGGAAAGGCAATCAACCTGTATGAGGTAAGCGACACCATTGGTGCCACTCCTGCTCCCGTGATCAACACCTATAAACTCAATGTAAACTTTACTTACTCCAGCCTCAGCAATGCCTCTCAGAAAGGTTCTTCTACCACACTGGTATTGACCGACAACCGGATCCAAAACGCGTTCTTCCTCAACGGAATTATTCACTTCGGATTTATGACAGACAGTAATTCTTATGCGGTATTGCTTTACAACCGCCTGGATGTAACTGCCAAAACCATCCAAACTTATTCCTATTCCATCGCCAACAGCGACCTGGCTCAGCCTTCCATTGCTTCATTTGCAACCACACCTACCGACAAAACCGTTGCGCTCTGTTATCAGGAAAGCAATTCGTCCATTTATCCTTCTATCCGGGTATTACTCTGTGACGATGCCGGCCTGTGGTCTGCCCCGCTCACTATTAAAGACGGGCAAGGCTATCTGAGCGGAGGACGCTGGGGTGATTACACATCCTGTACCCGTGTGCACAATGCCAAAGTTCCGACTGTATGGGTATCGGCCGAATACGGTGCAACAGGTAACAAGGCCGCTACTTATATGGCGCAGGTTACACTCAACCCGGGCATCGCCACCGGTATTCCAACACTTACCGCAACAACAGCCGCCGCCAAAGTATTCCCTAACCCGGTTTCCAACTCCCTCTTCGCCGTTCAGTTTGAACTGGAAGAAAACAAATCACATGTGTTGATTTCAATCTATAATGCAGAAGGGGCTCTTGTGAAAGAACTCTTTTCAGGACCTGCCTATGAAGGAGAAACCACTTTACAGTTTAGTACCTCTCCACTAGCCTCAGGCAGCTACTTTATTCGTCTGACGGATGAAACGTCTTGTTTTAAAACGATGAAATTAATCGTTGAGTAAAGCTGGTCGGGACATTCTGTCCAGATCTTACTTATTGCAGGTCGGGACATCTTGTCCCGACCTTTTTATTTCCAGCCTGCTTGTTGATACATGTTGTCTCCTTCTCCCAAAGACACCCTATTTTTTCGTAATATTGCTTAGCCCCGGAGGAATATCCCTATCCTCATACTGAGGAACTCCTACCGGCATGCAAACCCCGTGACCGACCTGTACCGGCAAATTGTCGCAATTGAAAACAGCAACCAGCGGGCGGTGCTGTGCACGGTTATTTCCACGAAAGGATCTACCCCTCGTAAGACAGGTGCCAAAATGCTCGTCTATTCCGACGGACGCACTTCGGGCACCATTGGAGGAGGCGCGTTGGAGCTGCTTGTCACCACCCAGGCGTTGGAAATACTCAAACAAAATATGGCAACGGTAGTCAGCCATAACCTGGTAAGCGATCTGGCCATGTGTTGCGGCGGCACCGTTGAACTCTTTCTGGAACCCATTATGAACAGAAAAAAACTTTACATCTTCGGAGCCGGTCATACCGGCAAGGCCTTGGCAGGCTTTGCTTCGGCGCTCGACTTTAACGTCACCCTGATTGATGAGCGATACGAAGCTTTTGACCAGCTGGACAGCAGCGGACTGACACTCCTTTCCCAGCACCATGCTACCGCCATTGAGCAATTGCCTTTTGATGAACATACTTATGTCGTTATCCTTACTCACAATCATGCGTATGACCGGGAAATTCTGGTTCTTTGTGCCCAAAAGCAACACGGCTATATCGGGATGATAGGCAGCGAACGCAAAGTGCTGGTGGCGAGGAAAAACCTGGCAGCCTCTCAGCTCCTGAGCGAAAAAACCCTTGACAGCATTGACATGCCCATAGGCATAGACATCGCTGCCGTCACCCCGCAAGAGATTGCCATCAGCATCCTGGCAAAACTTATTGACGTACGTAACAAACCCATTAGCTAACACCCATGTCTGAAACAATCTCTTTTGTGCTGGATGGTAAAATACAGTCGCTCGACTTTACCGGCCCTTATACCCCCACCACTACCGTTTTGAATTTCCTGCGTAGCAGCCCCGTCCACAAAGGCGTGAAAGAAGGTTGCGCAGAAGGCGACTGCGGCGCCTGTACAGTGGTGATCGGAGAACTGGGTGAGGATGGAAAGATACACTATCATGCCTGGGATTCCTGCCTCGTATTCCTGCCTATGATTCATGGCAAGCAGCTTATCACCGTAGAAAATTTGAAACAGCAGCTGGCAGGAAAAGAAGTATTGCATCCGGTTCAGGAAACAATGGTACACAGCAATGGCAGTCAGTGCGGGTATTGTACGCCTGGCATTGTGATGTCACTCTTTGCTCTATACAAAACAACAAACAGGCCCAGCAAAGCCTGTATAGAAGACGCTCTTACCGGAAATCTCTGCCGCTGCACCGGCTATAAACCAATCCTGGAAGCAGCTGCCAAAGCCTGTGTGCTGGAGGGGAAAGACCAGTTTAACAAAGAAGAAGAAGTAATCAAGGCGATGCTGCAGGAAATCAAAAGCAAAAGCACTTCCCTGTCTATCAATACCTCTAACCAGCGCTATCACCAGCCGAAAACAAAAGCCGAAGCGCTGGAACTGCGTAAACAGAAACAGGAATCGGTGTTGATCAGCGGAGCTACCGATGTGGCGTTACGGGTTACCAAGAAGCATGAGTTGCTTGCCGAGATTATCGACCTGTCTCATGTGCAGGAATTTGCCCAACAGGAAACCACGGCAGATGCTTTTTACTTCGGTGCAGGCATGAGCCTGGAATCCATCAAGCTGTTTTCCGAAAAAACGCTTCCTGCATTGAATGAAACATTGACTGTGTTTGGCTCCCGCCAGATCCGTTCCCTGGCTACGCTGGGAGGCAACCTCGGATCAGGCTCTCCTATCGGCGACACGCTGCCTACACTCATGGCCTACGATGCGGAAATCACCTTGGAAAGCACAGCTGGCGCACGACAGGTAAACATGAATCAGTTTGTGCTGGGTTACCGGAAAACAGAACGTCGTCCGGATGAACTCATCACGCGTATCCGCATCCCCAAACCGGCAGCCGACACTCTCATCCGGTTTTATAAAGTATCCAAACGTAAAGACCTGGACATCTCTACCGTCAGTGCCTGTTTCAGCCTGAAGCGATCAGGACAGATCATCACCGAAATCCGGATGGCGTATGGAGGCATGGCAGCGGTCACCAAACGGGTCGCTGAAGCCGAAGCCTTCCTCACCGGAAAAAAATGGGAAAGAGAGAACGTAGCGGAAGCAATGTTGCTCATTGAAAAAGCCTTCACTCCCCTCTCCGATGCGCGTTCAGGTGCAACTTTCCGCACCGCAGCAGCGAAGAACCTGCTACTCAAATTCTGGTCAGAGACCCAATAACAGCAAAGACACCTCATGAACAAATCCATACCGCACGACAGTGCCATCAAACATGTAAGCGGAGAATCTGTCTACATCGACGACATACCGGTGCATGCTCAGCTCTTGCATGGGAGAGTGGTATACAGTCCATATGCACATGCACGCATCACCCGCATGGACCTTTCGGCCACCAAAGCACTTCCGGGGGTCTATGCAGTGTTGTGTGCTGCCGACATTCCCGGACTGAACCAAATGGGACCTGTCATTCACGACGAGCCTTGTCTGGCCGAAAAAGAAGTGATCTGCGTGGGTCAGGCGGTGGTACTTATCGCTGCTGCATCTGAAGACATTGCGCGTGAGGCAGAGAAGCTGCTTCAAATCACCTACGAGCCGCTGGATACGATACTCAGCATCAGGGAGGCCATTGCTAAAAACAGCTACCTCGCTCCTCCCCGCCAGATGAAACGCGGAGATGCGGAAGCCGCAATGAAGACAGCCGCACATGTGATTCAGGGAGAAATAGAAACTGGTGCTCAGGAACACTGGTATCTGGAAACTCAGAGCTGTCTCTGCATCCCGGGAGAAGATAACGAGATGAATGCTTTCAGCTCCACCCAGCACCCTTCTGAGACGCAAGCCATCATTGCCGAAGTGCTGGGCCTGCCTAAGAACGATGTGGTGGTGGAAATACGGAGGATGGGCGGAGCATTTGGAGGCAAAGAGACACAAGCTAACTGGGTGGCTGCCTGGTCGGCATTGCTGTGCCGGGCCACCAAGCGTCCGGTCAAGATCCGTTTGTTCCGTGACGATGATCAGATTATCACCGGCAAGCGTCACCCCTACCTCATCCGTTACGAGGCGGGGTTTGACGCCTCCGGAAAAATCTCTGCCGTAAAATTCGAACAATATGCCGACGGTGGCTGTGTGACGGATCTCAGCATGGCCATCCTTGAGCGTGCCATGCTGCATGCCGACAGCAGTTATTATATTCCCAACATGCTTGTCATAGGAAGGGCCTGCAAGACCAACCTCCCTTCCAATACGGCCTTCCGTGGTTTCGGGGGCCCACAGGGTATGGCAGGCATGGAAACGGTTATCGACCGCATAGCCCGCCATTTAAAGAAAGACGGTGCAGAGATACGCAAGCTTAACTTTTACGGAGAAACAACAGACAACATCACACACTACGGACAGGAAGTAGAGTTGAACCGGCTTCACCGCATGTATGATCAGCTGATGGCTTCTTCTGACTATTCCAAACGTCGTGAGGATATCAACACCTTTAACGCCCAAAACGAATTTTACAAAAAGGGACTTGCCATCACACCGGTGAAGTTCGGGATCTCCTTCACTACCTCTTTTCTGAATCAGGCAGGAGCGTTAGTAAATATTTACAAAGACGGAAGTGTGCTCGTGAACCACGGAGGCACGGAAATGGGACAAGGACTCAACACCAAGATCATGCAGATAGCCGCTGCCGAGCTGGGCATTGGCTTGGAGCATATCAAGGTGAATGCCACCAATACCTCCAAGGTGCCCAACACTTCGGCCACCGCAGCTTCGGCCGGGACCGACCTGAACGGCATGGCCGTAAAAAATGCCATTGATCAGCTCAAAGGACGTATTGCTGCAGTTGTAGCAGAAGAATTTACCAAGAAACAACCCGCAGAAAAAAGCCTTGCGGCAGATATTCGTTTTGAGGAGGATATTATCTCCGACAGCGCCCATCCGGAACGTACGATCCCTTTTGGAGAAGCCATGACACTTGTACATTTCAACCAGGTGAGTCTGAGTGCGGCCGGTTTTTACCGCACACCGGATATCGGGTGGGACAAGGCCACCGGCTGGGGAAAGCCCTTTAACTATTTCGCTTTTGGAATGTGCGTGAGTGAAGTAATCGTGGATACGCTTACCGGCTTTCACAAAAACCTGCGTACAGATATCCTTCATGATGTAGGCGACTCCATCAATCCTGGCCTGGATATCGGGCAGGTAGAAGGCGGATATATTCAAGGTGTAGGCTGGTGTACTACCGAAGAAGTGAAATGGAATGACAAAGGGCATCTGCTCAACCACTCACCAGACACTTATAAGATCCCTTCCGTGCAGGACATACCGGAAGATTTTCGTACACACCTACTTCAAGAGGCGCCCAACCCAAGGGCCGTACGTAAGAGCAAGGCCGTTGCTGAACCACCCCTGATGCTGGCTTTCGCCACCTGGCTGGCTATCAAAGACGCGGTATCAGCCGTGGGTAATCATCAACACGAACCCTTGTTTCGTTTGCCGGCCACCAATGAGGTAATTTTATTGAGCATAGAGGAATTGAAGAAGCGTGGCTAGTTCGCCAGCTTCTTCTTCCGAGCATCCAGTATCTTCACAAACGAACGGGTGCGGATATCTTCCATCGTCAGGCTCGTCGCGGCTATGTCTTCTTCGGCAATGGCTCCGCAGTTCATGGCAATCAAAAAGAAGTTGAGCAGCCCCTGCCCCGTAGCCGCATCGTCAAACACATCTCCGGAAAGAGTGGCCTGACCTGCTTTCTCCATAAAGTTGCGCAGACGTAGTGCTGCATCGGCATAGCTCTCCAAAAAGAATGCATAGGTCGCAGCATAGCGTATAGGCAGCTGAGCTGGATGCAAGTCCCAACCCTGATACAATCCTTTCCAGAGCGAATGGCGGTTATGATCGTATGCAATCTTCCAGGCACGGTGCACCACCTCGGTATTTTCCTTTTGTTGAACAGGAGTAAGTTCTTTGCCCCTGTGAGGTCCCACCGGCATTACATTGGTGGCTCCATCACTCAGCCAGATACCTGTTCCCCCTAACGCTACTTTCATCATGTGGTGTGCAAAGTCGCATACCGGATGATCCATTTTCTGGTAACGGGCAGTAATATTGCAGGATGCCGTGTAATCGTATGTTCCAAAATGTGCACCGGTACATCTGCCCTCCGCAGCCATTGCGATAGCCATAAGTGGATTTTCGCCAGAAGCACTCACAATACTTTGCGTTGTCTCCACCATAAACTCCATCTTCAGACTTCCTTTAGGAAGGCCCGTATTGCTTTCCAGGATATCGAACAATTTCACAAGTGCAGTCACCTGCTCGGGGATCTGTACCTTAGGCAGTGTCACCACAAAGTTTGCAGGCATCTTGCCTCCGCTGGCTTCGAGCAAGGTAGACACAAAAATATCGAGTGTACGCACTGAACGGTTTTTAAGCTCTTCGGTGAACGGTTTGATGCGGATGCCGATGAAAGGAGAAAGCGTTCCATCCTGCATACCCCGGGCAACTTCCTTTGCTGCAAATTCGGCTGTAGCGTCTTCTTCCGCATCGGGACGATTGCCATATCCGTCTTCAAAGTCAATCCTGAAATCTTCCAGGGCTTCTTTCTCCAGTTTGCGGATTACTTTATTGTAAACGGCATACGCGAGCCAGGCCGGATGATCGGCTGCACTCTTGGCCGTCTTCAATGCTGCAACCAGCTTGTTGATTCCTGCTTCGTCGGTTGGCAACGCTTCATGACCAGGTAACTCCAGTGCTTTGGCAAGTGCGACAAAGTTAGGCGCATAGGTCTTCAGATTGCTCAAAGCCACCGCTCCCATCTTTACCACCGTATCGGCCTTGAAGAGGTTTGCTCCTCCGTATACGGTATGTACCGGTTGGCGCTCGGGTGAGTCGCCCGGATAGATTTTCTGAAATGCTGTATTAGCTGTCTTCAAAGAAGCCATGAGTACTTCTTTCTCTTTCACTGGAATAGATTGTTTCATCAGAATGTAATTTGTTTTTGAATGATCAGTTAGCTTCCCCGGTAGGTTGAATATCCGTAAGGATTGAGTAACAGTGGAACATGATAGTGGGTTTCGTCGCGTGTCTCAAACTCAATTGTCACGGCAGGATAGAATCCTTCAATTCCCTGAGACTTGTAATAGTCCCCTGTAGCAAACAGCAGGCGGTATATACCTGGAGGCAGCTTCTTGTGAGCGGGCAGTAATCCGGGCAGCCTTCCATCGACATTGGTTATTCCAACACCTAATGCCTTCCAATGTCCGTCGCCTGACAACGCTTCCAGTACAATGGCGATGCCTGCTGCTGGCTTTCCGGAAGAAGTATCCAATACATGGGTAGTGATCTGGCTCATGCGATTAATTTTTCAAGTCGTAAACGGGTAATTTTATTTTGTTCGATCATTGCGATCTTTAGCTCGGCTGCTGGGTCATTACCCAGGCGGGCATTTAAGAGGTCCAGCATTTCAGTTGCGCTTTTGCCGGTAGCACAAACGATAAAGATAAATCCGAATTTCTGTTCATAGGCTGAGTTTCCGGCTGCCAGGTCTCGCAGTATACTCGCATCCGCATGATTTATTCCACCCTGCTCGCCTCCGGCCCATTCTTTCGTTGTTGAGAATTTTTTCTCCAGACTTTTCAGGTCTCCTATTTTCGGGTGATGGGTAAAGGCTTCAAGTCCATCGGCCTCTCCACATGCAGCCCATACTGCATCCGAACGGAGCAACAGGGTATTCAAATCCGAAAACGGGCGTTCCTCGGCAAGCGTCTTTGCCCAACGTGTGGAGCCACAGCATTTGAACAATTCGCTTTGAGCCTGTTCAGCAGAAAGGGTATTTAATTCGGTGATGTGCATAATTAGTGGACAATGTGACCGAACAAGCGCAGGCGGCTTACTCCCCCATCCGGGAAAATGTTTAGTCTTACATGGGTAAATGCTTCCGTGCTGTTCAGCTCTTTCTCAAAAACATGTTCTTTGTCGGCTTGTAATTTACTCTTAGGCAGCAAGGTGATCCATTTCAAATCGGCAGCACTTAAATCGGGAACCGGTTTTCCTTCCAGGTTTATTCCTTCTATGGAGCATGTATCCGGGTAGTTTCCTTTAAAGTGACAGGTATCTACCAATACTTTCCTGATGCTGCCAGTATGAGCCAGGCGAACAATCACCCAATCGCGGTTGTTGGGTGTGCGGTTGCGTTTGGTCTCCCATCCGTCTCCCATGTTCACACCTCTTCCAGGCATGATCAGGTTGTCCATGTGACTAAAGAACATGTCGTTGCATAACACCGACTTGGCCCCGTTCACTGCAGCTGCAAGATCTACGAGATCGTTCTTATCTACACCAGCCCAGTTTTTATACACTTCTCCGTAAACTTTCAAACGTGCTACTCCCCCATCCGGATAGATGTGCAAACGCAGGTGTGTATATATTTCCAATGATTCGATATCAAAAAAATGTTGACTTCCGGGATTCAGCGGCGACTTGGGAAGGATCTCTTTCCAGGCAGCCTTATCGAGGTTTCCGATCAACTCTTCTGCGCTTCCTTGGAAGTTACAGGCTTCTACAGAAGCAAAAGGAGGATGGTTACCCAGGAAAAAGTTGGTATCAATGTCAAGTCCGCGAATCACGCCCGAAGCACCCAGTTGAACGACACACCAGTCATGGCCCGAAACGCGTTTGCGGCGGCTCTCCCACCCGTCCATCCATTTCCCGCGGTCGGTATACTTATCGGCAATAAATATGCCTCTGCCGGGTTTCAGCAGGTTTTCTTTTTCCGCAAAAAAATCATCACTGCATACCAGTGCTTTTCCGCCCAGTCGTTCTGCTCCAAGGTCAAGCAAATGGGTAAAGGCAGGTGCCTGTTTTGATGTAGTCTCCATTAAAATCGGTTCTGTTTAATGCTTAGTATACGGTATGCGTTGGCAATTCTTTTTTTTAGGAATTCAGGAAACCGGTAAAAGCTTCATCATGTACCGGTCTCTTTAAAATCCTCCCTTGTGGTGCAGGGCCAATTTCTCCATCTTCAAAAACTTTCTTCCCTCCCACATAAGTCTGACGAACGAGGCCATCGAGGTATTCCCCTACATAAGGAGAAACCGGATGACGGAAATGAATCTTATCTGCCTCTATTTTAAATTTCTGTTCAGGATCCCACACCACCAGGTCGGCATCAAAGCCTTTCTTTATTTGTCCTTTCCTGTTTCCGAAACCAATGAATGCGGCCACATGGGTACTCATCAGCTGAGAAATGTCACGCAAGCTGAAGCCACGTTTACGCGCCTGGGTCCACAATGCCGGCAGAGAAAACTGGACACTGGCAATACCGCCCCAGGCTTCTTTCAGGTTACCGGAAGTTATTTTTTTAAGATCAGGAGTGGAGGGTGAATGGTCAGTGACAACAAAATCAATCAGTCCGTCTTTCAGCCCTTTCCACAATTTATCGTTATTCGCCCTTTCCCGGATGGGAGGCGCACATTTAAAAAGCGTACTTCCGTTAGGAATATCTTCTGCGCAGAAGTAAAGGTATTGGGGACAGGTTTCTACAGTCAACGGAAGTCCTTTGCGTCTCGCCGTCTTTATCTGCCCAAGACTATCTGCCGAAGAGAGGTGTACGAGGTGTACACGGCAATCAAACTCCTTGCATAAGGCGATCATCAGTTCGATGGCTTTATCTTCCCAGCTCTTGGGTCTGGAACGGAGGTAGGCAAGATAGTTGGTCGGATCTTTTTCAAATGCGGCGATGCCGGCATGTTCCTCTTCCAGTTCGGCATGCACCAGCAGGGGCAGGTCGTGTTTGGCAATAACAGGCATGGCTTTGCGCAGGTCTTCCCGTGTCACATTCGGAAACTCATCAATGCCAGAATGTGTCAAAAAAGCTTTGAAGCCCAGCACACCATCGGCGATCAGTCCTTCCAGCTCTGCCACATTTCCAGGCACCACGCCTCCCCAAAAACCCATATTGCAGTATAGCTTGCCTTGAGCTGCTTGTATCTTTTCCTGAAAGGCAGCGGTATTGGTAGTTACGGGGCTTGCATTCAGCGGCATATCCACCAGTGTGGTGATACCTCCAGCAATAGCAGCACGGGTGATGGTTTCAAACCCTTCCCATTCGGTTCTTCCGGGCTCGTTCACATGCACGTGCGAATCGATCAGTCCGGGCATAAGCACCAGCTTTCCCAGATCCGTCAATGGAAATTCAGGCAACTCCACTTTCCCTTCCTGCACATCGCTGATAAAACCATGGCTGATAAATACCGTCATATCCTTCAATCCTCTCGGAGTGAGCACACGGGTACTGTGAAGGGCAAAGACTGCTGGAGTGTTTGAAAAAGCGGATGAAGACATTCCCGCAAATATATCAAAAGTGTCTGTATATTTGCTACCTGCATGCCTTCGTCCTCCTCTTTTCATACCTTATTTACTTCGCATGATGCACTCTTCATCGGTTGCGCGGTGCTTGCCGCTGTACTGTTGCTTGCTATACTTCGTTATACCTGCCATTCACTGAACCGGCTGACTGAAAGAAGAAAAGACGATCCCAAAGCACTGCAGCGTTTACACGGACTGTTAGATGACCTGGGTCAGACCCGGGCTGTGGTGTTTTACTGCTCCCTCATTTTTATAGGACTATATACCGCCTATGCATTGGTCAAAGGCACCTCGCTGGAGTCGCATGTGGTCGAATGGATGAATCTCGTTATACGCTGGACCCATGTAGTGTTCGGAATTGCCTGGATTGGTGCCTCATTCTATTTCAATTTCCTGGAAAACAGCCTGAACCGTACTCAAGGTCTAAGGGAAGGCATAGCAGGCAATCTGTGGGCGATACACGGAGGCGGGTTTTACTACCTGGAAAAATACAAGAATGCCCCTCCTGTCATTCCAAAAGACCTGCATTGGTTTAAATACGAAGCCTATTTCACCTGGCTGTCGGGCTTCACCCTGCTGATCCTGGTCTATTACCTGGATGCAAAGACCTATCTGATCGACCCCAATGTGATGGTCCTCTACCCTGCTGCCGCCCGCATGATAGGTATAGGGACACTGGGACTGGGCTGGTTGTTTTACGACCTGCTTTGCAAATCGGCTCTGAGCCGTAAAACCATTTTGTTTCCTTTTATCCTCCTCCTGTTTACTACGGGTACCGCCTGGTTTCTGGCGCATGTATTCAGCAGCCGGGCCGCCTATATCCATGTCGGAGCCATGCTTGGTACACTCATGGCAGGCAATGTATTCCGTGTCATTATCCCTGCACAGAAAGCCATGGTGCAGGCAGCGCGTGACGGACGGGAGCCGGACCCGGCACTTGGAAAAAATGCTTTACTCCGCTCCAGACACAACAACTACTTCACCCTGCCGGTCATCTTTATCATGATCAGCAACCACTTCCCGAGTACATATGGAGGAACGTTTAACTGGGCCCTGCTTATTGGGCTATCCATTGTGAGTGTGCTGGTCAAACATTACCTCAACCTGATGGAGAGAGGGGAAAAAGCTGTATGGATATTACCGGTGGCGGTTACCGGGATGATCGCGCTCGCGCTGACATCCGCTCCACATCCCAAAGAGGTGTGTAAAGACGGTTCGGCTCCTTCATTTGCCGAGGTCCAGGCGGTCATCACCCAGCGCTGTGTGCCCTGCCACTCTTCCAACCCAACCGATGACGTATTAAAAACCGCTCCCAACGGCATTCTGTTCGATGACCCCAAGAACATCTACAAATATGCCGACCGCATCCTCAACCGGGCCGTAATCACCAAGACCATGCCCCAAGGCAATAAAACGGGTATTACTCAGGAAGAAAGAGATTTGCTGCAATGCTGGCTCCTAAAAAAGAATTAAAAATTTTCGAATTAAAGAATTAAGGAATTTTCTTTCTCCTGTTACAATCCACAAATCCGAAAATCCAAAATCCAAAAATCCTTCCTTCACCCTCCAATCCTGATCATGCTGCGGTTTTCGATATGTTCGAAATCGAAGCGTCCTCCTCTTTCGGCTTTCTTGGATTTCACAGATTCCAATATCAAAGGGATGATATCCTGTCCGGCTCTCCAAGGGGTGAGTAAGTCGGTCTCACCCGAAGAGAAGAGACAATTTTTCATTTTCCCGTCGGCGGTGAGACGCAGGCGATTACAGCCGGTACAGAAGGGTTCTGTCACCGTAGTTATAAACGCAAAGGCGCCGGCGTGCCCGGGCACCTGGTATTTCTTGGCTGTATCGTGCTGAGGATCTTCCAGTTTCACCACGGCAAATACCTTCCGGATATTCTCCAGCATCTCCTGGTAACCCAACACCTTGTCACGTTCCCAGCCGTTACCGGCAAAAGGCATGAACTCGATGAAGCGCACATCCAGAGGAAAATCTTTGGTCCACCGCACAAAATCCAGCACCGCTGTTTCGTTGACTCCTTTCATCACCACCATATTCACCTTCACATGGAATCCGTTATTCAACAAGAGAGCGATATTCTTGGTGATCCTGGCAAAATCACCCCGGCGGGTAATGGCAAAAAACACTTCCGGATCGAGCGTATCCAGACTAACATTTACGTTTCGTATGCCACTTGCTTTGAAACGCTCTATGTATTCATCTACCAGCACGGCATTGGTGCTGATTGTGAGCTCTACCGGGAGAAGTGCAAGCCGGTGCATGATGTCACCCGCGTCTTTTCGCACGAGAGGCTCTCCTCCGGTCAGGCGTATCTTGGTGATTCCGAGCGACTGAAACACAGCAGCAATACCCGCTATCTCATCGGCTTGCATCAACTTGGCCGAAGGGGTAGACATCACTTTCTCCTCCGGCATGCAATAGAGGCAACGAAGGTTGCAAGCATCGGTAAGCGAAAGGCGCAGGTAAGTATGTACCCGTCCGAATGAATCTGTTAGCGAGGAGGTATTCATGATTACAGTGTAAAGTTACCGATAAATCGCATGCCTCTTCCGGGGAACGGAATTTCCAAAACGAAACAGGTATATGTTATATTTGCAGGAGCATTTCCGCTTTTTAAAACTGCCGTTATACACCGCCATGAATTCAATCGCTGTTATTTTAGGCTTGCTTTTTCTGGTGTCTCTCTTCTATTCTTCCGTGGGTCACGGAGGCGCCAGTGGCTACCTCGCTGCCCTGGGTATATTGGGAATAAGCACAGAGCTCATGCGGCCTGCGGTGTTGGTGCTCAACCTCTTTGTCTCCGCCATCGCCTTTATGCAATATTACAGGGCCGGTCATTTCCGCTGGTCACTCTTCTATCCCTTCGCCATCCTTTCCATACCCATGGCTTACCTGGGTGCTTTCGTCAAGCTGGGGCCAGTAGTGTATAAACAGGTGCTGGGCATTTGTCTGATCATTGCCGTACTCCGTATCCTTGGCTTATTTAACCGAAAATCCGATGGCCCCTCGTCACCAATGCCACTTTATGCAGGCTTGCTAATAGGTGCCGTGCTGGGATTCCTGAGCGGGATGATCGGGATTGGAGGAGGCATTATCCTTAGTCCCATTATCCTTCTTTTTCGTTGGGGAAATATGAAGGAGACAGCCGCTGTTTCCGCCTTGTTTATCTTTGTTAACTCCCTCGCCAGCTTATCCGGCCTGTGGAAACAGGGAACTCCCTGGCCTCCGCACCTGGCGTTATGGATTGTGGTGGTGGTGGCAGGTGGGTTGCTGGGATCGTGGTGGGGAAGCCGGAGAGCGGAAAATACCGTACTGCGTAACGTGCTTGCCGGAGTGCTCCTGCTGGCAGCGGTAAAGCTTATTTTTATCTGATACCAAAACACGCATGAAGATACAGGTCCTGTTATTTGGCCCATTGGCAGAAGTTGCCGGAACAGAACAGCTTGAACTGACTCAGGTGCCTGATACGGATGTGCTGCGACAACTGCTGCTGAAGAACTACCCCGCCCTGGCTGACTGTGCTTTTCAGGTGGCGGTCAACCGCAAGCTGGCGCTGCTCGTTCAGCCTCTTCAGGATGGCGATGAAGTGGCGCTGCTGGCGCCTTTTTCTGGAGGATAATGCTTTATTTTATTACAACTAATATTTCCACAATGGAACCGACCAGACATAAACGAAAGCAGGTGCTCACCGAGGGACCCATTTCGCCTGCATTCATTGCCGAGGCCATTGCCAAGCACAGCAGTCAGACAGGTATCGGGGCGCATGCCATTTTTCTCGGCCAGGTACGCAGTGACGTGATTGATGGCAAGTCAGTTCAAGCCATTACATACAGTGCTTACCCCGAAATGGCGGAGGATGCCTTTCACGAGATCAGGGAAAAGGCTTTTGCCCGTTTCTCTCTCACCTGCATGCATATCTACCACAGCCTGGGAACAGTCAAGTCGGGAGAAATCTCCTTGTTTGTTTTTGTTTCATCAGTTCACCGGGCCGATGCGTTTGCCGCCTGCAAAGAGATTGTGGATGCCATCAAAGCCGAAGTGCCTGTTTGGGGCAAGGAGTTGCTCGAAGATGGAACACATGTATGGAAAAAGAATACACCTTGAAAAGATTATTTTTGATTTTTCATCCTTTATAAAACATACTTCTGTGAATTTCAGCCTCAAAGCCAACCTGGTAGATTTAGAAAGCCAAACCATTTATCCCGCAGAGATCCATGTCATTAATGGTCGCATTGCCCAGGTGACACGTCTGCCTGATGCACAAGAAAATTATTTAATGCCGGGCTTTATCGACTCTCACGTACATGTGGAAAGTTCTATGCTGGTCCCCTCCGAATTTGCACGCCTGGCAGTGATACACGGAACAGTGGCGACCATTTCCGACCCGCATGAGATCGCCAATGTCATGGGTGTGGCAGGAGTGGATTACATGATTGATAACGGCAACCGTGTGCCCTTTCATTTTTTCTTCGGCGCCCCTTCCTGCGTGCCCGCCACCGCTTTTGAAACAGCAGGAGCCGAGATCAATTCGAGTGATATCGAGCGGCTCATGAAACGCAAAGAGATCTGCTATCTGGCTGAGATGATGAATTACCCGGGAGTGATCAATGGTGACAAGGAAGTACTCTCCAAGATCGCTGCAGCCAAAAAATACCACAAACCGGTGGATGGACATGCTCCTGGCCTTCGGGGAGAGCCCTTGCAAAAATACATCGCTGCAGGCATCAGCACCGACCATGAATCCTTTAAGTATGAAGAAGCCCTGGAGAAACTGCACCTGGGTATGAAGATCTGGATACGGGAAGGCAGTGCAGCCAAAAACTTCGACGAGCTCATCGAACTGCTCTTTGAGT
>Ga0206918_1105_pt1 | contig 19499 bp, 19 predicted proteins | sample Alteio_BWOrgHeat_69_FD_152950 | JGI IMG/M metagenome (GOLD analysis project Ga0206918, IMG submission 152950) | Enriched cells from forest soil in Barre Woods Harvard Forest LTER site, Petersham, Massachusetts, United States -... | ecosystem: Environmental > Terrestrial > Soil > Temperate forest >... | reverse complement strand
ATTTGACGCTGCTGCAACTGGTGCCGGTGACGGGTGTTATCGTAGTGACGACGCCGCAGGATGTGGCGTTGGCGGATGCGAAGAAGGGGATTGCGATGTTCGGTCAGGCGCAGCTGAAGGTGCCGTTGATCGGGTTGGTGGAGAACATGAGTTATTTTACCCCCGCGGAACTGCCGGATCACAAATATTATATTTTTGGGAAGGAGGGTGGTAAGCGGCTGGCGGAGGAGTATGAGATCCCTTTTCTGGGTCAGATCCCGCTGGTGCAAAGTATCCGGGAGGGCGGGGATTCCGGGGTGCCGATCATGATGAGCGATGATGCGGTGACGCGGAAGGCGTTTGTCGATTTTGCGGGGAATGCGGCGCGCAGCATTGCGATGATCAATGCGAATATGCGGACGGAACGCATTGCCGAAACGGTCAGTTGATGTATATTCCAAGAAGATACGAAGAAAGGGATGTCGAAAAGATCCATGCGTTTATACGGGAGAATTCATTTGCGATCCTGGTGAGCGTGATGGATGGCCGGCCGGTGGCTACCCATATCCCGTTGTTGCTGGAAAAGGATGAGCAGGGGCGGGATGTGCTTGTCGGGCATGTTAGCCGCGGAAATGAACAGAAGCTTTCGTTTGATGGGGGCGCGAAGGTGCTGGCGATCTTTCCGGGGCCTCACGCGTATGTATCGCCGCGGTGGTATACGCAGATCAACGTGCCGACGTGGAACTATATTTCCGTCCATGTATACGGGACGCTGACGGTCATGGAAGGGGACGAATTAAAGGCAGCGTTGTCGCGGCTGGTGCACAACTATGAACAGCACCTGCCGAAGCCGGTAGAGATCGGCGAGATCCCCGAAAAACAGCTGGCATCGGAGCTCCGCGGGATCGTGGGGTTTCGGATTTTGGTGGAGGAGGTTCAGGCAGCGTATAAGTTGTCGCAGAACCGCGATGAAGGAAGCTATCACGAGGTGATCCGGCAACTCGACGGTGGGGATGAGACGGCGCGGGCGGTGGCCGGGGAAATGCGGGACCGCGGGCACGAGTTGTTTTCTTCAAAAAAACCACCGGAAAAATAGGATATTTGCCGCCAACGTAACCTGATAAATGACACGTCAAGCACTCGTTTCCTCCATCCGATCAAAAGGTTCCTACCTGTCCGTAGGCTTGGATACGGACCTGGAAAAGATACCCGTTCATCTGCGTTCGGGTGCAGATCCGATCTTCGAGTTCAACCGGCAGATCATCGACGCGACGAAGGATCACTGTGCGGCGTACAAGATCAATACCGCATTTTATGAGGCATTGGGAGTAAAGGGCTGGGAGGCGATGGAGCGCACCGTCAACTACATCCCCGCAACGCATTTCCGGATAGCGGACGCGAAAAGGGGGGATATCGGTAACACGTCCGCGCAGTATGCACGCGCTTTTTTTGAGATGTTGCCCTTCGATGCGATCACGGTTGCGCCGTATATGGGCGAGGATAGCGTGCGGCCCTTTCTCGAATACAAGGATAAATGGGCGATCGTCCTGGGGTTAACGTCAAACCCGGGAGCTGCGGATTTTGAGTTGCAGCGTATGGGGGCGGCCAAAGAAGAGCGCCTGCACGAGCGGGTGCTGACTACCGCAGCGGAATGGGGATCACCGGACAACCTGATGTTTGTGATCGGTGCAACACAGGCAGCGGCGTTCGAGCGGGTGCGGCGGCTCGTGCCAGACCATTTTTTCCTCGTGCCGGGCGTCGGTGCGCAGGGAGGCAGCCTTGAGGAAATTTCCAGGAAGGGCATGAATAAGGAAGTAGGATTGTTGGTAAATGCGAGCCGCGCGGTGATCTATGCGTCGGGTGGAGAAGACTTTGCAGAAGCCGCTACACGGGTAGCGGCGGGCTATCATCAGGAAATGCAGCGGTACTTACACCGGGATTAAATTCATTTTCACTTTTGGCGATTACGAGGGTGGCGACGCCGTTGCCGATGATATTGGTGATGGCGCGGGCTTCGCTCATGAATTTATCGACGGCAAAGAGGAAGGCAAGGCCTTCGACCGGGATCTTTTGGAGCGCGGTGAGCGTGGAGGCCAGGACGGTAAACCCGCTCCCCGTTACCCCTGCGGCGCCCTTTGAGGTGATCATCAGGATGCCGATAATGCTCAGGAGCTCGCCGAAGCTGAGCTGGACATTGTATAGCTGGGCGAGGAAAATGACGGACATGGACAGATAGATCGACGTACCATCCAGATTAAAGGAATACCCGGTGGGAACAACAAGACCGACAACGGGCTGGCTGCAGCCCATCCGTTCGAGCTTCGCCATCAGTGACGGTTGAGCCGCTTCGGAGGAGGAAGTACCCAGCACGATCAAAATCTCTTCGCGGATATCCTTGAGGTAGGTCCAGATGTTGAACTTGAAATAATGCATGATCAGCCCGAGAACCACAAAAATGAAGATGATCATGGTGCCGTAGACGGTTCCCATCAGCATGGCAAGCGGCTTTAGCGTTCGGATGCCGTATTTGCCGATGGTGTAGGCCATGCCGCCAAAAGCACCGAGAGGCGCGAGGAACATAACGTATTTGAGCGCGGTGAAGACCCAACGGGTGGCGAGATGGACATAGGGGAGGACTTTTTCGCGATGCTTGTTCAGGCTGAGGCAGATGCCTACGATGATGGCGAGGATGAGCACCTGGAGGGTAAGATTATGGGCGAAGAAATCAGCCCAACTGAATTTGGAAATTGTCGGCAAGGCGCCGGTCGGGAGGCCCCTTTTGTCGATGCGACCGGGTTTGACAAGGTAGGCGAGAAGGATGCCGATCGTCAGCGAGAGGGTCGTAACCACTTCAAAATAAACAAGCGCTTTGACTCCGATGCGGCCGACTTTTTTCAGGTCACTCATCCCGCTGATGCCGGATACGATCGTGAGGAAAATAATGAATGGGATAAACCAGGTGATGATCGTAATAAAGTCCTTTCCGAGGAATTGCATCTTTACCGCCGTAGCGGGAGCAAATTGCCCCAGCAGCACGGCGGCTACCAGGGCAATCAATACGAGCAGGGTCAGGTGTCGGGAAATCCAGTTGGTGACCGGTCTGCGGGGGGCGGTGTGCATTCGCTAATTTACCGATTCTTCCGATTTATCCTTGTCCTTATCCTTGTCCTTGTCTTTATCCTTGTGTTTGTTTTTGTATTTGTCGTTATCGTTGTCGCTCTCGCCGAAGGTGGTTAGCCGCAGGCTTCCGAACTCGCTTTTCACCTTGATCTGGGCTTTGCCGTCGTTCATGGTGCCGGAGTAGTCGCGGTCGAACTTCGGACCGGAATCCTCGTCCCCTTCGTGTTGCTCTTTGATCGTAAAATCACTTTCGTTGCGGAATTCACCAAAGTTGGTGTGGATCGTGATCTGGGCGCTGACGCTCTTGTCCACTACCATCCGGATGCCGGAATAGGATTCGTTGATGGTGAGGTCTTTGACGTCGCCGACATTGATCTGAACGCGGCTGGAGAATTCGCTGATGATACGGACCGAGCCGTTGACCTTTCCGATCCGCGAAGAGCTGTTATATTGAAATACGACCTTTCCGTTGGTGATATCGCCGATAGCGGCGCGACCGAACTCGACGTCGATATTGTTGACGTTCGCCAGATTCCCGGCGACCAGGCTACCGTATTTACTCGTCAGGCTGACCGGGCCCTTAAAATCGGGGATCTCGGTGTGGCCGAAATCGTTGTGGACATCGAGCGGGTTGCCGGCAGGCATGTGAACGACGTAATCGATATAAAAAGTGCGGTTATCTCCGTTGTTGCCGTCACGGTGGGAGCCGCTGTGTTTGTGTATCTCGCCTACCTTCGTATGGAACGAGTAAACATGGTCGCCTTTTTCTTCGCGGATCTCGATCTGATCGAGGATGCCCTGGGTTTTCTCTTCGGTGGAACCACGGGCGCCGATCTCGATATCGACGGAGATCTTATTCTGATCCCAGGTGTTGACGGTAACGTCTCCAAATGAATTGTCTATCTGCAACTTATCTTCGGCTGTGACGGTATAGGAGCGAGTGATGAGCTTCGTCTTTTTTCCTTCCATGTTACGTCCCTGGGCCGGGCACAATAAGGGAGCAGATAAGACAAGCGATATGGAGAACACACTAAGTAGTCTTATATGCCTTTTCATATTCTGTTTTTTTGGAATGATTGATTTGTTTGATAATGTCGAGCTGATGATTCAGTAATCCCATCTGCAGTCGTAGATTCTGTAACATGGCCTCGAGGATTTGTTCCCGATTCGGATTCTTTGGTAGTTGGTCCTGCAGGGCGTGATAGGCGCTGTCGAGCTTATCCACATCCATAGAGAACTTCTGATAGAGCAAGGGTTCGTCCTTTTCGATGGTCTTTAGTTCTTTGTGTTTGATTTCCACCAGTTTAGCGTAGTGGTACATCTCCTCATTCTGCGAATTGGTCAACTCGTCGGCCGGAGATGTCTTCTTGTCGTCCGGGGCGGATTTGGCCAGGGACTGGGTGGAATCCTGGGCGAGGGCCGGATCTTGCGCTGCCGGGCTAACGGGTTGGGCAGTTGGCGGGGTATTCTTTTGAGTACCGGAGGCTACGGAGGGGTTGACCGGGGAAGGAGAGGTATGGCGGGTGCTAATTACCCATACCGTTCCCGCTATGAGGACGACGGCGGCGGCCACGGCCATGGCCCGGTAAAGCCGAACCACCGGTGCCGGTTTTTTTTTGCTGGTATCTTCACCAAGCCCCATATCCTTGCGGATGGCCTCCCATACCCTGCTATCCGGTTCTTCACCGTCAAATTCCCCGCGGTGATCGCGCACGAAATTTTCTAATCTGTTACTCATTTTATGATGCTTGTTTGATCAATTGCAATAATTTTTGTTTGGCCCGCATATATTGCGTTCGGACCGTCGCATGCGAGACCTGCAGGATCTCGGCAATTTCCTCCTGGTCGTAACCTTCGAACAGGTAGAGGGTCAGGACGGTCCGATAGCCGTTCGGCAGCAGGGCCACGGACCGCTTGATCTCTTCCACTTTCAACGCCCTTTCCTCGTCGTCCGTATCTTCTTCATCGGGGAGGTGGCCGATGTTGGTCTTTTCAATGTCTATCAGATCCATCCTTCTCTTTCGGAGCAGGTTGATCGACTTATTGATGACGATCCGTTTTAGCCAGGCTCCGAAGGTCGACTTGTAATGAAAGTCTTCCAGCGACCGGAAGGCGTCGGTGAACGCTTCCTGCAGCACATCTTCCGCGTCTCCGGTATGGTTGACGATCCGGAGGCTGGTGTTGTACATTGCCTTGGCATACTTCTTATAGAGCTCTGCAAAACTCCGGTTATCCCCCTGCTTGCAGCGTTCTACCAATTCGTCGTGCAGTATTGGTTCCGTCAATTCCAATGAAACTGTTTTAGCGTTCATCTACTAATAAAGTACACCCTTTTTTCCTGCATGTTGCACCGATATAGAAAAAAGGCCCAAAAAGCTGCCGAAGGCGGCACATTTCTTACTTTCGTACTATGGTGAAATCCGATATATTCCAAAGTCCGGACTATTTTCAACTCGATGAGTTACTGACTGAAGAGCACAAGCTTATCCGCGATTCGGTGCGAAACTATGTAAAAAAGCAGATTTCTCCTATCATTGAAGACTATGCTCAACGGGCGGAGTTTCCGCAGCAGATCGTGGGCGAACTGGGGCAGCTGGGATGTTTTGGGCCCACGGTACCGGAGCAGTATGGCGGCGGCGGGCTGGACTATATCAGTTATGGGCTGATGATGCAGGAGTTGGAGCGCGGAGACAGCGGGGTTCGGTCGACGGCCTCCGTGCAGGGGTCGCTGGTGATGTTCCCCATCTACGAGTATGGCAGTGAGGAGCAGCGTAAAAAGTATCTTCCCAGGCTGGCGAGCGGGGAGTGGCTGGGATGTTTTGGGCTGACGGAACCGAACCATGGCAGCGACCCTTCGGGGATGTTGAGCAATATCAGGGATGCGGGGGATCATGTGATCCTCAACGGCAGTAAGATGTGGATCAGCAATGCACCGTTTGCGCAGGTGGCGGTGGTATGGGCCAAGGATGAGGAGGGCGTTATCCGGGGGATGATCCTGGAACGCGGGATGGAGGGGTTCTCGACGCCGACGACGCACGGCAAATGGAGTCTTCGCGCCTCTGCAACCGGCGAGTTGGTATTCGACCATGTCAAGGTGCCAAAAGCCAATATCCTGCCGAATATAAAGGGGTTGAAAGGACCTCTGGGCTGTCTGACCAAGGCGCGGTATGGGATCGCCTGGGGGTCGGTGGGGGCGGCCATGGATTGTTATGACACGGCGTTACGCTATAGCAAGGAGCGCATCCAATTCGGGCGGCCGATCGGGGGCTTCCAATTGCAGCAGAAAAAGCTGGCGGAGATGGTCACGGAGATCACGAAGGCGCAGCTGCTGAATTGGCGGCTGGGGGTATTGATGAGTGAAGGACGGGCGACGCCGGCGCAGGTGTCGATGGCAAAGCGGAACGGATGTGAGATCGCCGCGCAGATCGCGCGGGATGCGCGGCAGGTGCTGGGTGGGATGGGGATTACGGGGGAATATTCGATCATGCGGCATATGATGAACATCGAGAGTGTCCTGACGTACGAAGGGACGCATGACGTGCATTTGTTGATCACGGGGATGGATATCACGGGGTTTAATGCATTCAAATGAAAATATTCCTGATCGGCTTTATGGGATCCGGCAAAACGCATTGGGGACGGCTGCTTTCCAGGAAGCTCGGGCTGGCCTTTTATGACCTGGATACGGTGATCGTGGAGCAGGAGAAGAGATCGGTGGCGGATATTTTTGCGGATAAGGGAGAGGAATATTTCCGGTATAAAGAGACGGAGGCGTTGGAGCGGATCGTGGAGGGCGGCGATGGGTTCATCCTTTCCTGCGGCGGCGGGACGCCGTGCTTCTTCAACAATATCGAATTCATGAAGAAGAGCGGGAAGGTGATCTGGCTGAATACGTCGATCGAGGTGCTGAGTGAGCGGTTGCTGCGGGAGCGGAAAAGCCGGCCGCTGATCAGGGCGGTGGATGAAGCGGACCTCACCCGGTATATCGTGAAAAAGCTCAGCGAGCGGCGGATGTATTACCAGCAGGCCGACGTGACGGTGAACGAGGAGAGTGTTACGCTGGATGAGCTGATCAAGCTATTGTTCCAGAGTGAGAAGCCGGACAGGATGAAGGAGGAATTATAGTCATATTAACTGCTATGCATAAAAGTTTTCTTTCGATTGCAGCTGTTTTGGGGGCGTTGTCGGTTGCGCTTGGCGCGTTTGCGGCGCACCGGCTTAAAGAGATCGTGTCACCGGATGCGGTGGCGATATTCGAGACGGGAGTGCGGTATCAATTCTATCATGTATTCGCGCTCCTTTTCGTAGGGTTGGTGTCGGATCGGGCCTCGAACCGGTGGGTAGTGTGGGCGGGGAATTGTTTTATTATGGGGATCGTCTTTTTTTGCGGGTCGTTGTATACGTTGACGGCATTGAAGGCCGCGGACATCTCGCCGATGAAGCTGATCGGGATCGCGACGCCGGTGGGCGGAGTATTTTTTATTGCCGGCTGGGTATTCCTGTGGCTCGCCCTTATAACGTCAGATAAAAAGTAGTGCGGGTACCCTGCCGATTCTCCACCTGGAACTCGCCGTTGATGGATGCCATTCGTTTCTTCATATTATTGAGCCCGTTCCCGAATTTGCGCAATTTTTCCAGGTCGATGCCGACGCCGTCATCCTGGATCTCGATGATCATGCGGTCCTGGACGATTACGTTGATGCGCACGACCGAACTCTGCGAATGCTTTACTACGTTGTTGAGGGCCTCTTTCACGGACAGAAAGAGATTCCGGCGTTTCTCTCCGCTGATCTCCCGGGCAGGGATGGAGGCGGGCATGCTGAAGATGCAGTCGATGGAGGTATTCTCAAAGAATTCGACGGCGTAGGAGCGGATATAGGCAATCAGATTCTCAATGGTATCGTTGGAGCTGGTCATCGTCCAGATGATGGTATTCATTTTGGTGAGCAGATCATTGGCGGAGTTGGAGATCTTTTCGATCTCGGGGAGGGTCGTGTTCTTCATTTTGCTTTTTACGATCTCGGACATGAGGCGGATGGCTGTGACGCCGGAGCCCAGCTCGTCGTGCATGTCGACGGAGATGCGGTTGCGTTCGTCCTGCTTGGCAGCGAGTACGGCTACCTGTTTTTCCATTTCCTTGCGTTCGGTCTCGAGTTTTGCCTTCTCTTCCTTTTGGGTGCTGAGGATGATCTCGCGTTTGTTCTTGTAGGTAAGGGCGAACAGGAAGAAGAGCAATTCGATGGTGATCCCGACCTCATAGTAGAACAGGGCCAGGTTGAGGACGGAGCTGCCGCTGACGGGTTTGAAATTCGTGCTTATCATCACCTGGGAAACGATGGAGAGCAGGCAGAGGGAAATATTACCCAGGACGATATAGTTCATCAGCCGGTTGTGATAGGTAAGTCCTTTTGCGATGAACCCGACGGAGATCAGCAGGAGCAGGATCTTTATGCTGTCTTCGAGGGTATTGGCGATGCGGAAGTCGTCGGAGAGGTAGTAGAATGCGACATAGGCGACCGTGAATGCGGTGATGCCGATCGTACCCCATTGCAAGAACTTGTCCAGGCCTTTGAAATACCTGTTGGTATCCAGGAATTTGCGGTGAAAGAATATATAGAATATATAGCCGATGGAAAACAGGATATTGTCAAGAAAGCTTTCGAAGAAGAAATTGAAGGCGGTGGTAACATGGTGGAGGGTCGATTTGAGGAACAGGAGCAAGCTGATGCAGATGGAATAGCCGATATAATACAGGAATTCGGGTTTTGCGCTTTGCAGGTATTCGCTCGCGGCATAGAAGATCATCATGAGCATGATCCCGGCGAAGAGATTGGTGAATGTGTCGATGATGGTGCCGTTCTCATGATTGATGGCAATGGCCTGGTGAATGAGGGCGCTCCCTGTGAGGGTGGGATTGATGGTGTTGGTGGAGGCTTTAATGAAGCCCAGGACGGCGAAGAACGTGGCGGTGTCGTGCGGCCCGAGGGTGAGCCAGCGGTAGCCGAGGCTGTCGGGATCGTCAGGGAGGACGGAGGGGATGGGGATAATGGTGGGCGACGCCGTGGTGGGGGCGCGTTGTGTGACGGATACGGCGAGGCCGGGGGGCGAGGCGAGACGGTAGAGCCTGATGCTGTCGAGGAGGAAGCCGGGGCAAAAGTAGGCTGCCGCGGGCTGGTCGCTGCTGTTGGCGATCGTGAAGCGGAGAACGGTCGTCTTGTTGATGGCGGAAGGCGCCACAAAACGATCGCTGCGGCGAACGGTCCGGTGGTATGGCAGGGAGGCCAATTGATCGATGGAGATATGGCGGGTGTCGGCTTTATACACCCAGATGCTGTCGGAAAGGTCGGTAAGCAGGTTGGTCTGTCCCACATCGGCAATGGGAAAGCGGAGCGCCAGGACGGCGGAATCGGCGGGTTGAGCGGGCTGCGCCAACGTATGGAGCGGGAGCGCCAGCAGCAGTAAGTAAATCGGGCTGATCCGGAAGAGGAAAGGTTGGGCTGGAAGGCTGGGCCGCATGGCTTTTGGCAGCAGTTTTTTTAAAGGTAAACTAAATAATTATATTTGTGGCCATGGCAAACCGACTGAAGTCAAAGAAAGGACAGGGGCCAGCTTCGGGCAAATTGAAGTCCGAGAAGGAACCCCGGGTTACCGCCAGGCAGATCGCTAAAGATGAACGTACCCATAAGATCACCGGGGCTGTCTTTCTTCTGCTGGCAGCCTTTCTGTTCGTAGCATTCACCTCTTATCTTTTTACGTGGAAGGAAGATCAGAACATGCTCACCCAGCGGGGATGGCATGTCCTAATGCCTTCGGCGAATGTGAAGGCCGCTAATTTGCTGGGGAGTCTCGGGGCGCTGGTGTCGCACTTTTTCTTTTTTAACGGTTTTGGGCTGCCTAGCTATCTGTTTTGCAGCTTCTTTTTTATCGTGGGGGTTAATCTCCTGTTCGCGAAGAAGATCTTTTCGATCTCGCGAAATGTCCGGTATGTGATAACGGGGCTGTTGTATTTCTCGGTCGCGCTGGCATTTGTCACGCGCGGGAGCGGATTTCCCTGGGGCGGGGCCGTCGGCAATATGGTGGACGACTGGTTGATCCGGTTCCTGGGATGGCTTGGGACGGCGGCGTTGCTTTTTGTAGCGGGTCTGGCCTATTTTATCTGGCGCTTCAACCCGGTCTTCCGGGTTCCGAAGCTGCCGGTAAAGGAGAGATCCGGGGTACCGGATCCGGTGGAATCCGAGCCGGCCGGTAAAGGGACGGGTGGAGGCAGCAGCCCGGGCGCCAAATTGTTTATCGATGAGCGGTTTAGCCAGGACAAGCCGAATATCCTGAAGGAAGAAGGCGGGATTGTGGCGATCGCGCCGATGGAGAAAGAGCAGGAGATAGAATTTACTATCACCGAACGGGAGCCGGTCGTGCCGGTACAGCCGGTGGTTGGAGTGGCGGAGATGGATTTGTTGGGTGATGAGGAGGGTGATTGGGATGAAGAGCCCGGTGAAGAACCGGGAGAAGAGCTGCTGCCGCCGATGTCTGCTCCACCGGTAAAAGGCGCGGGTAAAGGGAAGGAGAAGACGGAGCTCGAGCTGGAGATAAAAACGGGTTCGTCCGTGGCGGGCGTGCAACCGGTCGAATCGCTGCTGCCCGAGAATTTGCCGGACTATGAGCCCACGCTGGATCTGCGGGATTATAAATATCCGACGCTGGACCTGCTGGAGGCGCATGGGAGCGAGAAGATCGTGCAGGATGCCTCGGAACTGGAGGCGAACAAGAACCAGATCATCAATACGCTGAAGAATTACGATATCCTGATCTCCAAGATCAGTGCGACGGTCGGACCGACAGTGACCTTGTATGAGATCGTACCTGCGGCGGGCGTGCGGATCTCCCGGATCAAGAACCTCGAAGACGATATTGCGTTGAGCCTTGCGGCATTGGGGATACGGATCATTGCGCCCATCCCGGGAAAGGGGACGATCGGAATCGAAGTGCCGAATGTCAAGAAGACGGTCGTGAGCATGCGGACCTTACTCGCATCGGATAAATTTCAGCACAGCAATTACAATTTGCCGATCGCGATCGGCAAAAGGATCGACAACGAGAATTTTATCGTCGATCTGGCCTCGATGCCGCATTTGCTGATGGCGGGCGCCACCGGTCAGGGGAAATCGGTCGGGGTGAACGCGATCCTCGTGTCTTTGCTTTACAAAAAACATCCTTCCCAGCTCAAGCTCGTGCTGGTGGATCCTAAAAAGGTAGAGCTTAGCATTTATCGGATGATCGAGAAGCATTTCCTGGCCAAGCTGCCGGGGGAGGAAGAGCCCATCATCACGGATACGAAAAAGGTAGTACACTCGCTGAATGCGTTGTGTATCGAGATGGACAACCGTTATGACCTCTTGAAGGAAGCAAATGCACGGAATATCAAAGAGTATAATGAGAAGTTCGTCAAGCGCAGGTTGAATCCGCAGAAGGGGCATCAGTATCTGCCCTTTATTGTGCTGGTCATCGACGAGTTTGCCGATCTGATCATGACGGCGGGGAAAGAGATCGAGATGCCGATAGCCAGGTTGGCGCAGCTTGCCCGCGCGGTGGGGATCCATTTGATCATCGCCACGCAGCGGCCTTCGGTGAATATCATCACCGGGACGATCAAAGCCAATTTTCCGTCCCGGATCGCCTTCAAGGTATCGAGCAAGATCGACTCCCGGACGATCCTCGATGCGGGCGGAGCGGACCAATTGATCGGGAAGGGGGATATGCTGATCTCTCACAATGGGGAGATCACGCGGCTGCAGTGTGCCTTTGTCGATACGCCGGAAGTAGAGCGGATCACGGAATTCATCGGGCAGCAGCGCGGTTATCCGGAGGCATATAAATTGCCGGAGTATGTGGATGAAAAGGAGCTGGAAGGGAAGGACTTCGACCTTGCCGACAGGGATCCGCTTTTCGAGGAGGCGGCGAGGTTGATCGTGATGAATCAATTGGGCAGCACGTCGTTGATCCAGCGGAAAATGAAGCTGGGATACAACCGCGCAGGGAGGCTGATGGATCAGCTGGAAGCCGCTGGGGTAGTGGGCCCCGGCGCCGGGAGCAAGCCGCGGGATGTGTTGATCAAGACCGAGATGGAGCTGAATCAATATTTGAATCCCTAAGGGGAATTTAAGGAGGATTTAAGGGAGGATGCGCTCCATTTGCATTAATTTTGCGCCAAATGAAGAAAATATCCATATGTTTTGCCCTGATTTTGGGGACTTGTGTGGCTGCAGAGGCACAGAACACCAATTACATCGGCAAGAATGACCCTGAGGCCAAGAAGGTGCTGGATGCGTTGAGCGCAAAATTGAGTTCTTATAAAGGCGTGCAAGCCAATTTTACGCTAAAAGTGGAGGATTCGAAGGGGAAGCTCCAGGGAAGCCGCAGCGGCGTCATTTATCTGAAGGGGAATAAATATCATGTAAGCGTGGTCGGGGGACAGGAGATCTATAGTGACGGGAAAGATGTGTATACCTATGACAAATCATCCAATGAGGTGACGATCACAAAGAATGATCCTGCCACCCAGACGATCTCACCGGATAAGGTCTTCACAAATTTCTACGATAAGGATTTTCTTTATAAGCTCAATGGGGAAAGCAAGTTGGGGACGCGGACGGTAGAAGAGGTAGAGTTGACGCCGGTGGACAAAACGAAGAGCTTTTTTAAGGTCTTGTTGTATATCGACAAGGTGACACATACTCCCGTCAGCATGAAGTTGTTTGACAAAGGGGGGAGCCGGTATACGTTGGAGACGAGCAAGATCAACGGAAGTGCGCCGATCACCGATGCGCAGCTGGCCTATAATAAGGCGAAATTCCCGGGCGCCGAGGAAGTAGATCTGCGGAATTGACCCCGCTCTGGCTTAGCCGTCGGCGGGCTAGTCGGATTCGTTGCCCCAACGGAAGGTGGAAATAGATAACCCGGCAAGATCAAGGACACGATCAACGACGGTGGCGGCTACGGCTTCGATCGTTGCGGGGCGGCTATAGAACGAAGGTGTCGCCGGACAGATGATCCCACCGGCCAGCGTAATGGTCTCCATGTTGCGAATGTGAATCAGGTTGTATGGCGTATCGCGTACCACACAAATCAATTTTCTTCTTTCTTTCAGGATCACATCTGCGGCCCTTGTGATGAGGTCGGAGGAGATGCCCTGGGCAATGCGGCCCAGTGTGCCCATGGAGCAGGGGACGATGATCATGGTATTGTAGCGGCCGGATCCCGAGGCGAAGGGGGCCCGGAAGTCCTGCTGGCTGTATAATGGGAAGTTGCGGTAGGATGCGGATGATTCGTCGTCGAGTTCGGTCTTCCAGACTTCCATGGCGTTCGGGGTCATGACGACGGCGACGGATTCGCACTGGCCCTTCAGGGCGGCCAGTTTGTCAAGCAGGAGCCGCGCATAGATCGAACCGCTGGCGCCGGTGATGGCAACGACAATTTTGTGCATGTGAATTCGTTAAAAATGAGTATGCAAACGCGAAATTACTTTAAAACAATGGTTTGGGGCGCGGGTATCCTCGGAGTTGTCCTTCTGCTTAGCGGTGCGGCACCCCGGCCGGGCGGAGAAGCAACGACATGGATGACGGTGGACCAGGCTGCGGATAAACTGCAGCATGAACAGCGGCCGGTGTTAATCGATCTCTATACGACGTGGTGCGGCTGGTGTAAGGAGATGGACCGGCGAACCTATTCCAGCAAAAAAGTGGCGGCATACCTGGGGGAGAAGTTCTACACCGTGAAGGTGGATGCGGAGACGCATTCGGTTATTACCTGGCAGGGGCGAAGCTATTCCTATAATCCGCAGTTCCGGTCGAATGAATTTGCGATGTATCTGACGCATGGCCGCCTGGAATTTCCGACGACGATCATCATTCCGCCGGGGGATGCGCCGCAGGCGATCCCGGGGTTTTTGGAGCCGAAGGACCTCGAGCTTTTGGTGAAGTACTTTGGGGAGGGGGCGTATAAGACGGAGGGGTTCGATGTGTATCAGAAGAGTTTTAAAGGGACATGGTAAAACGTTTTAGCCGCAAAAGCCAGGGAGAGTACCTCTAAAGGATTACATGTATTTCCGACACTTGATCAGAATCAACATTATGGTAAGTGGGTAAAAAAAACTCTTCTTTAGTTGCTCTGTTTCAATCCGGAGGCTCTATCTTTGTTTTTTCATAGGATAAGGTTTAATGGTTAATGGTATTTGATTAGTGCGCCCCGCGTAAGCGGGGCCTTTTTTTTGTCGTTTTTGTGTATACGTTACGCTTCTGCCATATCCGGTATGGCCTGAACCTTGTACTCTCCGGCGTCCAGCTTTTTTTTCGTGGCGCGGAAGGCTTCCAGGGTCCGCTCGATGTCTTCATCGTTGTGCACAGCGGTCGGCACGAGGCGGTAGATGATATGTCCTTTCGGGATGACGGGATAGACGACGATGGAGCAGAAGATATGATGATTTTCGCGTAAGTCCATGACCATCGCCGTTGCTTCGGGCACATCTCCTTTCATATAAACGGGGGTGACGGGGGAGTTGGTCTTCCCGATATCGAAGCCGCTGTCGAGCAGCCCTTTCTGGAGTTTGTTGACCACGTTCCACAGTTTTTTGCGAAGATCGGGCTGTGTCCGAAGCAGTTCAAGCCGTTTGAGGTTGCCGATGGTGACGGGCATGGGCAGGCTTTTCGCGAAGATCTGGGAACGGGTGTTGTACCGGATATAGTCGACGATAGCGCGGTCTCCGGCCATGAATGCGCCGATCGAAGCCATCGATTTGGCGAAGGTCGAGAAGTAGAGGTCGATCTGGTCCTGGACCCCCTGCTCCTCTCCGGCACCGGCGCCGGTCTTGCCAAGAGTTCCGAATCCATGGGCGTCGTCGACCAGAAAGCGGAAATCATAATTCTTTTTCAACGCGACGATCTCCTTCAGCTTGCCCTGATCGCCGGCCATGCCGAAGACGCCTTCGCTGATTACGAGGATGCCCCCGGCATTTTGTTTTTCGATGAGGGCACTGGCGCGCTGCAACTGCTTCTCGCAGTCTTCGATATCGTTGTGCTTGAAGACATACCGGTGGCCGGGATGCAGACGGAGGCCGTCGATGATGCATGCGTGGCTTTCCGCGTCATAGACAATGACGTCGTGTCGGCCGCAAATGGCGTCGATCGCGCTCATAATCCCCTGATATCCATAATTAAAAAGGGTAGCATCCTCCTTTCCTTCGAACTCGGCCAGCTCGCGCTCGAGCTGTTCGTGATAGTTGGTGTTCCCGCTCATCATGCGGGCGCCCATGGGGGCGGCCATGCCGAACCGGGCGGCGGCTTCGGCGTCGATCTTGCGGACATCGGGATGGTTGGCGAGGCCGAGGTAGTTATTAAGGCTCCAAACTATTTTCTCTTTTCCCCGGAAGATCATCCTGCTGCCAATCTCTCCCTCCAATTTCGGGAATGCGAAATATCCGTGTGCTCTTTCTCTGTGCTGACCGATAGGGCCGTTGTGCTTGACTAATTTTTCAAAGATATCTGCCATTGTTATGAAATTATTATAATTGACAATGCCGCAAAAATAACGCATTTGATGATGCAGGCAAGTCAATACTTTTGCCGAAATTTTCACGCACATGCCCCGGAAATCCCTCGGTTATTCACTTGTCTGTTTTATTGTTTGTCTCATTGCCGGCTGCCGGTTCAGGCATCATTCGGTTGTTCGGAGGCCGAAGCTGGTAGTAGGGATCGTCGTAGATCAGATGCGGTGGGATTATCTGTATCGTTACGTGGACCGATATAGCGAACGTGGATTCAAACGACTGTTACGCCAGGGTTTTAGTTGCGACAACACGATGATCAACTATTTGCCGTCGTTCACGGCAGTCGGCCATAGCTGTATTTTTACCGGGTCGGTACCGGCATTCAGCGGGATCGCGGGCAATGATTGGGTGGAGCAGGGGACGGGGCAGCGCATGTATTGCACCGATGACAGCACCGTACTGTCGGTCGGCGCGGATTCACCCAATTCGAAGGAAGGCAGGATGTCACCGCGGAATATGTTGGTATCCACCGTTAGCGACGAGTTGATGATCGCGGATCAGTTCACGTCCCGGGTTGTCGGGGTTTCGTTGAAGGACCGGGCAGCGATCCTGCCTGCAGGTCATACTCCGACTGCCGCGTTCTGGCTGGCCGACTCTTCCGGGCGTTTTATTACCAGCAATTATTATATGTCCAGCTTGCCGGCTTTTGTCGATTCCTTCAACCGGCAGGGCCGGGTGCGTCAATTCATGAGCAAGCCCTGGAATACCTTGTACCCAAAAGGCAGTTATGCACGGAGTGATCCCGATGATGAACCGTATGAGGGAAAGTTCAAGGGCGACAGTACGCCGGCATTTCCGCATAACCTGGATTCGTCGTACAAGGTCGCAAAAGGCAGTTTCCGGTCGACCCCGTTCGGAAATACGTTGACCCTGGATTTTGCCCGGGCTTGCATCGACGGTTATAAACTGGGGCAGCGGGACAACACCGATTTTCTCACGATCAATTGCGCGTCGACGGACTATGTGGGTCATCAGTTCGGGATCAACTCGATTGAAATAGAAGATACCTATTTGCGGTTCGACAGGGATCTCGCGGCATTCCTGGATTATCTCGACGAGCGGGTCGGACCCGGCGGCTATACGGTCTTCCTTACGGCGGACCATGGCGCGGCGCATGCGGTCGGGTACGCGCAGAACCACGATATCCCGGCCGATTACTGGAATCCCGCTTCCTGGGCAGATAGCCTTAACGGTCTGTTGGGAAAGGCGTTCGGGACCCCTAAACTGGTGGATACGATCTCCAATTACCAGGTGACCTTTGCCATGCGAACGATCAGGGAAAAGCGGCTGGACTTTAATGCGGTTAAGCGTCTTGCCCTGGAATGGCTACGGGAACAGCCCGGGGTCACCTATGCGATCGACATGGATAAGGTTGGAGAGGAGTCGGTAGCGGAACCCGTTCGCAGCATGGTCATGAACGGGTATTACGCCAAGAGAAGCGGCCCTATTCAATTGATACTCAATGCCGGTTGGTTTGAGACCCAGGCAAGACCGGAACTTCGCACGGGACGTGGAACCCCTATGATACGCATATTCCGTTGATCTTTATGGGGTGGGGGATCCGGCAAGGGCACTCGAATGAGCGGGTCTATATGACAGATATTGCGCCGACCGTTGCAGCGTTATTGCGCATCCAGATGCCCAATGGATGTGTGGGCAAGCCGATCACTGCGGTGCTGAAGGCGCGTTAGGGCGTCTGGCGTGACGCCGGCAAAAAACTAGGAATTCCCGGCTATTTTGCGGAAATTTGCAGTTGGCGAGCCCAAAGGATTTTCGGATTTCGAAAGCCGGAGGGCAACCATCAAGGGTTACCTTTTGTTCTATATGTATTAAATAAAAAATATCACTAATGATCACTGTTTCGACCAATGCAAAGGAATATATCAGCAAGCTGATCGCTGACAAACAGGCCGATCCGACCACTTTTTTGCGGGTAGGGGTAAAGAGCGGGGGGTGTTCCGGGTTGGAATACAAGCTGGATTTCGACACGGTGGAGAAGGAGGGAGACCAGGTCTTTGAGGATAAGGGTATCCGGGTGGTAGTCGATATGAAAAGCTTGCTTTACCTGTATGGCACGGAGCTGGATTACTCGGGTGGCTTGAACGGTAAAGGATTGACTTTCAATAATCCCAACGCATCCCGAACCTGTAGTTGCGGGGAGAGCTTTTCCGTTTAGCGGAAGTCCGATTGATTAAACTGAGTTATCTTCGCGCAATATGGCCAACGAGAATGAAATAATTGACAATATAGCTAATAAGGAGTATGAGTTCGGATTTGTGACCGATATCGAAATGGATGTCATCCCGGCCGGTCTGAACGAAGAGACCATTCGCTATATCTCGGAAAAAAAGAGGGAGCCTGAGTGGTTGCTGGAGTGGCGATTAAAGGGATTGCAGGCTTTTGGCCGTCTGAAGCTGCCGGATTGGCAGAATTTTAAGTTGCCGGCGATCGATTTTCAAAAAATCTCTTATTACGCGGCGCCAAAGAGCAAGAAGAAGTACGACAGCCTGGACCAGGTCGATCCGGAGTTGCTGGCGACTTTTGAAAAGCTGGGGATACCCCTGTCGGAGCAGAAAGCGCTGGCCGGGGTCGCCGTAGACGTCGTATTCGATAGTGTTTCGGTTAAGACCACGTATAAGGAAAAGTTGAAAGAGCTGGGTATCATCTTCTGTTCCTTTGGTGAGGCGGTACAGGAGCACCCGGACCTGGTGAAAAAGTATGTCGGTTCGGTGGTCCCTTATTCGGACAATATTTTTGCCGCATTGAATGCTGCCGCGTTCTCCGACGGTTCATTTGTATATATCCCGAAGGGCGTGCGCTGCCCGATGGAATTATCCACTTATTTCCGGATCAATACGGAGAACACGGGTCAGTTCGAGCGAACGCTGATCATTGCAGATGAAGGGAGCTATGTCAGCTATCTGGAAGGTTGTACGGCGCCCATGCGTGACGAGAACCAGTTGCATGCTGCGGTGGTGGAGCTGATCGCGCTGGAGAATGCCGAAATAAAATATTCTACGGTCCAGAACTGGTATCCCGGGGATAAAGACGGCAAGGGGGGGATCTACAATTTTGTGACCAAGCGTGGTATTTGTAAGGGGGCGAACGCCAAGATCTCCTGGACTCAGGTGGAAACCGGGTCCGCGATCACCTGGAAGTATCCCAGTGTGATATTACAGGGAGACAATTCTACGGGTGAGTTCTATTCGGTGGCAGTTACCCGTAACAAGCAGATTGCGGATACCGGGACGAAGATGCATCATATCGGCAGGAACACGCGGAGCAGGATCATTTCGAAAGGGATCTCAGCCGGACAGGGGCAGAATAGTTACCGGGGGTTGGTCCAGATCGGCCCCAAGGCCGATGAGGCGCGGAATTTCACCCAATGCGATTCGCTGCTGATCGGAGATCGTTGCGGGGCGCATACATTCCCTTATATCGAGTCAAAGAACAATACGGCCACCGTAGAACATGAGGCGACCACGTCAAAGATCGGAGAGGACCAGATATTCTATCTCAACCAGCGGGGTATCGACTCGGAGAAGGCGGTAGCGCTGATCATCAACGGGTATGCGCGGGAAGTGTTGAATCAGCTTCCCATGGAATTCGCGGTGGAGGCACAAAAATTATTATCAATTACACTTGAAGGAAGTGTGGGCTGAACCGGGCGGAGCCCAGTTCGCGCTTGACGAAGGAAAGTGGAGATATAAAATGGTATTAATATTATGCTGATCATTAGAAATTTACATGCTGAGGTTGAAGACAAGCAAATTTTAAAGGGAATCGATCTGACGGTCAATGC
>Ga0206918_1104_pt1 | contig 19580 bp, 18 predicted proteins | sample Alteio_BWOrgHeat_69_FD_152950 | JGI IMG/M metagenome (GOLD analysis project Ga0206918, IMG submission 152950) | Enriched cells from forest soil in Barre Woods Harvard Forest LTER site, Petersham, Massachusetts, United States -... | ecosystem: Environmental > Terrestrial > Soil > Temperate forest >... | reverse complement strand
TCGCAGACATTCCGGAGCAAACAAATACCAATCCGTCAGCATTCCCCCTTTTATACAGGCGTCGATGATCCGCCGGTTCTGCGCATGGTCCGCAAATTCAATGGCGATCAGCAAACCGCAGCCGCGAACCGCACGAATGACCGGGTGAACAAGCAACTGCCGGAATAGCTGCTCCTTCCGTTTCACTTCACCGATCCAACCGCTCTCCAGCAGGACCCGCAGCGAGGCCAGGCCCGCCGCACAGCAGACCGGATGGCCGCCAAACGTCGTGATATGGCCCAGCACAGGCCGGTCGGTGAGCGCAGCCATCAGGGACTGATCGGCAATAAAAGCACCCATGGGCATGCCGCCACCCAATGCTTTTCCGAGCAAAAGAATATCGGGTTCTACCCCGAACTGCTGGAACCCCCAGAGGGTCCCGGTCCGGCCGAAGCCGGTCTGGATCTCGTCAAGCACAAATAGGGCGCCGGTCTCCCGGCATCTCCGCCATAGCTGTTGCAACCAAACCCGGTCGGGAGGATTTACGCCGCGTTCTGCCTGGACCGTTTCGGCGATGACACAGGCGGTATTTGCCCCGATCGCATCAAGTGCGGCGGCGGAATTATAATCGGCCTGACGAATACCCGGCAACAAAGGGCGAAAAGCATTGCGCCAGTATTCATCCCCCATGATGCTGAGGGCACCTTGCGTGGAACCATGATAAGATTTGCGAAAGGAGAGGATCTCTGTCCGGCCTGTAACACGTTTCGCCAGCTTCATTGCTCCTTCCGTCGCCTCTGTGCCGCTATTGGTGAAGTAGACGGTATTGAGCGCTGGCGGCAAATTGGCGGCGAGCAAGGATGCGTATTGGACCTGAGGCGTCTGGATCAATTCGCCGTAGACCATTACATGCAGGTAACGGTCGAGCTGATCGCGGATAGCCTGCACGACAGCCGGATGGCGGTGTCCCGTATTCGCCACGCTGATGCCGCCGATCAGGTCGAGGTAGGCTTTACCTTTTGTATCATATAGAAATACACCTTCCGCTCTTTCGATCTCCAGGCCTAACGGATTCGGTGAAGTTTGAGCGACATGTCGAAGAAAGAGGCGATGCGACTCTGACAAATTATCCAGCATGATGTACGAGAAATTCTCTTTGAAGAAAATTAGCGAATTTCTCGCAAACCGCTAAAGATTGACCCATCGGTCGAACCGGCCTCTGGCCGGTTTGGGCCAAAATTCGTAAATTTGAAAAAAAACGGGCATGGCAGTTATTCTTCCGGTAGAAGGCAAGACCCCTCGGTTTGGCAATAGTTGTTTCGTCGCGCCAAATGCCACGGTCGTCGGTGAAGTGGAGATCGGCGATCATTGCAGTATTTGGTTTAACGCTGTCGTGCGGGGCGATGTCGGCAGCATTCATATCGGGAACAAGGTTAACATCCAGGATGGCGTGGTGATCCATGCTACGTATCAGAAGACAAAGGTCCTTATCGGGAATGATGTGTCGATCGGGCACAATGCCATCATCCATGGCTGTACGATCGAAGATCGGGTATTGGTCGGAATGGGCGCGATCGTCATGGACAACGCGGTGGTCGGGAAGAATTCGATCATCGCCGCGGGGGCAGTGGTGCTGGAAGGTACGCGGATCGAATCTGGAGCGATCTATGGGGGCATCCCGGCCAGAAAGATAAAGGATATCCCGCCGGACCTCATTTCGGGTCAGATCGAGCGGATTGCCAATCACTACCTTGTATACGCAGGTTGGTTTAAGGATTCCAATGCGGCACCCAAATAAGCTTCCTGCCGCGGTGCCCGCACACGGATTACTACCCATTTACCGGGAGGCCCGACCGCTTTTTGGTGTCGTTTTGCGGGGTTAAATCTGCTTTTCCAGCTTGCAAATAAGGGATAATATTCGTATGTTTAAGTCGTTTCTATTAGTACTCAGAAAGGTATCCATGAAACCGAACCCCCGATACAATCACAGACGACCAAACGGCGTTTTTTCCCTGATCTTCATATTGATCTTATCGATTGGCCTTTCATCCTGCGGATGGATTCATAAGGTTTTTGGACCGAAATACGGTTGCCCCACTGACGGCAGGAATGTAGGCGCGGAGCGTGTATTGAGCGGCGAGAAGGTGGCAAACCCGAAGTTCAAAGGAGGTAATTGACAACAAGCGGATCGTATACCCTATTATAAACGTTAAAATCCCTAACTATGAGCCCTCTAACCCTTCGCACCGATTTCGGCTGCACAGAGGCAGTTATCGACGATGATTGCGGACTGAAACGCTTTTATGAAGTCGCTAACATTCTCTCCGACGACCTTGACATTAAGTTCACCCAAAAGACCGATGATTTCGATTCACTGATGTGGGATTTCCTGTATAAGGGACATATTCTGACCCTTCATTACAACATCTACACTGGCATATCGATCTATCCCCGGAAATTTCGTGAGGCCCCGCGCAAGGACAATGACGCGGTGGTTGAAGTGGCAAAATTCCTCGAAGGAAAATTGCTGATCAACACGGCGAAACGATATATGTCCTAGGAAAAGGTCATCCAGATCTGCGATTGCGTGCCAAACGCTTTAAAGGTTCTTCGTAAAAACGGAGAGCCTTTTTTCATCGACGGCTGCGTTTCCCGCACATATTCGGTAAATTGCCCGCACGTCCAAATAAAACGAGCATGGCATCGGTAAAACAAAGCACTCCTTTTTATACGCGGTTGGCGATGGTGCTGGTCAGCCTGATTACATTAACATATATTGCTGTATTGGGCAAGAGCATTCTGGCGCCCCTTGTATTTGCACTATTATTTGCGGTCCTGTTGCTGCCGTTGGCGAATTTTCTGGAACGCAAGCTCCGGTTTCCGCGCAGCATCGCGTCCCTCCTATCCGTCCTTATCCTGATCCTCGTTACAGCAGGGGTCCTTTATATTGTCGGCGCGCAGATCAGCAGCCTGGCCGATGATTGGCCGCAGTTCAAGCAGCAGGTGCAGGGATCGTTCAACGACCTTCAGACATGGATCTCGCATAAATTCCATATCCGCATAAAACAGCAGATGACCTACGTCAACAACGCGACTTCCAAACTGCTGGAGAGCGGCGGGACGGTGCTGGGGGATGTTTTTGTGTCGTTTTCCTCTTTTATCCTCTTCCAGGTCTTCGTCATGATCGATACCTTTTTTCTCCTGTATTACCGTCGCCTTATCATCCGCTTTCTTGTCTCCGTCTTCCGGGATGACAATTCCATCGTAGTGTATGATATCATCGCGCAGGTCCAGTCCAGGATGAGGCAATATATCCTGGGCCTCCTGTTGGAAATGGTGATCGTTGCCGCGGCCAGCTGCCTGGCCTTATGGATACTCGGCGTCCAATATGCCATCCTGCTTGGGCTTCTCATCGGACTCTTCAATTTGATCCCTTATATCGGAATAGCCTCGGCGCTGGTACTAAGTACGCTCGTCACTTTTGCCACGGCCGGGACGGCTAAGCTTCTGCTGGTGATCGGTACGATCCTCGGCATCCACCTGATCGATTCGAATATCCTGTTGCCCCTCATCGTGGGTTCGAAGGTGCGGATCAATGCGCTGATCACCGTGCTGGGCGTTATTGTCGGTGGAAGCCTTTGGGGGATCTCGGGAACCTTCCTCGCGATCCCGGTAATTGCCATTATGAAGATTGTTTTTGACCGGGTAGATTCGTTGAAGCCCTGGGGGTTGTTGTTGGGAGATGAACGGGATGAGAAGCAGCCCGAACCGTTGAAGCAGGAGATCAAACAACAAGGTGCGGATGTGACTAACGCGCCGGAGAAGCCCGGCTAATATATCGTTTCGATCGTCCCAAGGATATTACAATAGCTGACGTAACGATCCGGATGGATGTGCCCATCCTCTACAGCCTTCTTTACCGCACAGCCGGGCTCTTCCAGATGCAGACAATTATTGAACTGGCATTCGCCGGCCAGCGCGCGCATTTCGGGGAAATAGCCGGACAGTTCCTGTTCAGAGATATCGAAGAGGCCGAATTCGCGCATTCCGGGGGTGTCAATGATCTGACCATCCGGTAGATCAAACATCTCCGCGAAAGTGGTGGTGTGAATGCCTTTGCCACTCCAGCCGCTGACCTCTTGCGTCTTGAGCTGCATATCGGGGAATAACGCATTCAGAAAAGAGGACTTACCGACGCCGGAATGACCGCTTAACAGGCTGATCTTCCTTTGCAGAAGCCCCCTGACGCCGTCCAGCCCCTCCCCGGTTTGCACACTCATCCGGTAAACCCGATAACCGATATCGGAGTACATCTCCTGCCAGGCGGCGAATATCGACTCCTCTTTAACCCGATAAAGGTCGGACTTGTTGAACAGCAGGATTGCCGGGACATGATAAGCTTCGCAAGTCACAAGCCAGCGGTCTATAAACCCCTGCGACGTCTTTGGTTCTTTTAGTGTGACAAGCAGCAGGGACTGATCGATATTCGCGGCCACAATATGCTGCTGGAAGCGGTGAGAAGGAGATTGCCGGTTGATATAATTTTTTCGGTCATGGATCGCCGTAATGATGGCGTTACGTCCTTCGCCGGGTTCCGGATCCAGATCCACGTCGTCCCCTACGGCGAGCGGGTTGGTGGAAGTGATGTCGTCGATCTTGAAAACGCCTTTCAGCCGGGCGTTCCAGAACTCGCCACCCGTAGTTTTTACTACATACCAGCTTCCGGTGGACTTGTAAATTTTCCCAGTCATATCGACATAAATTCGGACATAAATCGGACATAAAACTACGGGAATTTGCGGAGCAAAGTCCATTTCAGGAGCAGCTCGAGCGCGATGAGCAGCGCAGCGATCAGCGCGAATGGATAGAATTGCTCCGTATATCTGCGAAGCGTAGTCACCTCGATCCGGGACTTTTCGAGCTTATCAATTTCCGAGTAAATATTTTTCAGGCTTTCATTGTCCTTGGCCCGGTAATAATGACCACCGGTTTCATTGGCGATCTGGGTCAAAAGCTTTTCATCGATATTGACTTTCTCGCGCTGCATCACCACCCCACCCGGCGTTTGGATGGGCACTTGCGCAAAGCCCTCGGTGCCCATACCGATGGTGTAAACCCTGACGCCAACCTCTTTGGCAATCTCTTTTGCGGTGTTGGGGTCGATCAGCCCGCCGTTGTTTTCGCCGTCCGTCAATAATATAATCACCTTGCTTTTGGAGGGGGAGTTCCGTAGACGGTCGACACCGGTTGCCAGTCCCGAGCCGATCGCGGTACCGTCTTCCAGCAGGCCGCTTGCCACCTGGGCCAGCTGTGCTTTCAGCACGTTGCGGTCTGTTGTCAGCGGACACATCGTAAAGCTTTCTCCGGAGAAGATCACGAGGCCGATGCGGTCGGTCGGGCGGTTATCGATAAATTCCTGGGCAACATTCTTGGCCGCTTCCATGCGATTGGGCGTAAAGTCCTGGGCCAGCATGCTGCCGCTGATGTCGAGGCAAAGTACGATATCGATCCCTTCCCCATTCACGAGCTGTTCGTCGTTGTGCGATTGTGGCCGGGCCAAAGCGACGATCAGGCAACAGAAAGCCACCAGCCGGAATATAAAGGGAAGGGGGCGGAGGCTGTTCTTCCAGGATCGGGCGCCGCGGAATGCCCGCACACTCGATACCATGACCGTTGCCTGGTCACGGCCGGAGCGACGGATCTCCAGCCAGATCAGCAGCGGTAACAGGGCAAACAGCCAGAACCAGACCGGCTGACTGAAATGAATATGTTGATACCATTCGTATAGCACGTAGTTAAGTTAATTTAATTCCCGTAATCGCTGCCTGCGTCCGGTCGTTCTCCTCCAGTTTCCGGTTGAGCTCTTCGATGGCGCCGCGGACGATCCGGTAATGCGCGTCACTATCCGCAAGTCCCGGTTTATACTTGGCGAATTTTACAAAATCGCCCATCCGCAACGAGTCGGCGAGGTCTGTGAACTGTTGTGGCTGGAAGGGTAGACGCCGGATCTGACCGATCAGTTCCTCGCTCGTCTCCGAAAGACTTGCGATCCCCGCACGTCGATAGAGGTAGATGCGCAGGATCTCACCCAGACGGCTGTAAAACGTCTTCACCGCCCCATCCTCCACCATCCCCTGCCTGGCAAGCTGATCCAGCTGTTGCATGGCCTCTTCGTAAGGCGACAGCCGCGGAGGCGGCTGACGGGGTACCAGCACCTGGAGGACCTTCTTCTTTTGCAGCAGCCAAACCACCACGGCCGCCGATACGAGGACAAGCCCCGCCACGATCCAGCCAAACCAGCGGGCGAAAGGGTTGGGAACTTCGATAATGTCTTTGATATCGTGATAGTCCTTTGACGCGTCGATCTTCGTATATACGATACGAATAGGGATCGAATCGGTCAGGAGAGTCCGTTTACCGGTGACAAAGGGCAGTCTTGGAATAGACCAAACGCCCGAATCGAACGAAGTCACAGTCAGGTATTGCCGGTAGGACCGAATCCCCGCAGAGACTGTGGAATCCACGGCGTGTTTTTCCACGAATTCAAAATGCGGAATGGAGTCCAGCGAAGGCCAGGCGAGAGGGTTGCTGCCCGTTACCGTTGCTTCCAGCATAAGGTGGATGGGTTCTCCGATCAGGATTCGATCTTTGTCGACGGTGGCCTTTACCTGTGCGAGCAGAAAACCGTCCGGCCATAGCAATAGGGAAGGGACTATGATATGTAAAAAAAATCTTTTCATGTATCAACCCGGCCGGTGGCGGCCAACAAAGAAGCGTTGCAATATTTTGACGTAGTCTTCATCGGTCCGTAGATGAAGCAGATCGCATCCGGCCTTTTGAAAAATGGTTTTACATAGTTCCGTCTGGTTAAAAAAATACTGCTGGTAGTTGGTGCGAACAAGGTAGTCATCCGTATCCACCCAGTACCGGCCGCCGGTTTCCGAGTCCTCCGCCTCTATCATCCCGATTTGCGGCAGCTCCATATCCATCCGGTCATAGACTTTGATGCCGATAAGGTCGTGTTTTTTGCCGGCGACCTTCAGCGCGTCCTCAAAATTGGCATCAAGGAAATCACTCAAAAGGAAGACGATTGCCTTTTGCCGGGCAGAATGGTTAAAAAAGCGGATCACTTCACTGATATTGGTGCCTTGGGATTTCGGCTCGATGGTGAGGAGTTGCCGGACAATGAACAATACGTGGTCCCTCCCTTTCTTTGGCGGTATATAGGCTTCGACCCGATCGCTAAAAAAGACGACACCAACCTTATCGTTGTTGTTGATGGCGGAAAAGGCCAGGACGGCGCATACCTCCGTGATAATATCTTTTTTACGCGCATGGACCGTTCCGAAGATCGAACTGGCGCTCACATCGACCAACAGCAGCACGGTCAATTCGCGCTCCTCCTCAAAAAGTTTGCTGAAGGGGTGATTGAAGCGGGCCGAAACATTCCAGTCGATAAAGCGGATATCGTCGCCCGGCGCGTATTCCCGAACTTCGCGAAAGCTCATCCCCCGGCCTTTGAAAGCGCTATGGTATTCGCCGGTGAACAGGTGGCGCGTGAGCCGTTTACTTTTGATATCCAGTTCCCTGACCTTCTTCAGTATTTCGGCGGTCGTAAGCATGCGTAGATATCTTTAATCACGGAATCGGAATGGCTTTGAGCACATCGTCGATCACTTGCTCCACATTGACATTCTCCGCCTCAGCCTCATAGGTGAGCCCGATCCGATGACGGAGTACGTCCTTTGAAATGGACCGGACGTCTTCAGGGATTACATAGCCGCGTTTATTGAGAAATGCATTGGCTTTGGCCGCGAGCGCCAGGTTGATGCTGGCCCGCGGACTTCCGCCGTATGCAATAAGAGGCTTAAGCTTTTCCAGTTTGTATTTTTCAGGAGTGCGGGTGGCGAATACGATATCGAGGATGTAGTGTTCGACCTTTTCATCCATATAGATCTGGCGGGTCAGTTCCTTGGCCTGGATGATCTCCTGCGTAGAGACCACCTGACCGACGGTTGGGGACTGAAGTCCCTGAACGTTCTGCCGGATGATCAGCTGCTCTTCCTGTTTGGTAGGATAATCGACAATCACCTTCATAAGAAAACGATCCTGTTGCGCTTCAGGCAGAGGATAGGTCCCTTCCTGCTCGAGAGGATTCTGGGTCGCGAGAACGAGAAAAGGGTCATCCAATTTATGGCTGGTATCGCCCAGAGTTACCTGTCGTTCCTGCATGGCCTCCAGCAAAGCGCTCTGAACTTTTGCCGGAGCACGGTTGATCTCATCTGCGAGCACAAAATTGGCAAAGATCGGGCCTTTACGGACTACGAACTCATGTTTTTGCTGGTTGAAGATCATGGTCCCGATGACGTCCGCCGGCAGGAGGTCGGGCGTGAACTGGATGCGGCTGAACCGGGCGTGGATAGACTGAGCTAGTGATTTGATTGTCAACGTTTTGGCAAGACCAGGAACGCCTTCAAGGAGCACATGGCCGTTGCTGAGAAGTCCAATCAACAGGCGATCAAGCATTTGGTGCTGCCCTACGATCACCCGGCCGACTTCATCGCGTAGCCGGTCGATGAATGTTGCCTGATATTGGATCTTATTGTTTAACTGTCTGATATCCTCTGCTGTATAAAGCATATTCGGCTGATGGTTATATAAGGTTGTATTAAGTTATATAAGGCCCCGAAAATACGCAATAATTATTTGATCCGGGAGTTTTAAACTTGAGGCTCCGAGGGCCTTCCAACGGACAGCGCTACGCAGAATGCATATGCACCGGACCATAGTAACCCTATTGATCGCCGCCGGTCTTTTCGTGACCGGATGTTCGGATAAGCGCGGTAACAAACGGGACCTCGATCTCCTGACAAATATGCCCTGGAAGTATGAGAAGGCAGGGTTTGATTCCAATGACGACGGCGTTTTTGATGCGCTGGATCCCCGGATTGCCGGCAGCGAAAAAGACAACACCATCGTTTTCTGCAAGGATGGCACAGGCAAAACGGAAAACCTGCCCTTTATCTGGGCTTTCCAAAACGACGACAGCACTATCTTTTTCCAGGATCAGTATTACCGGATCAGGACTCTAAACAAGCAGCGTCTTGAAATATATGCCGATGAGAAATTCGGCGGCGTGAATACGCGCTACATTATCATCCTGAAACATTAGCCCAGGTATTTTGCCACGATCGGTACACGACGGCCTATTCCGAATGCTTTACAGCTGACACGGATAATAGGGCAAAACTGGTTGCGTTTGTACTCGGCGCCATTGACCAGCTTCAGCACGCTGGCCACGAGCGCTTCGTCGATACCCATGGCCGTGATCTCTTTCGGCCCTTGTCGCCGTTCGATGTATTGATAGAGTATCTTGTCGAGGACATCGTAATCAGGGAGGCTATCGCTATCCTTCTGGCCGGGACGAAGCTCGGCGGAAGGCGCCTTTTCGAGAATGTTCGCCGGGATAACCTCTCCGCTCCGGTTAAGATATCGGGCCAGAGCGTAAACCTGACCCTTGTAAACGTCGCCGAGGACGCTCAGGCCGCCGGCCATATCGCCGTAGAGCGTGCCGTAGCCGGTCGCGAGTTCGCTCTTGTTGCTCGTGTTGAGAAGAATGTAGCCGAATTTGTTGGCGAGACCCATGAGGATATTTCCCCGGGTGCGGGACTGAAGATTCTCTTCGGCAAGACCGAACGGTAAATCCGAAAAGGCAGGTTGTAATGCATGCAGCAGCGACTCATAGACTTCGCGGATGGGGATGATATCATATGGATTGCCCAGGTTGCGGGAAAGTTGTTCGGCGTCACTAACCGAATGGCCGCTGGAATAAGGTGAAGGCAGCAGGATCGCGCGAACATTGCCGCTGCCCAGCGCCTCGCAGGCCAGGGTAAGCGTTACGGCACTGTCTATCCCGCCGCTGCTCCCGAGGATGGCCTTTGTAAAACCCATCTTTGAAAAATAGTCCCGGATACCGAGGACCAATGCGTGATGGATCTCGGCAATGTTCTTCTCGTCGGTGAGATATTGGAGAATGCGAGCGGGATCGTTGAGTTTCGCCACGCGCATGTCCTTGTCAAAGATTTCAGCTGCCTCCACATGCGGCGTCGTGCGTTCGGCGCTTGTCCGGGGTGAATTGATCGCGACCGAGAGCCCTGGCAGGAGTTCTTCATAGAGTGGCGGCACCGGACCGGTTGAACCGGCTTCCTCGCCGGACACGGGTTCCCGCAATGTCACCATGGCAAAGTCCTCTTCGAAATAGCTCATTTCCTTCACCAGATTACCCTGAGCGTCATAGACCACGCTGCCGCCGTCAAAGACGATCTCGGTCTGGGAACCTACTGCGTTGCAATAGAACATCGGGAGGCCGTATTTCAGCACGTTTTGCCTGACGACTTCTTTACGGTCGTCGTCGTGGTCGTAGTCAAACGGGCTCGCCGAGATATTGATCATAAGGTCGGGGTCCTGGGAGATCAGCCGATCCATAGGGCAGGTACGGTAGAGCGGGTTGTCGCCCATGTTCCAGATATCTTCACATATCGTCAATGCGATGCGTTTGCCTTTGAACGGGATCACTTTCCAGTCAAAGCCCGGTTCGAAGTACCGGTATTCGTCAAAGACGTCATACGTGGGCAGACAAGTTTTGTGGGCAACGCCCTTTATTTCCTTTTCGTAGAGCAGCCAGGCGGCGTTAAAAAGCTCCTTTCCCTTTTTCGTCTGATTCCGCGCAGGGCTTCCCACGATCACGCCAATGTCGTCTGCCGCTTCGCGGATCGTATCGATGGCCGCATAGCATTTTGAGATGAAATCCTCGAATTCCAGGAAGTCGCGCGGCGGGTAACCACAAATGGAAAGCTCCGAGAAAACTACCAGGTCGGCGCCGGCTGCTTTGGCTTTGCCGATGCCTTCCAGTATCTTCCGGGTGTTGGCTTCGAAGTTCCCGATGTGATAGTTCTGTTGAGCCAGGGCAATGTTCATACTGCAAAGTTATATCTTTGTTTACTATGTATTCCAGATCCGCTGCACTCCCCCTTCTGTTGCTCTTTTTCCTTGCCGGCTGCGGCCATGACGACAACCACCCGGATGTTTCAGGCATCAATGTACCTGAGATCCGCATCGAGCGGTTTGACACTGCCTTTTTCAACCTGGATTCCAATCATATCAGGGAAGGGCTTTACCGGCTTGCCATGAAGTATCCCGATTTCACGGGTGATTTTGTGGGAAATATCCTGGCTGTCGGTCCATTGTCAGACACCAGCACCCTGGCGTTCGACGCGGCGAGGCAGTTCCTGGTCAGCTACTTGCCGATCGGGGATTCGTTAAAACCTAAATATCAACAGCTAAATTGGCTGGAAAAAGAGCTGCGGCAGGGATACCGCTATATCAAATACTATTTTCCCCGTTACCCGCTCCCCCGCGGTGTGGTGACTTTTATCGGGCCAATGGACGGGCCGGGGGTGGCGATCACGGCGAACGACCTGGCGATCGGGCTGCAGTCGTATGCCGGGAAGAATTTTTCCTTTTACCTGACCGGCAAGGGGCATGATATGTACCCGGACTATATTTCGCGCCGGTTCGAGCCGGAATATATCAGCGCCAACTGTATGAGTGCCTTGGCAGAGGATATTTTCCCCGACAGCAGCGATGGCCGGCCGCTTATCGAGGAGATGATCGCCAAGGGCCGGTATTGGTGGCTGGCAGGCAAGTTGATGCCCGATGCCCCGGACAGTATCGTGACCGGATATACGCAGGCGCAACTCAACTGGTGTGCCGCCCATGAGGGAGATATCTGGGGTTATCTTTTACAGGGCAACGTCTTGTATACGGTCGACCCGGATGTGCTCAAAAACTATATCGGGGAAGGCCCGTATACCATCGGGATGCCGGGTGCCTCCCCCGGGAATATTGGCGCCTGGATAGGGCGGCAAATCGTAAGAAAGTATATGGAGACGCATCCGCAGCTCCGGCCGGTCGACCTGATGAGGGTTCCGGCGCAGGCGATTTTTGAAGATTCGAAGTACAAACCCCGGTAGGGAGCTATTTCTTCCTTTCCACCCTCGACAGCAGGAATTGCAAGGTATCCTTGTCCATAACTCCTGTCCATTCCATATGCCGGCCATCGAAATGGCTGACAGCAGCGATCACCGTATCCTTCCTTTCAGGCTTCGTTTTGGTAAAAATGAGCCGCAATTGTTGTTTGGAGCCGTCGTATTTGTAGCGGGCCCATATACTCCTGTCGTCGTCATACACATAAGGATTGGGACAAAACACCAAACTACCATACTCTTCCAGGTATACCGTCGTCCAGGCCGTGCTATCGGTTAGCCACCTGTTTGCCTTTACGGTATCCCCATTGCGGATAAGACGATCGACGGTCCATTTGCCGGCTAACGGTGTTGGCGGGTTCTGCGTTGTGAAATAAAAGATCAGCGCGAAGGCGCAGGCAACCGCCAAAAACCGGAACAGATACCTGAAAAACCCAAGTTTGGGTTCGGGAAGTGAGGAGCCCGTCCGCAAAAAAACCCCGACCAGCGCCGACCGTTGTAATAACAGCAGGAACAGCAAGCCCAGAGAGAATAATACCGAATTCATAAAAGCGCCCGGATCGATATCGTAGAAGAAATTGATCAGGACGATATTTACCATGACCGGCAATAAAATGGCCGCACCAAGTAAGGCGGTTCGCCGAAAAAGAAGCAGAATAGACCCTCCTATTTGAAATGAAGCAATGATCACCGCGAATGCATAGGAATGGGCAAAGTAGTTCCAGGTAAGCTCGAATCCGCTTAGCTGGCCTACCGGCATATCGTCCCGGTTATAGGATACGCCGAATTGCGTTTTCAGGATCTTGGCAAAACCATACGCACATATCTCGAACGCCAGCCAATACCGCAGTATGCCCCTCATCCAGGCATGCAGCTTGCCGGAATTGATCCGATTTGTTATTTCTCTCCGCTGCCAGTAGACAGAATACGTGACGGCGAATAAAAGGCTTGTCAGCGCCTGCCCCCAAAGCATATATGAAAAGGTACTACCCCCCAGTTTTGCCTGTATACTCTCTGGTAATATCTCCATCACCATCGAAATGGTGTTAAGAATGGCGATGGAAGCAAAAAGGCTTTCGACAAATTTTATGAACCAGGATGACCGGTATGACCGATCCGGTGGTGTTGGGGGCAACATAAGGGGTTGTTTACCCTAAGGTAACTATTTCCTGATCCGCTCTTTGAGCAGTTTGCGTGCGGCCTGGATCTCCATGATGTCCTTGAACGAATCCTTTGGGATCATAAAAAAGGAGCTCGAATTAAAGTAAACATGAAAGAAATAGATCGTTTCCTTAAAGGCACTGAAGTCCTCCCAACGCCATAACTGGTTCCCTTTCTTTGTCTTAAGCAATACGCCCTGGTCGGTCAGGCTGAGGACGAAGTTATCCTTAAAGGTGGCAGAACGTCTGTAAATGCTAAGCGGAAGGAGCCAGCGGATACCGACCCAAAGCGTGAACCAAAGCGTGGCGAAGATCAGGAAAGGGAGGGAAGGGATCTTTCTCAGAGCATAGAGGATAAAGGAGAGGATGGCAAAAACATTTATAGCGATGATGAGTATCCTGATCTCCGGGCGCCCGATGAAATGGCCCCGCAATCCATCCATGACCTCCTTTTTGTTGTAGCCGAATTGTACTGTCATTACGCTGCTAAAATAACGAAAAACCACTCGCAGCCCAGCGAGTGGATCCAAAATTGAATTTGCCCTAAACCTTTTTATTATAAGGTGATGCTTACCGCATGTTCCTGCAATGCGAATAGTGGTTGCTGGCTGCCTCTCCGGGAGTCACGCTGCGACTGCAAGAAAATAAGGTAGTGCTGATGATGATGATGATTGCGGCCAGGAGGATACGTTTCATGTTTTTCATTTTGGGTTTATGGATCTGATTTTCCTTCTATATAACGATCAATCGGGGGGTAAAGTACAGGTATATCTGTTAAAAAAATAACCCGATTCCTAAAGGAGACACGAAGGGGAGACAAATCTGTCTCCCCTGTACTTAACTAGCTGCAACCCATACTGTTACCGCAATTGAGGCATTTATAGCAGGTGCCGCTCCGGATCGTGATGTGACCGCAGGTATTGCAAGCGGGAGCGTCGCTTTGCATGCTGCGTGCGGCTGCATTAACGGCATCCAGCTGATTTACCCGGGCCGGCCTGGCGGCAGCCGGATTGGGACTCGCTGCCGTTTTGGCAACGACGCGGACATCGCTAAGCTCGGGGGGCTGCCGATCCAATTCCTCCGCAGCCGGCAGGTCCCAATCGTCCTTGCCGGTATTGGCGACTTCAGGGCGGTCGAGGACGTGGACGAGGTCGGTCCTTCCGAGATATTCGTAGGCCAAAGAACGGAATATGAAATCGACGATGGAAGTCGCGCTCTTGATATTCGGGTGATCGACCATACCGGAGGGTTCGAACCGGGTGAAGACGAATTTCTCCACGAATTCTTCCAGCGGCACCCCATATTGCAGGCCGATCGAAATAGAGATGGCGAAGCAGTTCAGCATACTGCGCATGGTAGCCCCCTCTTTGGCCATATCGATAAAGATCTCGCCCACGGTTCCATCGGCATATTCGCCCGTGCGGAGAAAGATTGCCTGGCCGTTGATCTTTGCCTTTTGCGTAAAGCCGCGGCGCTTAGCCGGCAACGTTCGGCGTTCCACGATAGTCGCCAGCGCCCTCTTCAGTTTGGTATCGGGAGAGGACTGGACCCTTTTCTGGACTTCCTCCAATAATTCCTGCACCGTCAGCTTGCTCATATCGACGATGTTTGAATCGAGAGCGGGTTCGGGTGCTGCCTCGATGGAAGCGGGGGCTTCCTTCTCTTCTTCTTTCTTTTTCTTGTCGGACTTGGTGCTCAACGGCTGGGATAGTTTGGACCCATCCCGGTACAACGCGCATGCTTTCAGCCCCAGCTGCCAGCTAAGCATGTACGCGTCGGCAATTTCTTCCACGGTAGCCTCATTGGGGAGGTTGATCGTTTTGGAGATCGCGCCGCTGATAAAGGGCTGAGCGGCGGCCATCATGCGGATATGACCATGGGCATGGATAAAACGCTGGCCTTTTTTACCACATTTGTTCGCGCAATCGAATACGGACAGATGTTCGTCGCGGAGGAGCGGTGCGCCTTCGACGGTCATGGTGCCGCAAACATAGTCGTTCGCCGCTTCGATCTCCGCGTCGGAGAAGCCAAGCGCTTCCAGCAGGTTCCATTCGAAATTGTAATACTGGGCTGGTTTGAAGCCGAGCCGCTGCAGGCATTCTTCGCCGAGCGTATAGACATTGAATACGAATCCGATCTCGAAAGCCGAACCGACGGCGGCGTCCAGCTTTTTGATCTCTTCCGCTATAAATCCTTTTTCGCTAAGCGTTTGATGATTGATAAAGGGTGCGCCCGCAAAGGTGGCGGAGCCAACGGCATACTTGACGATCGCATCGATTTGTTTGTCGGTGTACCGCAGGTTCTTCAATGCGGCCGGCACGGATTGATTGATGATCTTGAAATAACCGCCGCCGGATAGCTTTTTGAACTTCACCAGCGCAAAATCAGGTTCGACGCCGGTAGTGTCGCAGTCCATGACCAATCCGATGGTGCCGGTGGGGGCGATCACCGTGGCCTGTGCGTTGCGGAAACCGAATTTCTCGCCCAACTGTACTGCTTCATCCCAGGCTTTGGTGGCGGCTTTAAGGAGATAATCCGGACAGTATTTCGCCTTGAGGCCCTGGGGCTTCACCTCCAGGCCTTCATATTCATCTGCGTCGTAGGCAGCCAGCCGATGGTTGCGCATCACCCGCAGCATCTCCTCCCTGTTCTCCTCATAGCGGGGGAAGGCGCCCAGCACTTCCGCCATTTCCGCGGAGGTCCGATACGCAACTCCGGTCATGATCGCGGTGATGGCCCCGGCAATTCCGCGGGCCTCTTCGCTGTCATATGCGATACCCATGACCATAAGCATGGAGCCCAGGTTGGCATAGCCGAGACCAAGGGTCCGGTAGTCGTAAGATAGCCGGGCAACTTCTTTTGAGGGGAACTGGGCCATCAGCACGGATATTTCGAGGACGGCAGTCCACAACCGGCAGGAGTATTCAAAGCCTTCGACGTCGAACGCATTGGTATCCTCGTTATAGAAGCGCCTGAGATTGACGGAGGCAAGGTTGCACGCCGTGTTGTCCAGAAACATATACTCGCTGCACGGGTTAGACGCCCTGATCGGGCCGCCGGCCGGGCAGGTATGCCATTCGTTTATGGTCGTGTCGTACTGGGTTCCCGGATCGGCGCAACGCCACGCAGCATAAGCCACCTGATTCCAGACTTCCCTGGAAGGAATGCGCTTCATGATCCGTCCATCGTGGCGGGCGACAAGTTCCCAGTCTTCGTTATTCTCCAGGCGGCGGAAGAATTCGTTGGGAATGCGGATGGAGTTATTTGAATTCTGGCCCGAGACCGTCCGATAGGCCTCGCCTTCGTAGTCGCTGGCATAACCGGCGGCGATAAGAGCGCCCACCTTTTTCTCTTCTTCCACCTTCCAGTTGATAAAGCTCATAATTTCGGGGTGATCCAGGTCGAGGCAGACCATCTTGGCGGCCCGGCGGGTGGTGCCGCCGGATTTGATCGCGCCTGCGGCGCGATCCCCGATCTTCAGAAAGCTCATCAACCCACTGGATGTCCCGCCGCCACTGAGCTTCTCCCCTTCGCCACGGATGTGGCTGAAATTCGTTCCGACCCCTGATCCATATTTAAAGATGCGGGCTTCCCGAACCCACAGGTCCATGATACCGCCGTCGTTGACCAGGTCGTCTTCGACACTGAGAATAAAACAAGCATGTGGCTGCGGGCGTTCGTAGGCAGAAGTCGAGATTTTCAGTTCGCCATCGGCGGCATCGACAAAGTAATGCCCCTGGGGTTTGCCGGTGATCCCATAACTTTCGTGCAAACCCGTATTGAACCATTGCGGAGAATTAGGCACGCACGCCTGGTCAAGGATGCTGTAGACCAATTCTTCGTAAAAGACCTGCGCATCCTTTGACGTAGCGAAATATCCATAACGCTCGCCCCAGACCTTCCAGCAATTGGCCATCCGGTGGGCAACCTGTTTGACGGAGGTTTCACGGCCAAGGGAGCCGTCGGCCTGCGGAACTCCGGCTTTGCGGAAATATTTTTGGGCAAGGATATCGGTGGCAATCTGGCTCCACCTTGCGGGGACTTCGACGTTGTTCATCTCAAATACGACCTCTCCACTGGGGTTGCGGATAACTGAGCTGCGGTAATCGTAGGTAAATAGATCGAATACATTGGTTTCTTCTTTGGTGAAGCGACGGGTGAATTGCAAGCCCTTCACAGATTGCGGTCTTGTTGCCATGAGTCAGTCCCTTTAGTTGTAAAAAATGATGGTTAGTTTTTGCGGCGGGTCGGCGGTTAACGAAAGTATTTTTTGATTTTGACATTTCCTTCTCCGAGATATCCCCAGATGTGCAAAACAGATGTGGATTTTTTCGAAGATGAGATGGATCGCGGCTTCCGGAATACCGCACAAAGTTCGGCTATTTTTTTATACACATCTCGCGGCGGCTGGTGCATGGGTTTGTAGCGGCGACCGCCAGGGTCCGCGTTTTGAATAACATCTTGCTAATCAGACTTCACTACCAGATCTGCGTATTCGGGATGACGTTTGAGGTAAGCCTGTACGAACGGACAATAGACTTTTACGGGTATGTGGTTGGAGCGTGCGTAGCTTAGTGCATACTCCGCCAGCGCGGACCCGATCCCACGGCCGCTGAGTTTGTCAGGAACTTCCGTGTGCATGAGGGTGAGCCTGCCATCGTACACCCGATATTCGAGGGAAGCGAGTTCACCATCGACCGATACCTGAAATTGTTGTCGTTCGGAGTTGTTAAAGATGCTGAGTGGTTCCATGCTGTGAATTTCGTCGAATTCCCCGTTTAAAGCCGAAAACTTTTCGCATTTTTGCAGGGACCGGATACATTCCGGTTTAGCGAATGAAGAAAGACATCTATGAATCTCTGTTGGCAAGGAAGGCAAAAGGCCAGCGCTCTTTCGTGGTACTGATCGATCCCGATAACGTAAACGCCAAGAAGCTGGATGAACTGACGACCCTTGCAGTAGGAGCCGGCGTAGATTACTTACTGGTAGGAGGTAGCCTCGTGATCTCAAATCACCTCGATGAGGTGGTCCAGCACATCCGCCGGAACTGTTCGATCCCCATCATACTCTTCCCCGGCACACCGGCCGGGATATCGCGGTATGCCGACGGGCTACTGTATCTTTCGCTGATCTCTGGCCGCAATCCCGAACTGCTGATCGGCCAGCATGTCATTTCTGCCCCGGCGGTCCGGAAGAGCGGGCTGGAGATCATCGCCACCGGATATATGGTCATCGACGGCGGCGCGCCGACAACCGTTTCCTATATTAGTAATGCAACCCCCATTCCGGCCGATAAGAACGAGATCGCGCTCTGTACGGCGATGGCAGGCGAAATGCTGGGAATGAAGCTTATCTATATGGATGCAGGGAGCGGGGCGCGGCACCCGATACGGGAGGAAATGATCGCATGCGTGGCCGGCAACATCGAAGTTCCGCTCGTCGTCGGCGGCGGCATCCGCGACCCCGAAAAGGCCTATCTTAACTGCAAGGCCGGCGCCGACATCATCGTCGTAGGCAACGCAATCGAAAAGGACCCCGGCCTGATCCACGAAATGGCCGCCGCGGTTCACTCTATTCAGCACGCAGGCTTTTGACCGGGTTGGCCAGCGCCGAGCGCAGAATGCGATAACCCGTAACACCGAGAGTGAGGATCAGCAAGGCCAATATGGGTATTACAAACATCCCGGCGTTGAGGCTGGCATGATAGGCAAAGGTAGCCAGCCACTTGTGCGCCGCCAGGGCGGCAAGCGGCAACGCAATTAACGCCGCCCAGCCGATCAGCCAGAGCTGGTCCACCGATAAGAGGAGCACCAGCCCATGTAGCGGCGCACCCAGCACCTTGCGTATCCCGATCTCCTTTGTTCGTTGAATAGTGATCAGCGAGACCAGCCCGTATAATCCAAGGCAGGAAATCAGGACGGCCAGCCCGGTGAAGGCATTGAATAGGAATTGCGTGGTCCGGTCGCTCTTGTACTGGGCATCGAATGCCTCATCCATAAACCAGTATTCGAAAGGTGTATAGGGGAAATGGCTCTTCCAGATCTGTTTGAGGCGCGGCAACTCTGCCGCCGACGTCTTTAGCAGCACAGCATTGGGCGGATCGGTCTTGTAGATCAGCAAAGCCGGTTCGATGGAATTGTGGAGCGATTTCCAGAAGAAGTCCCTGACCACGCCGATGATCCTGCCTTTTCTGTCTCCATCGGAGATCTTGCGACCGAGACCGCTCACCCAGCCCATCGAGCGGACAAAGGCCTGGTTGACGATGTAGTTATCCGTGCGGTCGGTAGCCAGGCTATCCGAGTAATTCCGCCCTTCAGCCAGCGAAATGTGCATCATCGGCAGAAATTGTCCGTCGATCAAGAACATATTACATAGCATCTTCCTTTTCTTTCCCTCC
>Ga0206918_1103_pt1 | contig 19664 bp, 18 predicted proteins | sample Alteio_BWOrgHeat_69_FD_152950 | JGI IMG/M metagenome (GOLD analysis project Ga0206918, IMG submission 152950) | Enriched cells from forest soil in Barre Woods Harvard Forest LTER site, Petersham, Massachusetts, United States -... | ecosystem: Environmental > Terrestrial > Soil > Temperate forest >... | reverse complement strand
CGGAAGCGTACTTTTCTTTTTCACTACAAAATTTGCTCTTCTCATGCTGCCTTCCCTCCTGAAATCGATGCTAAGGCGAGTCCGACCGCCGTCCCCATGAAAGGTGCGAGTTCAGCAACCTCTTCTGAATCACCACCGGAGAAGATATCGATATTTCTAAAAGGATTCACGACCACCGCCGGGACCTTCAAAAACTTCTCGATCACCTTTGCCACTGATTTAATTTGTGAACCTCCGCCCACGAGCAGCACGCGATCAATGCGCATCAAACTTTCCGCGCATTCTTGATAAAATTCGAGGTCCACCTTGATGGTTTTGAAGACATCGGTAAAAACGTCGTCGAGCACTTCCGTGACCGCCGTCTTATTCTCCCCAGGACCAACCAAGAAATCATAATCAAGCTTAATTTCTTCCGCCTGATCATAGTTTAATTTACAGCGCTCTTTGAGTTCCCGATTTACCGATCCGAAAGACTTCTTGCTTGAACGAGTTAAAGCGAGTACTCCCTCAGCAATCAAGCCGGAGTTCACGTGCGATTCGCCGAGGTCAAACACCACCACGACTTCCTTTGGATCAAGATAATCATTGAACTCGAGCATCGAGGTGATTGCCATCATTTCAGATTCAATTCCGCTTACGCGCAGACCCGCTTTTTTCCAAAATCTTCATTTGTGCAAGCACCACACTCTTTTTCACACAGTGGACTTTCACACCAGCAGGACTCACCACGAAATCAACACTATGCTCATCCATGTTCAATTGCCCCTGCTCCGCAACTTCTTGGGGCACCACTTGAATCAGTTCTTTTTCGCTCATCTTCGGTAACTCCAAATTGAACGACATCACTTCGCTATCTCTGATGGTGGTTGCGGCATTACTTGAAACCAAGGAATGAATTTCTAACGCGGCTTTGAAGGCATTGTCGCGATCGCATTGCACCGGAAAGTTATCAGACGTGAGGGCCAAATCTTGGAAAAAGTGATTCACGAGCTCCACTTTGCCATTTTTGCCTTTTTTAAGCTGAACGCCTTTGATCGTACGGGTTCCAAGATCCACACCGAGTATTGGTTTTTTGAAAAAGCTCATCCTTGCTCCTTTTTACTGAAAATTGAAAATAAGCGTTTTGGCTTTATCCCTAAAGCCTCGCTGGTGAATGCCGCATTGATTAAACGAAGGCGTTTGGTTTCTGCATTCATCAATACCAATTCGCAAAGCTGGTTGATTCGGCGAGGCATCCCCGCACTCAGCTCATGAATCACTTTAATTGCCGCGCTTTCAAAACGAATAAAGTTTCCATTCCCCACCTGTTCGATGCGGCTCTTGATATAACGTTCTGTTTCGATTGCATCCAAGCCTTGCAGAGTCGCTTGTGCACCGATTCTTTGTTTTAGCTGGCGAAGTTCCGGACGATCCAAAGTTTGTTGGAGTTCGGGTTGCCCGATCAATACGATCTGCAAAAGTTTTTGAGTTTTGGTTTCAAGATTGGTGAGCAAACGAATCATTTCTAGAGCTTCAATACTCATCGCTTGCGCCTCGTCAATGAGAAGAATCGAACGCTTCCCCTGTTCGAGACTGGCAAGTAAAAAAGAGTTGAGATGATCGAGATAGGCTTTGGTCGTTAACAGAGGTACTTTCGCCGCGGGAACTTCAAACTCTTCAATGATCGCTTGGAGCAGTTCGATTTCCGTAAACTTCGGATAGAGAATGAGCGCCGTATTCGCATGAGAAGAAATGGCCGTGAGTAAAATTCGAGTGAGAAGAGTTTTTCCAGTGCCCACTTCACCGGTGAGAAGACTAAATCCTTTTCCCTGGCGAAGAGCCACGTCGATCGAGCTCAATGCACGACTATGCTGGTGAGATGCATAGTAAAAATCCGGATCCGGTGTCTCGCCGAATGGATTCAATTCCAGGTTAAAAAATTTGCTATATATATTTTTCATAAGCCCTTCTCAGTAATCCTTTCGGACACATAGGCTCGACTCATGAATCTAAATTGGGAGCGTCATTTCTTTGGCGATTGAACTCGAAATTGATCTGCGGTCACGCTAAACGCGGCATCTTTAAAGCGATTATAAACAAGAAAGGCCTTGTCTTCAGTCAATTTACCGTCGACTCCCACCCCGACAAAAGTAGCCGCACCGGTAATGTCAGCTCCGCCAAACCATTCGGTCAGCTGTGAACTCACCCCCTTTTCGTCGAGGAGAGTCAACTCAATGAATGGAGCGCTCACTGGATCTGCTAAGCCGTACTCCTGCCACTGTGCCTTTTTCTTTTCGGGTGTTTCCGTAGAGAGGTCCACTACTACGCCCACCTCATCATAGGCTTCTTTGAGAAAGTGGTTCACAATCCTCGCATCGGCGGGATCAGTGCCCACAGTCCAAGCGCCTAAGCTACTCATCGTACAGGTCTTGTCCGCGACGCTTGCACACTTGAGTTCAATCAAGCCCTTCGGGCCTTTGATCCTGATCATCGTCACGGGCGTGTTCGCCGACGGCAAAGCAAGAGGACGCATCGACTGGCGCGTCTCTGCTTTCATTTTTTGTTGATGAGCGTATTGAAACCATGCTGCAATCGCGGCAGACATGGCGAGCACGGCGCCTAAAATCAAGAGCGTGGTTCGAGGTGGAGTCTTAGTCACAGACGCTTCCTCTGGAGCCATACCAAAACGCCGAAAAGCGCGATCGCAAATGGAACGACCACGATCGTGATCCAAAATAAATTGGTTCCATCTTTTTCTGAAATTTCCACTCGCCCCTGCTCAAGATCTTTCGTTCGGACCGAAATGAGACTCTCGTCTTCGAGTACCCAGCTCACCGCGTTCATGAAAAAATCTAAATTTCCGGCCAAACGAGCATATTGATTGTTCACCAACTGACTCGAGCCTAGCACCACAATCCGGGTATTGGTTTTTGAGTCTTTGATTTTTCCTGAAGTCGCCACCGCAACCGACAGAGGCCCCATCGTATCCTTACCCGCATTATACTCGGCATTTCCTTTGATAAAGGATTGAATGTCGCTCTCTGCCCAAGCTTGCGCACTCGACTTTGCCAGAGAGGCCGTTTTGAATCCAGCAGGCACAGTCGCGGTGAAATCGATCGGTCGTGCAAAGGGAAAATAGGTGGCCTGAGCGTAATCTTTACTGATGGTGTGCCCCGGATTGAATTGAGTGATCGTCACCAAAGAAGCATCGACCCCCATCTTTTTCGCCTCGGGATCCACGATCAAGCCAGCCTTCACATCCACTCCCCAAGCACTCAAAAGGTCGTGAAACTCGGGAGAAATATCGTCTTTTTTATTGAGCGAAGCCTCAACAGACACCACCGCACGCCCCCCGTGATTCAAATATTCGGCGAGGGTTTTGATCTCCGCCGGAAAAAATTTTCCTCGAGGTCCCATCATCAGGATCGAATTGCAGGTGGGAGAAATTCCATTCGAAAGTGAACTTTCATTCACCACATAGGACTGATCCAGCAAGGCCTTTTTCAGAGATTGCATCCCGTTTTGAGTCACGTCGTCGGTGCTCGCTTCGCCATGTCCCACGAGAAGGCAGACAGTCGAAGGACGCTCTTTTTCGATTTTAATGATCGCGTTTGTCACCTTTTCTTCGTTCAGATCATTCAATTTGATCGAGCGCCCCTGATAGGAAAGCATCAGGGTATCCATTTTTTTAACCTCGGCCGCCTTGGTTCGAGCCGGTTCCTTGATCGGATCAATGAACTCGAGCTTGAACTGAGGAGATAATCTCGCGTAATTCTCAAAAAGGGGCTGATAATGGTCTCTGGCCGAAGAAGTGCCATAGAAATCAGCTTTGAGTTCGCTCTTCAAACTTTGCATCACTTTTTCCGACTGATCGGAAAACGCGTGAATCTTATCTCGCGTAAAATCAATTTCTTGTTGATTGTGGGCACCGAGAAAATTGACGACGGCCACGATTCCGACCACCACCACCACCATCGCAAATGAATTAGTACCGAATGCAATTGAACGCTTATTGGATTCTTTTTTAGTCATGACTCAGTCTCTCCACCGATAGGAATCGAGAACCCGGTGGGTAAAAAACAATCCCAAGGCCACAAATGAAAGATAAAAAATCACGTCGGAAGAATTGACGATTCCCATGCTGAATTTACTGAAATGCTTATTCAGAGAAAGGTACTCCAGAACCACTTGCATCATCGGGCCGGCGGCCTGCGACGCGAGATTGATCAGCCAAAAAAAGAATCCGGCGGCGAACGTCATTGCTCCAGCAGCAATCTGATTTTCGGAAGTAGCGGAAAAGAAAATACCGCTCGAGAGATAACAACAGGCCATCAAAAACACGCCAAGATAATTAGTAAAAATAGGTCCTAAATCAGCGTTACTATATTTTAACAAGATCACGGGATACATCGACGTCGCGAGCAGCATCGTGGCCACTAACATCACCGCCGACAAATATTTTCCGAACAACATCTCCCCCACACTCACCGGAGAAGTCATCAAAAGCTGAATCGTTTGCATCTTTCGCTCTTCTGCAAACAAACGCATGGTAATGAAGGGAGTGATGAATAGAAAAATCACATTCATCGTTCCGTACACGGGCTGCACAATCCCCTCAGTGATGCTCGCCACTCGTCCTCCCATCGCTCGATACTGGAGCGTAATCTGAGCGACGTGATCCAAGTTAAAGAAAAAAGTCCAACCCATGATCAGCAAAAAACCCGCAATGATCACGTAGGCAATAGGTGAAGTAAAATAGGTTTTGTACTCTTTGGATGCAATCGTCCACATCTGACCAAAATTAAAGCTCATGATCTCACCCCGACCTTTTCTTCCGCAGTGGTCAACTGAAGAAAAACCGCTTCCAGACTGAGTTTTTCCGCTGCAAATTCCAATACGCCCATTTTTTCCTGCATCGCCACTTCCAGTAAACGATCCCGAAGCTCTCCCTGACCAGGATTAATCTCAATGGAAATCCGATCGCCCTCCGCGAAAACCGACTTCACTCCACTGATCGATTGAAGCGCGCGCATCCCCTTGTTACTGGCATCTTTTACCAGCATTTGAAAGGCCAGGCCCTGCTTCATCCGAGTCGTCAGGCGTTCGATACTGTCTTGGGCAACGATCACGCCCTTGTTGATCACGATGATGCGTTGGCAGGTTGCCGTCACTTCGGGAAGAATATGCGAACTAAGAATCACAGTATGCGCACCTTTGAGCGATTTGATGAGCTCACGAATCTCAATGATTTGAACTGGATCGAGCCCAACAGTGGGTTCATCTAAAATCAAAACCTTAGGCTCATGCACGAGCGCCTGAGCAAGACCAACCCGCTGACGATACCCTTTTGAGAGATTTCCGATCACGCGCCTACGCACATGGGTGAGCCCTGTTTTTTCTAGTGCGCGATCGACCGAGGATTTCAATTTCGCTTTTGGTACAAAGTGAAGGCGAGCTGCATATTCGAGATAAGATTCCACCACCATGTCGAAATAGACGGGAGGAATTTCTGGAAGATAGCCGACGTTTCTTTTTACATCCATCGCTTCTTCGAAAACATCAAAGCCAGCAATCTTTGCGGTCCCGGAACTCGCCGGCATAAAGCCCGTGAGAATTTTCATCGTCGTACTTTTTCCGGCACCATTCGGACCCAGAAATCCCACGATCTCGCCTTGATTCACACTAAAATTTAAATTTTCTATGGCCGTTCTCTGGCCATAGATCTTCGTGAGTCCTGACACTTCGATCATTGAACTGAGCATGTGTCTGATTATTGCTGAGCCGAATTAAATGTCAAGATTTTGGTGAAAACTAAAACAAACTCTCGTTACCGGTACCCAAGCCCTTACCGTCGTTGTTCCCCGTATTGGCCCAGATCTGCCCGGTAGATTGACAGTAACACCAACCACCGTCTTTGGCTGCGGTACCAAATACAGTACCACTTCCGGCAAGCACGGCCGATCCGCACTCCGTCGCATTCGTTTGAGGAATAGTATTGTAAATGGGTGAATCCAAGCAAGGTGCACCCTGCTGAGCATTCGGTGTATCTGCGGTCACGGTATTCGCAAAAAGAGTTTTTTCAACCGCAGACTGCCACGGATTCGGAGGTATCACGTTCTGCACAAAGGGACGATCCACCATCGGAAACAAGACCATATAATCGGCATCGGAAAAGTTATCTGCTGCACAGCCGCCCAAATAAGAGACGTTCGTTTTTGGATCCGCAAGATTCGCGAAGTTACAAACAGCATTGACTCCGACTGCTGGCCATATCGGAGGCAGAGGCCAGGCTGGCGGTGATTGGGGCGCGGGCGCATTCGTGCAACCCGTGATGTCGTTACTTTGAAGTGTTCCTACAAATGGAAAATCCAAAGATGTTTTTCCGCAACGAATGCGTTCCATCGCATTCATGACCCCGATTGCATTTCTCAGGATCGCTAAATTAGATTGAGCAGCCGCATTTTTTGCGTCTTTGGAAAAGTTCGAAAATTGAGTAATCCCGACAATAGCAAGGATCCCGATAATCAAGACGGTCATCAAGAGTTCAATTAGCGTGAAACCATCATGCCCAGCTTGATTTATTTTTTTCATTCTCTGATGTTTAAATTATCCATGAATACGTACTCGACTTCCAGCGAAATTTAAAATGAAAAACGTCGGTTAGCCATGAGCCAACCGACGTTCCAAAGTTTTAGATGAAAATCCTTAATTAGAACTGACTTTCAATACCGGTACCGGTACTCAAGCCGTCGTTGTTAGCAGTGTTAGCCCAGATCTGACCAGTCAGACCGCAATAACACCAGCCGCCCAATGGTTCTGTACCGGTACTCAACACATAACTGGTTGGAGCCGCTGCACCCGCGTCCGCTACGTCGAACACGACCGTTGCAGTGGAGCACTCAGTTGCATTCGCTGATACCGTTGTACCACCGCCAATATAAGTGGGAGCATTTTTACAAACGTTCGCATTGGTTGCACTCACCACGTCCGCACTCACGAAGTTCGCAATTGCTCCCGCCAAGGTCTCTTTCGGAGAAGTCCAAGGATTGTTTGGAATTGCGTTTTGTACGTAAGGTCTGTCGATTCCTGGAAACTTAGCATTGTACGCTGTATCCGCACCCACCGTTACCAGAGAACAAGCAGTGAAGTCTGTTCCGGTCGCTGGGTTAATAATGTTTGAAAAGTAACATGCCGCATTGGTATTCGTCGCAGCACAGGCAGTGATGTCGTTTGTTTGAACCGTGATTGGATCCGGAAACACCAAGTTAGTTTTTCCACAACGAACGCGTTCCATTGAGTTCATGACCCCGATCGCATTTCGAAGGATCGCGAGGTTGGATTTAGTTGCTGCGTCTTTTGCGTCTGCCGCAAAGTTGTTGAACTGCGTAATCCCGACCACAGCCAGAATGACAATAATCAATACAGCCATCAAAATTTCAATCAAGGTAAAGCCTTCTTGCCCTAATTTATTTAATTTCTTCATCTTTATTTATCACTCCATGAATCATTCTAACGTTAAATACATTTTGTCCGACTGGGTCATCCCCAACATCGAGATATTTTTAAATTTAAAACTATTATTATTTAATATTCGGAGAATTACAGGTCAAAGTAAAGCAAAAAAAACAGGTACTTCAGAATTATCTAATCATTTCATTCTGCCAACTTTTTGACGCTCCATTACCTCCCAATTCTTGAAGCATTCCTTAGATTGATCATATCGGAAGACAATACGGTGCGAAATCCCTCGTTTGGGCTAAACGGATGAGTTAGATTTTCTACATGAGCAACCAAATGCCCAGCATGATCGCAATCAAGATTGGAGACTTTCTTTTTCGTCATGCGTTTTTTCTCTATAATTTTATCTATCCTCGTTTCAAACGTCGCCAAGACCGCTACGAAATTGACTTAATCAAAAAAATATTGAAACCGGGTGACACCGTTTTAGACATTGGTGCGAATATCGGCTTTTATACCAGTTTTTTTTCCGCTCTCGTGGGAAAATCCGGGAAAGTGCACTGTTTTGAGCCCGATCGTCTCAATTTTCAGCGACTCAAAAAAAACACCTCTGCCCTCGATAACATCACTCTTCATGAGGCCGCCGCGTCCAATCTGAACGGAACCATCACGCTTTTTCAGTCAGACCTGCTGAACGTGGACCATAAAACCTATCGAACTACCGAAAGTGAGTCGGGTTATTCCGTTCCTTCCTTGAAATTGGATGATCTATTTACGAATACCAAAATCCATCTGATCAAAATCGATATTCAAGGCTTCGAATACTTTGCCTTTGAGGGACTGAAACAAACCTTGGCAAGAAATCCCGAGCTCAAAATTCTTACTGAGTTCTATCCCTATGGGATTCGCAATTCGGGCGCCACTCTCACGGCTTTTTTTGAACTTTTTTGGGAAAACGGTTTTCAAGCCTACCAAATCCAAGACGATAGTCTGGTCTTGCTCAAGCCTGCCGATCTTTCGAAATTTGAAAAACTAGATCAAGGTACATATTTCAATCTATTGATTACTTCTGAAATGCTGGGATAGGATCTCGGTATGAATCAATCCCGTGCTTTTAAATATATATTACCTGCGACGGCCTTACTGACCGCCTTGATCTACTGTCTGGGGTTGCATGGAGCATTTGTTTACGACGATTACCGACAAATCGTCACCAGAAAAGAGCTTCACAATATTTTCAACTTCCACGATGTGATCTTTTGCAATCTTCGACAAAATCGGGTTTGGCAAAATATTTCCTTCGCCCTGAATTGGACGATCGCGCCCGGGCAAACTTGGAGTTTCAAACTCTTCAGCCTGACACTTCATCTGATCAACGGCTCGCTAGTCTATCTCTGGCTGAAAAAACTCTTTGCCGATAAACCTTACCTGCCCATTCTCGCCGCTTCGCTGTTTTGGATTCATCCTCTCCAAATCCAATCCGTGAGCTACGCCATGGGCGCCGATATTTTATTCCACGGTTTTTTCAATCTACTGGCTCTCTGGTGGTATTCCAAGTACTCGCTCTCGCGGATGCCGGGATTGATCTTGATCTTGGCTGCCTCCTTATTAGCGAGGGAGACCTGCGTTCTCATTCCTTTCATCCTCTTGGTGTACGAGATCTTGATCCACCGAACTTCTTTCAAAGAATTGCCAAAACGAAAATGGCTGATCCTTTTTTTGATTCCCTTTCTCTACTATCCGCTGAGTGTGATTTTAAAGGATCCGGGAATATCCATGTATGCCGGCACGACCGGCACTGATCTATACCCGTTTTGGAAACACCTAGTTTCGCAACTTTATTTTCAATCCTTCTATCTCACTCTTTTCATGAATCCGACTCTGCAGAGTATTCTTCACGGCAATCCATCGATCAACGAGCCAGTCGTCATTTTGGGTGCGGTGATGGGCGCCTGCATTTGGATTGGGGGCGCACTTTTTCTCCTGCTGAAGAACAAAAAAATGCCGCGAGCAAGCTTTCTCGTTTTTTTATTTTTTCTGAATTATCTACCTACGAACAGCTTCCTTCAAATGGTCAATCCCTTTGCGGAATACCGCCTCTACATGAGCAATCTTTTACTTTGTGTACTTTTGGCCTTTGCTCTTCATCAACTCTCTTCGTGGCTCACCAAAAAAGCAAAGCTCACGACCGCCGAGATTACGATTCCGGCGATCGTTTTAGTTTCGTTTGGCATCTTTACCATGCAGAACGTGATGATTTGGAAAGACTGGAAACTCATTTACTCTCAAGCAGTCAAACGCTATCCGATGAACGACTATAATTATGTAGCGATGGGAGCGGAGTACTTGCACGAGAATAATCTTTCCGCAGCGATGGACAACTATATCGAGGCTCGAGTTTTATCCGGCTGGCTAAATGCCGAACTGGAAACGGACTATTATCTCGTCGCGGTCAGCTACTACAATGCGGGAGACTTTGTTCATGCTTGGGAAATCATGGACCGAATGGCTAAAGACTTCGCCAAGGAACCCCTGGATAAGAGCTTTTTTGTTTTCAAAGATACCTTAGAAGAGAAAATTAAATCTTTGGGCTTAAAGACCGAAAGCCATTGGGACTATGAAACGAAAATGCTCAATACCATCCGATCGAATCAAAAGGATATCCACGGATCAAAATGAGGCAGTCTCGTGCTTTCCCCTATGTTTTGCCCGTCGTCGTCTTTTTCACCGCTTTGATCTATTGCCTCGGACTTCATGGAATCTTTGTCTACGACGACATTGAGCAAATCGTAAACCGGAACGCCCTCCATCATCTGACCAACCTTCACGATGTTATTTTTTGTGGACTCCGGCAAAATCGAGTTTGGCAAAATATTTCTTTTGCTCTCAACTGGAGCATCGCACCGGGGCAAACCTGGGGTTTTAAACTCTTCAGTTTATTTCTACACCTCGCGAACGGCTCGCTTCTTTATCTTTGGCTGAAGAAAATGTTTGCGGACCAACCCTACCTTCCCGTCCTCGCCACCTCTCTGTTTCTCATTCACCCTCTTCAGATCCAGTCGGTCACCTACATCATGAGTGTCGATGTTTTGTTTCAAGCCTTCTTCTATTTCCTAGCACTCTATTGGTACTCCAAATATTCACTCACTCGGCTACCGGGATTGATCATGATCTTGATCGCGTCGTTATTGGCGAGAGAGACTTGTGTGTTCATTCCAGTCGTCCTGCTCGTGTATGAACTCTGGATCCATCAGACCTCTTTCAAGGATTTACCAAAACAGAAGTGGGCTGCCTTGTTCGCACTTCCCCTCCTCTACTATCCGCTCAGCCGAATCCTGCACGACCCGGGGGCATCCATGTATCTCGGGATCGGTGGGCTCTATCCTTTTTGGAAGCACCTCGCGACCCAGCTATATTTTCAGTCGTTTTACCTAGTTCTGTTTCTCAATCCTCGACTGCAAAGTTTGATTCACGCGAATCCACCTTTTGATCTCTGGCTCGCCGCCGGTGCAACGATCGGCGCACTCATCTGGGTTGGCGGTTTTGGCTTCCTACTTCGGCAGAGAAAACATTTCCCGCGAGCAAGTTTTTTTATCTTTCTATTTTTCTTGAGTTATCTCCCCACCAATAGTTTTCTGCAGTTGATCAATCCCTTTGCCGAATACCGCCTCTACCTCAGTAATCTTCCTCTTTGCATACTTTTGGCTTACGGAATCCTCAGACTGAGCTCCCGACTTACGGTGCCAGCCGTGATCCTGACCTACTTTGCGGTCTTCACCTTTCAAAATGTGATGATCTGGAAAAGTTGGGACCTCATCTTTAATCAGGCCTTCCATCGATACCCAAACTACGATTTTAATGCGAACGGAATGGGTGTGGAATATCTTGCGGTCGCGTGGAGAGAGTATCAATCCGGAAATTACCCGCGCGCATGGGAGATCGTCGGCCGGATCGAAAAAAGCACGGGCCGATATCCTCTACCCGCACGCTTCTTCAACTTGAAAGACGCCTTGGAACAAAAAATGAACGCACTGGGGCTCAGCACCGTCCACCATTGGGATGAAGAACATGAACCAATTCAAAAATAATATGATCAATCAAAACCGCGCCCTTCGATATTTCTTGCCCGTCATCGCAGTCTTCACGGCGATCATTTACTTCCTCGGATTTAAGGGAGTATTTATCTACGACGATTATGCGCAGATCCTCAAGAAGCCTGAGCTTCATGATATTTTTAACTTTCACGATGTTATTTTTTGCGGACTTCGTCAGAATCGCGTCTTACAAAACATTTCATTTGCCCTGAACTGGACCATCGCCCCTGGCGAAACCTGGAGTTTTAAACTCTTTAATTTATTGCTTCATTTAATCAACGGCTCCTTGTTGTTTTACTGGTTGAAAAAAGTCTTCGCAGACAAACCCTATTTAGCGATTCTGGCGACCTCGTTATTTCTGATTCACCCCCTTCAAATTCAATCCGTCACCTATGCGATGGGCGTGATTATGCTCTTCCACGCATTTTTTTATCTCCTCGCCTTGAATTGGTATGCCAAATATTCCCTGACCCGCATGCCGATGTTGATGCTCATCGTGGCGGTATCTCTCGTAGCGAGAGAAACCTGCGCCCTGATTCCCCTCGTGCTTCTGGTTTATGAACTCTTGATTGTGAAGACCCCGATCAGAGAACTTCCAAAATCGAAATGGGCGATTCTTTTTATGGTCCCCTTTCTCATTTACCCACTCAGCATTATTTTACATGATCCGGGAGCATCGATGTATGCCTCCTACGGAGGGCTCTATCCGTTTTGGACCCACCTCGCCTCACAGGCCTATTTCCAATGTTTTTACTTACTCCTGTTTATCAATCCCACGCTTCAAAGCCTGATTCATGCCAATCCGCACTTCGATGCTTTGCACATCCTGGGGACAGTGATCGGCGTATCCATATGGATCGGCGGACTCGTTTTCTTGATCTCAAAATATAAAACTCGCCCGCGCGCGACCTTCTTCGTCTTTCTTTTCTTTCTCAATTACCTTCCGACGAATAGCTTTGTGCAATTTATCAATCCCTTCGCCGAATACCGTCTTTATCTCAGCAATCTTTCTCTTTGTGTCCTGCTCGCCTATGGACTCCATGTTCTCGCTACCTGGCTCACCGAAAAGGCAAAGCTCACGGCTGCTCATATCACGGTTCCTGCAATCGCCTGTTCCATCTTTGCAATATTTACTCTGCAGAACGTGATGATCTGGAAAAATTGGGAACTCATTCTCGCCCAGGCGATCAAACGCTATCCAGCAAACGATTACAATTATCTGATTCAAGGCATCGAATACCTACATGCCTACGATTTTAAGAATTCGTACAATAGTTTCAATCAAGCCCGCTTCCTCGCCGGCCGAATGGACGCCGAACTGGAAAGTAATTTGTATATTTTAGCGGCATCCTGCTACCAAGCGAGAGACTACTCACTCGCGTGGCAAATCGTGGATCAAATGGAGAAAGACACTCAAAAAGCGCCGCTGGACGAAAATTTTTCCAAATTCAAAGATGAGCTCGAGCAGAAAATGAAGAGCTTAGGACTGAGCACGGAAAGTCATTGGTCTGGAAACAGCGGGGTGGTGAAAGCGATGAGTACCAAAATGCTGCTTAAGGGCGCTCCATCGGCAACGCCAGCACATTGAAGCCACCAAGCGGTGGAAGTTTTTTTCTAAGTGCTTCCGCGTTCAACGGAATCTCCTGCTTCCCATTTTCAGTATAGAAACGATAATTCAGTTTCGCCATGAACGCGATCAGGGCCTCCAGCGAGTCCCCCTGCTCCTCTAAAGAATACGGAGTCACTTCCAGAATCATTTTTGGTCTCATTTCAGAAAGCATCTGAGCTCCTCCGCTCAACACCTTAAATTCAAAACCATCCACGTCCAATTTAATCAGATCAATTTTTTTCAGTCCTAACGTCTTCACGATGGAATCAAGACTGGCCACTTCCGAATTGCCCACCGAATTCAGATGTCCTCCGTGAATGGGATGCGTCTCGCCCGATTCCAGTTTCCAGCTCGAATAAATATGCTTGGGCATATCGCTCTTCAAATCGGAAAGAATCATCTTCATCGGAAATAGCGACGACTGAAGATCCGGATTCAGGCTCGCATTTTTCGTCATCTTCCCAAAAGCCCAATCCGTCGGTTCGAAGGCGTAAACTTTACCGGACGGTCCCACGAGCTTGGCCATCGGCAGTGCATGGGCTCCGACGTTGGCTCCGATATCCAGGGCAACCGCTCCGGGAAACAAGTGGGTGCGAAGCGCGGACGTCGTTGATCTTTCGAATTGTCCAAATAGGTAAATCGAGAGGTCAATTCCTTCACTCAAATCAAGATTCCAACGGAGTCCCGAGCGGACGCATTCCACCTGCTCACTCTTGGCGCCCACGCAAGCACGCGCCGTTTTCACGGTTTGATAAAGCACACGGGCGATTCGAAGTTTGAGTTGGGTGTTCATGCCTGCCTACGAGGATACCATCGAAAAATCAATTTTACTAAAAAGGAAAAGAGGAGCACTGCGGTTTTTTCAGGATTTCGCTGACCATACCCGCATCGTAAATCGACATGCCCTGATTCGAGAAGACGGCCGCATTCCGATCCGGGTCCCAAGCGGGCTTCTCACCTTCGGGTACCAAAAACCAACGAACCCCATTCTCCTGTAAGATTTTTTGAACATCGACCCATTGGTGAATGGACGACAAGATCTTTAAAAGGGCCATCCGCTTATTTACGATGTCACCCACGCAGGAGGAAGCTTCCTCTTTCACCTGCACCGCCGGGCGTCCGATAAAGGCCGCAATGCCGCTCAAGGAAGAAAGTTCAATCAAAGGACCATCTGAAATCGATTTCACAGATGCCTCTCCCATCGCCAATACATCTCCTGGTCTCGCATGAGCTTGAAGATATTCAGCAGACTCCAGCAAGCCCGGACGAATCACTTGATTGTGGAGTCGTGCCATCGACCAAGGCAATGTTTTAGCGTCGGGACGCGCTGGATTTAGGTTCCAATTCAAAAAAATCGTTCCAGCAAAAATACAAATCAAGAAGGAATATACCCAGGGTTTCACTTTTTCTATTTTCGATGCGTCGTTCTTCATCAACTTACCCGCGTAAGCGATAGTATAAATCGCGATCAACACGTACACGAGAGGGAAATGGCGATGCTTATATTCAGTGAGGTCTCCATTTCTAGCCATTGGAGCAAAAAGCATCAGCGCAACAAAGTTCACTAACACAAATAAAGGAAGCGCATCGATGGGATGAAAACCAAAACGACGAATGTTGAGTCGAAGCATGAGGGGATAGAAGACAAAGTAAATCCCCAAAACTGCGATCAAAACCATCGTGAGTTCCACGGCGATCATCGAAAATTGAATGCGTGAATGTTCGAGCACAATTTTCAAGTAGCCGTACGGATCGGAAAACTTCAACCAAAGCGCGTGGAGATCAGGCGAAAAACAAAGAGCCAAAATGCCGATCATGATCACACCCAGCATGGCTCCCCGGAGTGCTCGAATTTTAGAAGGCCAACGATGAATGAGTTCCACACCCAAAATCGCCGGTGCCAGCAGCATGAACATTTGCAGGCGGATGAAGAGGAGTGAAAACAACAGCGCCACCGTGAGTAAAAACAATTTTCGCCCCTGTTGCTTCAAGTAAGCGAGCATTGCAGCACATGCCGCAGCCGCCACCCCCACCGCGTAGCCACCACCGGGGCTCGCAAACATCAGCCAATCAAAATCAAACCATCCAGCGTGAATAAAAATGGAGTACGCCGGAAGACAAATGATCCCGGTCAATGCGACTAGCCCGCTCAGTCGTCCGCCCAACTCCACCGCAAACACATAAGTTCCAAAAGCAGCAATCAGAAGTCCCATCGGTAGTAGACATGAAGTGGCAAGCGCCAATCCCGACAAGCCTGAAACAGATTGAAAGGAGGCCGGTATCAAGTAAGGTGCATAATGATAAAAAAAACGACTCACTCCCGCGAGTTGCATATTCATGCCCAAGGCCAAGGGGCTACCAAAGGATGAAATCGTGACTCCATGTAAATAGTAATCGCTCCAAAGATGCAAGACTCCCGAATTTTTCAAGGCGACCGGACTTGCCAGAGGAATTCTCGTCAAGAGCAAGAGCACGATTGAAAGAGCGGCAGCAATCATCAAGTCCGTCCACGCAACTGGAAATCGCTCACTTGAGTTTTTGATTCGATAAAAGCCGAGAACGAACAGGGGCACCGCACTGATGATCAAAGCCGTAAAAGCCGATAAACCGAATATCAAAGTCAATGCCATCATCGGCAGAGAAAGTACGACGAAACCCAGCGTAAAGGCCAGAGGTAGGCGTGCCTTGATCTCGCGCCAACGACTCACCCACAAAACCCATTCCCCTGCTTCCGTCAAAATCGCACAAAGCATCACCGAAAGTAAAACCAGCGCAGGTGTGATGCTCGCACCGCCCAGCCACATCGAGGTGAGAAGGTAGACACTCGCGATCAGGTTGAAAAAAAATGGTCGATCCGCGGTTCAAGAACTTAGTCATCATTTACTCACATCATGATCACATCGAACCCAATTTACCGCAACCGCACCATAATGTTTTACGGCAATGTATTGGAGAGGCCCATGATCATGCTCCTTGCAGTAGGTCTCCAGAAAATGAAAAGACGAACCGCTTGCCGCGATCGGAACGCCCGTTTTACTAAGTAAGCGATCGATCATCCCCCGCCCCTGATGTTCCTCAGCGGACGCGAGCGAAAAAGGTGCCAAAGTAAATACACCCAAGGCGTAAAGCTGTGGTTGCACCGTCGTTGGAGGTAGACTCATCACCGGATAAATCGCTTCGTAAGGAAATGCAGAACCCCAAACCACCACGGGTTCAGCCGGAAAATCCGCCCACACTTTGTTAAAGTCTCCACTGATACTCTTTAAATAACGTGACTTCGTCATCAAGGGAATGGCGTTTACCAGGGCAGCAAGCATCAAAACGCCTACAATCATCCACTTCCGCTTTTGAGAAAAATTCGTCACCAAAAAAGGCGCGACCGTCAGCAGAGAGATTAAGGGAAAATAAACTCGCAAAATTCCGGGTCGTCCGAAGAGTCCCATCGCGATGATGATGCTCAGGCACAAGCCCCAACTCAGGGCTAGCTGCCACGAGGGGCTTAACAAAAATAACAATAATGCCGCTGCCATCGAAATCAGGATCAGCGGATGCCACAGGGCTCGCAATCCAATCCAAACGTTGCTCGCTGCATTTCCCCGCATCGGCACCGGCCCCAATTCATGGAGCATCGTTCGTAACCTATTTGGATCAGCCAAATGCGGGTCTACGAAAAAAAAATCTCTCAGCAAGGCAATATCATTGGCGCTGTATCCAAATTTGTTCCGGAGCTCCGGCCGTTTTTCCAAAACCTCTTCGGCCCGATAATCCGTAAAATGAACCCGTACCGGATTGAGGTCGTTAAAGGCCTTCCACTCCGGCCCCTGATAAGCCTGATGATCGATCACTGCAGAAAGCAGTGTCATGGAAAACAAAATTGAAAAAACTATTTTGGAAGAGCGTGTGCGGAAAAGTTCACGCCAGGGCAATAAAGGTAGGGCCATGACGAAAACCAAAATAGACTCGTGGTTTCTCACGAGGAAACCCAACCAAGCCAAAACGCTGCTGAATGCCAAGACTCTCCAATTATTTCGTCTCGCGTAGAGAGTCCAACAGATCACGGCGGCGACGACTAAAAAACCGGCGTTGAGAGTGAACTGAGGGAAAAGAATCGCGCGAGTAAACATTAAGACTAAAACCGAAAGACTGGTCAGGTAACCCGCACCGAGTGCAAACAAACCATAGAGGATGACCGACGCAGAAAGGATCAGAACGCTGTAGCTGGCAATCGTATAACCCAATACACCGTGAATGGTCGGAATCGCGCGAACGAGGTATCCCCAAATGACATTCGAGAATAAGAGGTTCGGTGGCGACCCACTCGCCGCCATTCCGTAGCCGTGGGCAATCATCGACATCCCGACGTCGTCGTTGGTCTCCCACATCGGAGAAAAGAATTGTAAAAGAATAAATACCAGCAACATTACCGTGGCAAAGGACGCTAGCATCAACCAAGGTCTTTTCATCACTAATTGATTTTCTCTTTGACGACGTACTGAGGTATTTTATTCATGTTCATATAGATCCGGCCGACATACTCACCGATCACACCCAACATCATCATGATCATTCCACCGATAAAAAGCAGGGCCGACATCATCGAGCTATATCCCAAAGGCATGGCGGGATATTTAAATTTTTCGATCACTACCACTACGATATAAATAAATCCAATCGTGGAACAGCTAATCCCCAAAACAGTTGCCACCCGAAGCGGAAGCACCGAAAAAGCGGTGAACCCATTTAGCCACAAAGACAGCAGCTTAAAAAAAGTGTAATTCGAACGTCCTGCTGCCCGCTCCCGGTGATCGGTGGCCACATCGGAGATATTACTCGTCGTCCGGAGAAACAACCCACCGATGTAAGGATAGGGATTCGTGCATTTTGCCATTTCATCGATGATATTTTTGCGAGCCACCCAAAAATTACCCATATGCAGGTGTTTTGGTTTTCCGATCAACACACGCGCCATAAGGTTATTGATTTTGCTTCCGAAATTTTGAAAAGCGCTATTTCTCTTCACCTTAAACTTAGCAAAAACAACGTCGTAACCCTCGTCGATTTTATCCACTAACTTCCAAAGTTCGCCCACCGGAGACTGCCCATCATCATCGCAATAAACCACGAGATCCCCACTGGTCTCAGCAAAACCGGCCAAGGTCGCATTGGCTTGTCCGAAGTTCTTCGTCAGATTAATCCCTTTGATCTTGGGATTCGTCTTAGCAATTTTTTTGATCACCTCGAAGGTCTGGTCTTTAGAGCCGTCGTTCACCAACACGACCTCGTAGTCGTTCCCATTTCTAGTGCCCATGACCTCGACGATTTCAGCCACGGTCGCCGTGATGGTTTCACTAGAATAATAACAAGGAATCACAAAGGAGAATTTGGTCATTTTTTTAACCGATCTATCATCATCTGGATGGACTCGATATTATCAAAGTTTTCCGGAAGCATGTCGGCTCCATCAATGGTGATTCCAAAATCCTTTTCTAATTCAGCGACGAGATGAATGACGTCCAAGCTGTCCAATAAGCCGTCCGCACCAAAGCTTTTGCTCTGTGCAAAATCCACATCCGGTCGAATATTTTTTAAAGTCTTAGCGATTTTTTCCATCGTCATAATTCTTCCTGATGAGTGCGACGTCGACCTTACCCGTGCTTCCGATTGGCAATAAAGGAAGCTTAACATAGGAAGTCGGAATCATATATTTAGGCAGTGCCCCTATCAGTTTATTCCTTAGGAAGGTCTCGTCAATTTCTTTATGTTTACTTTCGAAAAAACAGACCAAACTCTTCTCTTTTGCATCATAGAGAACACAGGCATTGTCTATTTCTTTGAACCTTAAAATCGCTTGGTCAATTTCGCCCAACTCGATCCGATACCCCATGTGCTTGATCTGACGATCTTTCCTGCCATGGTACTCCAGCTCTCCCCGAGCGTTGTATTTTACAAAGTCCCCGGTTCGATAAATCTTTTCGGGATAGTGTTGGTTCAAAGGGTTTTGAATAAATACGGTGGCCGTTTTTTCAAAATCGCCCCAATATCCGAGGGCCAAGGAACTTCCCCGTACACAGAGCTCACCCAAACTCGTCGTATCATTGGCTTCGATCAAACGATTCTGCTCGTCCAACACCAATACGTCCGTATTTCGACAAGGCTTCCCAATTGGTAAGGACTCATGGTCGGCAAAATCGCGATCGACAATATAATGGGTACAGGTGACGGTGATTTCAGTCGGCCCATATAAATTGGCAAACAATGCTTCGGGTAAATGCTTTCTCCAATAATTCAGAGTTTTAATCGGCATGACCTCGCCCGCAAATAAAACTTTTTTTAGCCGATCGCATTTTTGCAAAGACAAGGCGTTCGAATTACTCACTTGGTTCATCGCCGAAGGAACCCAGTAGATCGTGTTGATTTGTTTTGCATCCATGAACTCCGCGAGCTTTGCAGGGAAAGTAAAAAGCTGCTCCGGGATAATATGCAAGGTTGCACCCATTTTCATCGGCACGAAAATATCGACGACC
>Ga0206918_1102_pt1 | contig 19748 bp, 16 predicted proteins | sample Alteio_BWOrgHeat_69_FD_152950 | JGI IMG/M metagenome (GOLD analysis project Ga0206918, IMG submission 152950) | Enriched cells from forest soil in Barre Woods Harvard Forest LTER site, Petersham, Massachusetts, United States -... | ecosystem: Environmental > Terrestrial > Soil > Temperate forest >... | reverse complement strand
TCAAGATAAATAGCGCCCATCAGCGCTTCCAGCGCATCGGCAAGAATTTTCTCTTTCTTCTGCCCGCCGGATTTCATTTCTCCGGCAGATAATTTCAAATGCTCCGCAAGGCCAATCACCTGCGCAACGTTCACCAGCGCCTCCTGCTGCACCAGCCCGGTGTGACGTTTGGCAAGGCTGCCTTCCGGCTCCCCCGGAAAAGCGGCGAACAACAAGTCCGCCACGGCGAGACCGAGTACGCGATCGCCCAGAAATTCCAGGCGCTCGTTGTCGCTCTTGTCATTCTGCGTGCTGGAATGTGTCAGCGCCGTTTCGCACAAAGCCGGATCGGAGAAAACATAGCCGATCTTTCTGCCGAGCGCTTCCGTCATATCAGATCTTGTTGACGTTTTTAAGGAAGCGGCTATAGCGGACGGCCTTGGGATATTCGATCAGCCTGCAGCCGAGCGAACGCACAAGCGCAAAATCGCCGTTGCGGTCGCACTTGTCATCGATGCCTTCCGTCGAGAAGAAGATGAACCAGGCGCGGCCGATCAGGTTCTCGGCGGGAACGAAGCCCAGGTCATCGGAGCGGCTGTCGAGCGAGCTGTCGCGGTTGTCGCCCATCATGAAATAATGCCCCGGCGGCACGGTATAAACAGGCGTGTTGTCAAACCGGCCATTGTCGGAGATCTGATAAATATAATGCTGCACACCGTTCGTCAGCGTCTCGATATAGCGCTTGTACATCACAGAGCGCCCGTCGTCGGAGATGTACTCCATGCCTTTATAATCGAGCATTACGGGCTGGCCGTTGATGTTGAGGACGCCTTTTATCACCTGTATCCGGTCGCCCGGCAGGCCGATCAGCCGCTTGATATAGTCGATGCCTACTTTTTTGGGCTGTCGGAACACGACGATATCGCCGCGCTTCGGCTTCCCCGCGTCGAAAAAGCGCCCGTCGAAATTGATGAGGTCCATCGGGAAGGAATATTTGCTGTAGCCGTAGGCGTATTTCTCGACAAACAGGTAATCGCCGATCTGCAGCGTCGGCAGCAGCGAGCCGGAAGGAATGTTGAACGGCTCGAAGAAGAATGAGCGGATAAGCAGCGCAATCGCCGCCGCCACAAGCATCGCCTTGACGAGTTCATAAAGATCGTCCGGCTGTTCTTCCTTGATGACCGGTGCGGCGCGCGCGGCATCTTCCATCAGTGATTCTTGTAGAGATTCTTGCATCATTTTTGCCCTTCTGGCCCTGGCCTCTGTCTCGCGCTGATCTTCATCGCGTGCAGCTTGTTCGAGCTTTTGCCTGTGTTTTTCTCTGTCTTCATTAGTGATCATTTTCTATACTTCATTCTCTATCTTGGGCGGAGATAACCACGAAAGCCAGTGCCATGAGCGCTTCATCCGTCAGGCTGACATGTAGCTGTGCAGTCATACCCTCTGGCGTTATGGCGGTCAAACGGTCTTTAGCACCTCCTGTGAGGACAAGCTGCGGCTGACCGTCCGGATTATTGCTCACGACGATATCTTTTAAGTATATATCATTGCTTATCCCCAAGCCCAGCGCCTTGGCGCAAGCTTCCTTGGCCGCCCAGCGTTTGGCATAGCCTGCTGCTCGTAACTGCGGATTGTCCGCCGCCTGTTTCTCGACTTTTTCGGCTTCCTCCGCACCAAAGCAGCGCGCGATAAACCGCGCGTCATGCTTCTCCAGCACTTCAGCCACGCGCGCGATACTCGCCAGATCTGTCCCGATACCTAAGATCAATTTGTTTTCCCTAGAGCAAAAATCATACCTGACCATGCCTGAAAGATGGAAAACCCTCAACTGTTTGTTTTTGTTCTATAAATTTATGGATAACTTTTGTTGACATAGGGTTTTCGATTATGTTACAAGCGCTGTAGGCAACGTTAAGGAGACCCACATGACCAACGAAAAAAAACCTGCGCCGATCGAACTGACCGAAGTTTTTAATCTCTATAGAATACATTGCGGCAACTATGGTGGCAATTACGTTCAATCTCATGAAAAGCTCGGCGAACAGGAGAAGCCCCTTCCCCTTAATGCCGGTGATTTTATCTTCGTGCTGGATATTCCCGCCAATGATGCAAACGCACCCTCCAAAGCCTCGGCAACAGTTGAGCCCTTAACAGGCCCGCTGTCAGGCAAAAGATTCTACGTTAAAGAAACCATGAATCAAATAAAACAAAAACGCGCCGCCGCGCGAAAGCTTTAATTATTGATTAGCTTAAGCGTCCGTCAGCCGCTTCCACCAACCCTTGCGGTTTTCCTGCGGCTGGCCGCCGGAGGACTCGGGCTGGGGTGTATTGGCCGGATCAGGCAACCTGCGGTGTTCCTCGTTGGAAGAATGTTGTGGTGCCTGTTGCCTTTCGCCACTGTTGTGAGCCGGTGCAGCACCCTCATGTATTGAAGGCTGCGGTCCGCTGCCGGGTTGAGGATTTTCAGCGTTATTGAAGCTGCGTCCGCCTTCGCGTTGTCCTTCTCTTGGTCCGCCCTGTTGTCCGTCCCTGCCGCCGCGTTTTCTGCCACGGTTGCGTCCGCCGCGTCTGCCGCGACGGCGTGCGCCGCCATTGCCGTCAGCGCCGGCAGCCTCGTCATGCGAGGCACCTTCACGCGGAGCAGCATCTCTATTCGCGCCATCTCTATTTGTGTTATCCCTGTTTCCGGCATGTCTGCCCCTGCCACCATCACGGTTGCCGCCATGACGATTGCCGCCATCGCGGTTGCCATGCGGACGGTGTTCGCGCCGGGGCGTCTCGTCATCGCCGCCAGCGGTTTCCTCATCAGCGTCGTAATCCGAAGACAAAGGCTCGTCATCGGCTGCGCTCTCGTAAACTTCGGGCAGGTCGGAAATATCCACCGTCGAGACCGGCGCATGGTGATGCGCAGGGCGGTCGGCGGGGACATAGCCCGCAGCGCGGACGATATCGATGGTGTAGTTGGGCTTCAGCAGCGTGTCGTTGGCCTGCAGCTGGACGCGCATGTTGTAGCGCTTCTCGATAGCAGCGAGGTGGTCACGCTTGTTGTTGAAGATATAGAGAGCCACTTCCGTCGGCACGCTGACCTTGATCTCGGAAGCGCGGGCACGCAGGCCCTCTTCCTCGATCGCGCGCAGAACGATGACACCGGTGGTCTCGATCGTCCGGGTCAGACCGGCACCAGCGCAATGCTTGCACACTTCAAAGTTGGTTTCGACAAGGCTGGGGTGCAGTCGCTGGCGTGACAGCTCCATCAGCCCGAAAGCGGAAAGACGCCCGATCTGGATACGTGCGCGGTCATGCTGCATGGCATCGCGCATCTTGCGCTCGACGATGCGGTTGTTGCGGGCATCTTCCATATCGATAAAGTCGATGACGACGAGCCCGCCCTGGTCGCGCAGGCGAAGTTGTCTTGCGATTTCCTCAGCAGCTTCAAGGTTGGTTTTGAGCGCAGTCGTCTCAATGTCGCGGCCTTTGGTGGCGCGGCCCGAGTTGACGTCGATCGAGACCAGCGCCTCTGTCGGGTTAATGACGATATAGCCGCCGGATTTCAGGTGAACGGTCGGGCTGTGGATGGCGTCGATCTGGTTTTCCACCTGGTAGCGGAAGAACAGCGGCATGGATTCATCTTTATAAAGCTGGACGCGGTCGACGTGTGACGGCATCAGCATGCGCATGAATTCGCGTGCACTCTTGTGGGCTTCTTCGCCGGCGACATGCACTTCATCGATATCGCGTTTGTAGAGGTCGCGGATCGAGCGCTTGATCAGGTTGCCTTCTTCATAGATCAGCGCGGGCGCGGATGATTTGAGCGTGAACTCGCGGATCTGGTCCCACAGGCGCAGCAAGTAGTCGAGATCGCGCTTGATTTCAGCGGCCGCGCGGGCGACACCTGCGGTGCGCAGGATCACCGACATGCCTTCCGGCACGTTAAGCTCCTGCAGAATTTTCTTGAGGCGCTGGCGGTCCTTGGCGTTGGAAACCTTGCGGGAAACGCCGCCGCCGCGCGGCGAGTTCGGCATCAGCACGCAGTAACGGCCCGGCAGGGAGATATAGGTCGTGACCGCCGCGCCCTTGTTGCCGCGCTCTTCCTTGCTGATCTGGATCAGCATGATCTGGTTGCGTTTGATGACTTCCTGGATTTTGTAGCGGCGCTTGATGCTGGAGCGGTAAACCGGCGCATCGACAACGTCGCCGCCGACAATTTCAACATCCGGCTCTTTTTCGCCTTCTGCAGCTTCGACGGGATCGTCACCTGTGGCGGCAGTTTCATTGTCGCCGGAAGCGGCAGCCGAGACGTCGCTGTGCGCGCCGTCTTCATCGCCATTGGCTTCGACAAGGGTTTCTTCGGCCTCAGGCAGCGCATCGCCTTCTTCGTCATCGACGGCTTCGCCAGCCGTGACGGCTTCATCAACAATGGTTTCCTGACCGATATCAGCCGCGAGAGAGCCGGTATGCGTGGAAACGTAATGCTCTTCTCCGGCAGCTGCCTCAGCACCCGCCGCGCCGTTTTCTTCAGCGCCGTGACCCTCTTCATCGTCCAGACTTTCACCGGAAGCAGCCAGTTCGGCGGCATCTTCCTCGTCTTCACGGGCGGCTTGCGCGGCAGCTATAGCGCGCTCTTCAGCCAGCAGGGCTTCGCGGTCGGCGATAGGGATGCGGTAATAGTCGGGGTGAATTTCAGGGAAGGGAAGGAACCCATGGCGGTTGCCGCCAAAATCCACAAAACATGCCTGCAACGAAGGCTCTACGCGCGAGACCTTGACGAGGTATATGTTGCTTTTAAGTTGTTTGCGAACAACGGTTTCGAAGTCGTATTCTTCAAGCTTGTTACCGGAGACAACCGCGACCCGTGTTTCTTCAGGGTGGGTTGCATCAATCAGCATCCGTTTAGTCATTTTAGTATCCTTTATCGATGCTGCCTGCCCAACATCCCGTAGCGACAATGGGGAAATGGCGGCGCATCATGTTACTCTCAAGGCTGGCGGTGTTTAAAACAGACTTCCGTCTACTGTTACCGTTATCGGGAGCGCTAAAAAGTAAAACCTAACGCTACTTAATCAGTCTGTCTTCTATCACCGGGCTCGTTTCACTGCCTTTAGAGCAGGAGGTATTCGAAACAAGCCAACCTCAAAATTCGTTGACCAGAGCGCTCGCTTACACATAATTATTTAATAGAGCGCTCTTTTGTCGCACCCCAAGTATACCTACCTCAATAGATTCGCCGCAATGGGTATTTTTTATACATAATACATAAGATTGGAGTCATTCACCTATAAAAGTAATATTTGTACATAATTAATATTTGACATACTGCGCTACAAACTATATGTTAATATTAAATTTAATGGAGCTAACACATGGTCGTTAACATCACCAACCCAAAGGCTATTGAAGAATGGCTGCAAGAGATGTCCGACGGGAAAGACGATATCGCGATTTGGCTGCAGAAGGCGTTTACCAAGGCGCTGAAGAAGCGAGAGGAAAGCGCGGTGCCGTTGCGGCAATGGCCGGAAAATCCGCCGGAGTGGATGAAGCCGGATGGTATCTATCATGAGTTTCAACCTGACTCGGAGTTGAAAGAAAAAGTCTCGCATATCAGAGACTGGCTTGTAGCAGCAAAGCAACAGGAACCCGCTTTTATCCAGAACCTCTATCCCATGGACCTCACCAGCGCCTTCAACAAAGCACAAAAATACTTCGCAAAACAAAACCAGAGAAACTCGAATATCATCGAGGATGATACCGACACCAAAACCCTTATGCGCTTCGACAACGGCATGCGCATCGTACAACTAATGACGCAAAATGCGCTGAAATATGAAGGCGCCCAAATGGGCCATTGCGCCGGCGCCGGCGCCTATGACCACGGCATCAACAGCAACGTGCTAGCAGTCTACTCTCTTCGCGATGCCCAAAATGAACCACATGCAACGATGCAAGCCCTCGTCGAGGGCAATTCGAATGCTCTTTTCCAGTGCAAGGGTAAGGAGAACAAGCCGGTTATTGAGAAATATATGCCCATGCTGCAACAATTCCTCACACAGCAGAAATTCAGGCTGATGGAAAGAGCCGCCATCTGCGGACTGGTTCAGGACCATGATAATGAACACTATTACAGCGTCAACAATCTGCCCGAGAACCTCTCCTTTAGCTTCCACCTTAACCTTGCCCACTGTGCCACACTGACACACCTGCCGAAGGGCCTCTCCGTCAAAGGCGATTTTTGCCTCCTCCACTGTACCGGACTGACGCAACTGCCAGATGATCTCTCCGTCGGGCGCGACCTTAATCTTAATGGCTGCACCAAAATCACATCCATCCCGCGCAGTATAAAATGCCCGGGTACAATCCTGACAGATCTTGGCAGATTCACCTCCGTCGCCGAAGCTGCGGATGCGTTTGACAGGAAATACCGTCCGGGCCAATCACGGACTCAGTCTCTTCCCAAGCCCTAAATCAGCGCATCAACGCGCCGCCGGCCAAGGCTTGCGAAGCAGGTGTTTTACAATGGGCCATGGCTCTTTCCAGATCTTGCCGTCTTTGTAGCGCTGCGAAGAGATAAGCTTGGCGCTCCTGCTGAATGTCTGGCGGAGCGATACACCCTGCGGCGCTTCATAGCCGATCTGCCAGGACTGATGGCCGGGTTCGCCGTTCGGACCGTCGGTGGGGAGGCGATCCGGTGTGCGGTATTCCACCGTTACGTTACACACTTTCCATTCTTTCGGTTTCGGCGCGGCGGCCTTGGAGAAGATGCGCTTCAGGCGCGCGTCCAGGCTCGTGTCTTCTTCCTTCATCACAGCATCCGTATAACTGAAATGCTTCATCGCCGTTGCCACGCCATTCTTAAAGTGCGTCGCCCGCTCCAGTCGTTCCTTCTCGTCGAAAACCTGGAAGGCCGCCGCGCCATTGATACCATCATGAAGTTTGGCATCTTTGAAGTGTTCCTCCAGGACGAGTCTGTGCTGCTCATTAAAGATCTGGTGACCGGGTTCGCCCTTCGGGCCGTCATTGAGCAGGCCGTTTTTAAAGCGCGAGATCATGACATGCGTAACGTTTTCCAACAGGCCTTTCACAATGGCGGCAACCAGAGCTTCGCCTTCTTTACCTTTTAAGTCCGGATGGGTTCTCTTATGGATGACTTCGCGCAGATCGCTTTTTGCCATGGGAAACTCGATAATAACCCTGTAGGCGTCCTTACCTGTGCCGCAATAGACGCTCGTTTCAGGTGGCAATTCCGACGCTCTTTTTGCTTCTTTTGTTCCCATTGTTTTCCCCCTGGCAATTTTTTCTAGTAAGAGGAAATCTATCCACCTTCTAAAACTATGTCAATGGACCATCGAGATTACCAAGCCTTGAAGCCGGTAGCCATTCCCGCCTATACTCAGACTGTATTAAAAAAATGGATCCGGAATCTCGTGCGCAAGAGTTATTTGTTTTTCGTATCGCTCATTATTCTGGTTCTTCTGCCAGTGTCGATTTATGCGGCGCCGCCTTCCAAAGAGACTCCTGCAAAACTCCAGATTCAGAATATCCGCTATGGCAGCGCGGTCGATAAAACGCGCATCGTACTCGACCTGAACCAGAAGACGGACTTCCGCGCTTTCCTGCTCGACAAGCCTTATCGCCTTATCCTCGACCTGCCGCCCGTGGAATGGAATACATTCCAGTCGCGGTTTATCAACGACAACCACACCGTCAAATCTTACCGCAGCGGCATCCTCGACGACGGGCTGACGCGGATTATTTTCGACGTCAAGGATCCAGTCACGATCAACAACGTGTTTATCGTGCCGAAAGCCGGCATGACTAAAGACCGGCTGGTGATCGACGTGGAGAAGTCCTCCGTCAACGCCTTCAATGGACAGTTGAGCCGCGTCTTTGGCAACCGTGATTTGACGGCAGGCGCGAGCGCGACGACACCGCCTCCACGACACGGTTACGCCGCAGTACAAAATGATCTCGTCAGGGAGTCAGTGAAGCCTGTAAAGCCCGCGCCCTCGCTGTTCAAGCCTCCGAAAATGTACACGGTCGTCGTCGATGCCGGGCACGGCGGGCAGGATCCGGGCGCGCAGGCTTTCGGCTTCAGTGAAAAAAATATCACGCTCGCCGTGGCGCGCGAACTGCGGCGGCAGCTGGAGGAAACGGGCCATTACAAGGTTGTGCTGACGCGCGACAGCGACGTTTATATCAAGCTGCATGACCGCGTGGATATCTCGCGCAACGTCAAGGCCGACCTGTTCGTCTCCATCCATGCGGACAAGATCAACCGCACCAATGTGACCGGCGCTTCCATCTATACCCTCTCGGAAACGGCCTCCGACGCGGAAACGGCGCTGCTGGCCGATAGCGAAAACAACGCCGGCTTCGTCGCCGGGGTCGACCTGAGCCAGGAGAGCCAGGACGTGGCGGATATCCTGCTTGATCTCGCCATGCGCGAAAAGATGAACGAGTCAAATATGTTCGCCCGTCTGTTGACGCATGCCTTTATACGCAAAAATGTTCAACTGTTGCCAAATTCACACAGGTCGGCCGGCTTCGCCGTTTTGAAGGCGCCGGACGTGCCGTCAGTGCTGATCGAGACAGGATTTATTTCCAACCAGAATGAAGCTAAGTTATTGACTTCAGGGCAATTTCAGCGAAACATCTCCTCTGCCGTCATCGAGGGAATTGACGCCTACTTCCGCAAAATTCAGGCCCTCCAGAAGCCCTGAATGTGCTTAAATTAACACCTGACTGCCCTTTTGTACCGTTTTCGCCTATAGACTTGCCGTGCGTCTTATAGTAAGTATCTTAAAGCTACAACGTCGTACCAACTGTCTCCGTCCGGGGCATTTATCAAAGAGGAAATAACAATGAAACGTTTTACAACAGCACTCTCAGTGCTTGCAGTTCTGGCTCTCTCCGCTTGTGCTTACGGCACGAACTCAGGAGACCCGACATGTGATGGCCGTGAAGCTGGCAAGTGCGCAGCTGTTCAACAGTCTGCTGCTGCTCCTGCTGCCAAGCACGGCAAGCACCACCACAAAGCTGACGAAGCTATGAGCAAGGCTCTCCGCAAATAATATTTGTTCCCCTGCAAAGGGAATGGATTAAAAAAATCGCTCCTGAAGGAAACTTCGGCGCGATTTTTTTATTCCTCATAAACAAGCGCAGTAGGCAATTAATTTTTGCGCGGAGTTACGGAGATACGGAGTTTTACTGCATTGCTGCATATAACTCCGTAACTCCGCGCAAATCTTCTTGATCGCGCCGCGAACGCGACGCAAGACTTTAAAAAAATTCGTAGGAAAAAGCTTATTTCTCTGCTTGCGCCGCCGCGTTGCGCGCGCGTTCGGCGAGGACGCCGCGGTGGAAGGCGACGGCGGTGCCGATCACCAGCGCAACGCTCCAGGGCGCAAACAAAAGCTCCCTGATTTCAGGAGAGTTTGTCTTATGTGCGACAAAAGCGATAAGCGTGGCGATAAGCGTGGCGATTGTCGCGTAAAGGATAAGATCCAGCGTCAGGCTGTTGATGTGATTCTGTTCCCAGTCTTCTACTTTTATTATTTTCATATCTTGAACCCCTGTTGAAATATTTTAAGTAACTCGCTACGTATAAGCTTAAAATGTCTTGTGGCATTTCACAACTCATTATTCACGCAATAATGTCCGGCACCAGCATACTTTCAATTTTGGAAATAGAATCCTTCAGGAACAGCTTGCGCTTCTTCAGGCGCTGGAGGCGCATGATATCAATGGGCATAGTACCGGAAAGCTGTTGGATGACGACATCAAGATCATGATGCTCAGTCTTGAGTTCTTCAAGCGCCTTTTGCAGGTCTTCCTGTTCTTCGGCCATCATTTTGAAAAGTCACCTTGCTCCTGTGGCCATCAGAGTAACAGAAAAAGCCCCCAAATTTAAGCTTTATTTGTTGCATTATTCTTCAAGCGCGCGCAATTTGAACAAGCTACAAAATGTACATAAAGGGACCGGACGTGAGCCAGAAAACTAATAAGACAACCCCAAAAAAGAGAATCGGCATTCTCACCAGCGGCGGCGACTGCGCCGGGCTGAACGCCATTATCCGCGCCGTGGTATATTCAGCCACGCGCCTCGGCTGGGAAGTCGTCGGCATCGAGGACGGCACGGCGGGACTGCTGGTGCGCCCGATGCGCTACAAGGTGCTGACGCGCCAGATGTTCGACGCCACGATCATGCGCCTCGGCGGCACCATCCTCGGCACCACGAACAAAGGCAACCCGTTCAAATTTCCGATGCCCGACGGCACCTTCAAAGACCGTTCGAATGAAATTATCGACGGTATCAAGGAATTGGGACTGGAGGCGCTGATCGGCATCGGCGGCGACGGCAGCATGGCAATCCTGAAAACGCTCGCCAAGCGCGGCAAGTTCAACCTGATCTGCATCCCGAAGACCATTGATAACGATGTGGGCATGACGGAAAGCTCCGTTGGCTTCGACACAGCGGCTTATGTCGCGACCGAAGCGCTCGACAGATTACAGCCGACCGCAGCCAGCCACGACCGCGTGATGGTGCTGGAAGTGATGGGCCGCGACGCGGGCAATATCGCTATGACGGCCGGCATCGCCGGCGGCGCCGATGTGATTTTGATCCCCGAGATACCTTACGACCTTAACAAGGTTGCCCAAAAAATCATGTCCGTGCGTGAGGAAGAGCACCGCAACTTTGCGTTGGTAGTTGTGTCGGAAGCCGTGCGCACGGTGGACGGCAAGGCCCTGCAGGTCGAGCATGTCGGCGGCGAAAAAAGATACGGCGGCATCGGACATTATCTCGGCGAGCGCATCGCGGCGGAAACCGGTTTTGAAACCCGCGTCACCGTGCTCGGCCACGTCCAGCGCGGCTGCGCGCCCATTCCCGCCGACCGTCTGATCGCCGCCGCCTTCGGCGTCCACGCGGTGGAACTCGTCGCCGCGGGCAAGCAAGATCGCATGGTCGCCTGGTCAAACCGCGAAGTGATCGACGTAGCGATTGAAGATGCCATCGCCAGCCAGCAAGCCGTTGATCTCGATGGCGCGTTGGTGCGCACGGCGCGGTCACTTGGCATTTGCCTCGGAGATTAGTTCATAAAAAAATATGTTAAATTTCTTCATAGCTATTGAATGGCTATGAATAACATGTTACGAAACATGCAGGATCGTATGAACGATTTGTAAATAAAAAATCTTATTACGGAGAACCATGATGTCAAAATTTTCAAAAATCCGCTCTAACCTAGCAGCCGCTTTTACTGGTGCTGCCAGGAACATTGTGAAACCCAGCAGCATCATCAGCAATAGTCTCGCGGTGGGTGCTGAAGTTGGGCTCGCTGTTGCTTTTGGTCTCGCTTCCGGATGGGCATTGCTTCCCCTCGCGGCGGCTGGCATGGCCGGTGGTGTAGCTTATAGTGGCATCAAAGGGGCATATCACGCTCTTAAAGCAGCAAACAAACCATCGCTGTAACCAGCTCTTTTTTATCCTGAACATGATGAGGCGTCTCCCTGCAAATCAGGAAAGACGCCTCGTCTGCGTTTGGCATGACAAGTTTTTTCTACAAAAAAATCCCGGGCTCGTTTATGATGGCCTTCTGGTTTTTCATCAAATGCAGGACAGATTTTATATGCGGCAAGGCGTTTCTTATTTCCTGATCTTGACTTTGGCCATTACCGGAATAATGACCGGGATAGCACACGCCTACGCCGTGCCAGCCCCCAAGGCTGCCGCCCAGACTATCGCGGCGGTGGCGGCTGAAAAAATAGCCGCGCCGGCCAAGGCATTATCAGAAGAAGAGACGCAAGCACCGTCGACAAAAGTCATCCTGCCCGTGCGCCGTCCCGGCGACAGCGCGGATGACGAAGACCTGCCGGTGGTCGACACGGATGAAAACATCCCGCTGCCCCCCTATCCGCCGAAAGCGCGCATCAGCATCGGCGCTTTGCAGACGTATGCCCTGGGCGAAGAAGACACGCTGCAGGATGTGGCGCGTTATTTCAAGCTGGGCTTCGTTGAATTGCGCGCCGCCAATCCCAAGGTCGACCCGTGGACGCCGGTGCCGGGCGAAGCTGTCACCATTCCCGCCTTCCACCTTCTGCCGCGCACGCGTCAGGTGGGCATCGTCGTCAATCTGGCGCAGATGCGCATGTATTATTTCGCAACGCAGGGTAAAGAACCTGTGACCTTCCCCATCGGTATTGGCCGCGAAGGGCTGCTGACACCGACGGGGGAAACAACCATTGTGCGCAAAGTCGTCGGCCCCACCTGGTTCCCGACGCCGCGCATGCATGAGGAAAAACCGTATCTGCCCGCTTCCATCGGCCCCGGCCCTTCCAACCCGCTCGGCACGCACGCGCTCTATCTCGGCTGGCCGGAGTTCCGTATTCACGGCACCGACAAGCCATGGGCGATTGGCCGTCGCGTGAGTTCCGGTTGCATGCGGATGTACCCGGAGGATATCAAGTCGCTTTTCAAAATGGTTCCAGTCGGCACGAAAGTAACGGTGGTCGATCAGCCGATACTGGTCGGCTGGATCAGCGGCGCACTTTATCTTGAGGCCAATCCGTCGAAGAGCCAGAACATCGATATCGAGATCAACGGCGAGCATCAGGTCAAGGGCCTGACCGACGCCCTCAAAAAAGTCATCACCGATGCCGCCGGCGCTCCCGCCAGCCGCATTGACTGGGACGCCGCTACAGAAGCAGTTGAGCAGCGTCTCGGCTATCCCGTCGTGATCGCTGAAGCGGAAAAAACCGTCGCCGCTGCCGGGAAGAAAGAACTTCCTCCCCCGCCGCCCGCACCATCACACTCCCTGTTCAAGGGCTCGACGGTGGCGCGATTTAACGACAGCCGTTAATTTCTTAAGCCTGCAAAACTTCTCTCACCAACGGAATGGTCACAGGTCGTTTCTCGGCCAGTGCGCGGCGATCAATTTTATCTACAGTCTCGCGCAGGGCGAGGAATGACCGTTCGATGCGCGGCAGGATAAACTGGACGACTTCCTGCGGCACGAATATCTGCCGGTCGGAGAAAAGTTTGGTCAGCACCACCGCCATCAGCGTGTCGTCGGGCGAGCCGAGTTCGGCGGCGGGCGCGGCGAGCAAGCGGGATTTCAAATCAGGCAATACAAAGGGCCATGCCGTTACAGGGGCAGAGGCCGTCATCAGCAGCGCACCATCACGTTCGCGCAGCATATTATAGAGGTGCAGCAACGCTTCCTCGGCATGTCGCACGCCGATCACCGGCAGCACATCGTCAATCATCACATTTTTCGCATCGCCCAACGCGCGGCTTATCGTGGTGGGCGTCAACTGGGCCAGTGAAAGCTCACTCGCTTTCGTTTCCTTCTTCCACACCCGCAGCAGATGCGTCTTGCCACTGGCAGGAGGACCGTAGATGATCAGCGCGGGCCAGTCTTGTTTGTCAAGCCAGGCCACAGCGTCGCGGTTGCAGTCCGACACCCAGAAATCCTCGCGCTCATGGGCATGCCGCACACCGAGATCAAAGGGAATCTGTTCTTTCTTTAACATCATATAACGTCAGTTCTGCAGCTTGAGTTCGTAGACGGTTTTCTGCGTCGGCTTATCGCTGCCCAGCACTGAATCGCCAACGTCAGTGACGGGTGAGCCAAGCGTAAGCCCTTTGCCTGCCAGTGCGGTTTTGAATGCTGCAAGGCCGCCGCCTTCATAATCCAGAGTGAATTGCGCCTGGTCTTTGGTGAGGCTGGAAATGTCGATCTCCACCGGCGGCGACAGGGTCGCGAGCCGCTTCTGCGCCTCCATCCACTGCGCATAGTTGCTGAAGTTCATGGTGGCCTCAATAGTGACTTTTCCTGCCGCCGGCTCTTGCTCCGTCTCCGTATCAGCCTCCGGTTTCTCGGAAATGAGCGATGCGGAGATTTTTGCCACTGCCGCATCCGTCGGAGCAGTTGCGGCAACAGGGGCGGGCGCAGCAGGCGCTACAAATGGTTGTGGTGCCTTCAGCGCGGCAATCACTTTTGCGACGGCCTTTTTATAAGAAGAATGATCGCCGTATTTGCCGCCCACGGATTTCTCATGCTCTAGCTTGCCGTCCTTATAAATGTAAATGTCAATGCCTTTACTAGCATGAGCCACCACCAGCGCAACCTCCGTCGCATTATAATTCACGCGCGATTTCTCGACCGTGGTGAAATCGTTCTTCCAGACAGCATCAGTATTACCGGAGGCAACATCCGTGAGGTCGCCCATCGGCACGGATACCGTCAGGTTCTTGTCAGGCGTGGAGCTTCCCGCTTCCTGCCAGGCATCGCGCCACGGGTTGGGATCTTCCCACAAAATTTTCCGGCCCGACGCATCTTCATAATAAGGCAGAATCAGGACATTCCTGGGAGCCTCAACTGCCGGTGCAGACGTTGCAGAAGGCGGCGTTACCGCTGCCGGTGTTGCCGTTGCAGCCACAACTGCCACAGGCGGTGCAGCGGCGATGACCTTCCCGAGACCCTCCGGAATTTTTATATAATTGCTGATCTCCGGCAAAAAGCGCACCGTGAAATTCCCCACATAGCGGCTCCCCGCGATCTGTTCATTTTTGATTTCAAAACTGTCCACTAGCGCAGCAATGGTTTTGTTGTCAGGGACTTTGTAGGCCTTGAAGTCGTCCGGCGACATGGATTTCTCGGCCACTGTCTCGAAGGCCATCCGCTGCGCTTCGATGATCGCCTGATCCCGCGCCACAACGGCGTTTTTTTCGGTCTTGTCGATAATAACATCCGTTACAGTCATCGGCCCGCCGCCGGCAGAAGCGGAAGGTGCAGAGGAAGGAGCAGACAGCGCAGTTGCAGCAGGCGGCGGCGGTGCCTGATCCAGTACGGGAAATGGCGTGGACTCAGGAGATTTTTCCGCCGCCAATGGAAACTGCTGCGCAAAAGCAGGCGCTGAAAGCCATCCAGCCCCCAGCAGGAACGCCGAAAAGAGCACACGCGAAACCAGAATGCGATTATTTGCCATATTCTACAACAATACCGGTAAAAATTTTTCCTTATCACTCTAACGTCCCGCCTCTTAAAAATCCAGAGCTCAGTGTAACTTTTTAACCCTCTCCTGCTAATGTGAAGGGGGTGTATTTGGTTGAGTTTCCATGCCCTTGCGTTCAAAATAGATCTTTGGGGGTTCGACGCACGTGCCGACAAAAATAACGAAATATATAGTTGCGGGTCTGGCCATTCTGGTCTGCCTGAGCCTTTTCTCGGCGGCAAGCCGGGCGCAGATGACCCAGTCGCCGCTGCTCCTGACAACCCAGACATCGGCAAACATCGTCCCCTTTGTCCGCATATTCAATGATCCACAGAAGAACCTTACTTCCCAGGCGGTCCTGAAAGACTACGCCTCAGGCGGCGGCACAGCTGTAAAGGGCAAGAAGATCATAATCAACGAAAACGCCGAATGGATCGTTTTTCCCGTAGAGAACGGCAATCCCGTCAAGAGCCACTGGATGCTGGACCTGGGCCAGCGCGGCGAGGGAACATCCGGCATCGCCGACCGCATCGTCCTGTTCTCAGGCGAAAACCCTGGTCAAGCCCTGCTGATTGACGGGCGCATGATAAAAAACAAGATGCAGATGGCGGGACAGGAAAAAAACGCCCTGCCGCTGCCGCTGGAGACTGGCGCGCCGAAAGTTTTCGCCCTTTATATAGAGCCGATGCAGGGCATACCGTTCACCTTCACACCGCAGGTCGAGGATGAAAACAGCTACAGTGAAACCCGTAACGCCCCCGTGCTTGAGGACGAGGCGCTGTCCCTTGTCACGATGGGCCTTTCGGCGATCATTTTGCTGTTCCTGCTGCGGTATAAGAACCTCATTCCCGGGCTGCTGATCGCCTACATGGGGATTCAACTGCTGATTTATACGACCAGCGACGAAATCCTGCCACAGGGGAACAACACGGCCGCCGTCCATATCGACCTGCTGGCCGCGCTGGCCGCCGTGATCGCCCTGATGCTGACACAGCAGATATTTTTCTCCAGCCGCTACAAGGAGGGCAGGTATTCATGGATAACCCTCATCACGGGCGTCGCCGTCATGATGATCGCCGCCGCCGGATTCCACGCGGGCTCCCTCGCCTGGATCAGCCATATCGTCATGCTCCGCACCCTTCCCATCATCCTTCCGGCGTTCCTTTTTACCCTCGGGACGTTCATGATGCTGAAAAAGGACAGGCGGACAAAGGCGTCACTCTACACGCTGGCCTGGGGCGTCCTGTGCTGCGGCGCGGCGCTGAACGAGTTAGGCATGGACTCCTGGTACTGGCTGTTCCTGATCGCGCATATGACGCTGCTCGCGGCGGCCTCTATGCAACTGCTGATCGCGAACGAGGCCCGCTATCGCCACCAGAAAAAGGAAGAGGAGAACAGGCGCAAGGCGGAGATCGAACTCCGCAAGACCCACGACCTCGCCCACCAGGCGCGCTTGTATAATGTGATGCACCGTGAAAAAGAACTCATGGCCGACCTGCGCAAACGCGAGGCTGAAAGGGTGCAGGCGCTGCAGCAAGCCAAGGAAAGCGCCGACAGCGCCAACAAGGCGAAATCAGAATTTCTCGCCGTCATCAGCCACGAGATCCGCACGCCTATGACCGGGATCATGGGCATGACGCGCCTGCTGCTCGACACGCCGCTCGACAACAAGCAGAAAAACTGGGCCCAGACCATCCAGTATGCCGGCGACGCCCTGCTGGGGCTGCTCAACAATCTCCTTGACCTGTCGAAAGTCGAAGAGGGGCGCATGGAGCTGGAAAGTATCAGCTTCGACCTACAGCGCCTCGTCGACAGCATGATCCTGCTGATGTCGGGCCGCGCCGAGGAGAAGAAAATATTTCTCAATGCGGAAATGGCCCCCCGGCACGCCGACGCTGCTGAGAGGCGACCCGACGCGCCCGCGCCAGATATTGCTTAACCTGATCGGCAACGCCATAAAATTCACCGAAAAAGGCGGCGTGACCCTCACCGTCAGGCTGGAGAAGTCAGTCGCGCAGAACGTGCAGATATACTTCGGCGTCAAGGACACCGGCATCGGCATCCGGGCCGAAGCACAGAAAAAGCTCTTCCAGCCCTATGCCCAGGCCAGCGCCGGCATCGCGCGCCAGTTCGGCGGGACGGGCCTTGGCCTCTCCATCTCCAAGAAACTGGTTACCGCCATGGGCGGCGATATCCATCTGGAAAGCAAAGCCGGCCAGGGCTCGACGTTCTTCTTCGTGCTGCCTTTCGAGCAAGGCTCCCCGGAAGCGACAACTGCGGTCTCCCCTGCTACAACAGCAGCCGTTGCCACGCCGGAGAACGGCCTCAGGCCGCTGCAGATCCTTGTCATCGACGACAACGTCATCAACCTGCAGGTCGCCGCCGGGCTGCTGGAGAAGGAAGGGCACACCATCGCCACAGCCAGCAACGCCACCACCGGCATCGAGATGCACATGGAGCGTACTTTCGACGTTATCCTGATGGACATGGAAATGCCTGAGGTAGACGGTCCTGCGGCCGCGCGCACCATCCGCGGCCTGTCTGACAAAAAGGCCGAGATACCGATCATCGCCATGACGGCCAATACCGGAAGGGAGGACGTCATGCGCTGCCTCGACTCCGGGATGAACGACTACTGCGCAAAGCCTATCGATCCGGATGCACTGCGCGCCCTGCTGATCCGCTACACAAAAGCAGAAGGCATCCCCAAAGCCACTTCCCTGCCCATGGTGAAGGCACGGGCTCCCAAAAAACCGGGGACAAAACCGGTGATCAGCCCCAACGCGGACAGCGTGCACTATGTCCGGCCCGACCGTATTGTGCCCACGGAAGCGGCGGCCTCAACGCCGGCGACCCCGCCGCGCGAAGGGCTCTTCGACCCGCAAACTCTCGACAGCCTCAAGAGCCTCGGCAAGGAGCAGTTCGACGAGTTGATGAAAGGTTTCTACGAAAAGACCGAGTCCCTGATAGAAACAGCCGAGAAATCCGTCGAGGCCAAAAGCGTCAAGGCACTCACCGCCTGCGGCCACGACCTGGCGGGCATGACATCGAATTTCGGCTTCACCGCGCTCGGCGACGTTGCAAGAAGGATTAACCGTCTCGGACGCGACAATGCCTCCGTCCAGGCGATGGCCCCACAGGTGGCCCAGCTGCGCGCCCTCTACACCGAAAGCCGCGCCGCGGCCGAGGCGTGGGTGAAGCAGTAATACCCACAACAGTAGCAATCTCAATCTCCTTTACTTCATCATTATTTATGTCTATTTTTGTTTTTCGAAATTATAAAAATAACCTCCTGTTTTTACAAGGGTTTTTGGTCTGTCTAAATTGACTCTAATATATTGATTTTCATTGATATTATTTCTGTTTAAAGTGTTCGTTTTTGGAGCGCGTTTCTGCTATATTCTTTGGACAGAATCGAATGAATATGAAGCAGGAAAATGACATGACCGATGCGGCCAAAATCAAGTCTGACAAACAGACGGCGATCGACGATTACGGCGCCGATTCAATCAAGGTTCTCAAGGGCTTGGACGCTGTTCGCAAACGCCCCGGCATGTACATCGGCGACACCGACGACGGCTCGGGCCTGCATCACATGGTGTATGAAGTCGTCGACAACGCGATCGACGAGGCGCTTGCCGGTTACTGCGACGGCGTGGATGTCCTGCTCAATGCCGACGGCTCGGTGACCGTGCGCGACAACGGGCGCGGTATCCCCGTCGAAATCCACAAGGAAGAAGGCGTCTCCGCCGCCGAAGTCATCATGACCCAGCTGCATGCGGGCGGCAAGTTCGACCAGAACTCCTATAAAGTTTCCGGCGGCCTGCACGGCGTGGGTGTCTCCGTCGTCAATGCTCTCTCCAAAATTCTCGACCTGCGCGTGTGGCGCGACGGCAAAACCTGGGAGATGCGCTTCCGTCACGGCGTGCCCGATGCACCGCTGAAAGTTGTGGGCGAATGTCCCAAGGACAAAACTGGCACTGAAGTCACCTTCACACCCTCCGAAGAAACTTTCACTATGGTCGAGTTCAACATCAACACGCTCGAACACCGCCTGCGCGAGCTCGCGTTCCTGAACTCCGGCGTGCGCGTCACGCTCACCGACAACCGCAAAAAAGAATCCAAGGTCATCGAATTGATGTATGAGGGCGGCGTGGCCGCTTTCGTCGCCTATCTCGACCGCTCGAAGAACGTGCTGCATAAGCCGCCTGTCTACGTCAAGGGCGAACAAGCCGGCATCACCATCGAAGCTGCGCTGGAATGGACGGATGCCTACCACGAAGACACTCTCTGCTTCACCAACAACATCCCGCAGCGCGACGGCGGCACCCACCTTGCCGGTTTCCGCGCCGCGCTTACCCGCACCATCAACCAATACGCCGAAAAATCCGGCTTGCTCAAAAAAGAGAAAGTCGAGCTGACCGGCGAAGATATGCGCGAAGGCTTAACCTGCGTTCTCTCTGTGAAAGTCCCCGACCCGAAATTCTCCAGTCAGACAAAGGACAAACTCGTTTCCTCCGAAGTGCGCCCGGCGGTGGAAACCGTTATGTCCGAAAAGCTCTCCGCGTGGTTTGAAGAAAACCCGGCGGATGCGAAGAAAGTCGTTGGCAAAGTTGTTGAAGCCGCCGCTGCACGCGAGGCCGCGCGCAAGGCACGTGACCTGACACGGCGCAAAGGTTTGCTCGATGTCTCCTCCCTGCCCGGCAAGCTTGCGGATTGCTCCGAAAAAGACCCGGCGCTGTCCGAAATATTTATCGTCGAGGGTGACTCGGCGGGTGGCT
>Ga0206918_1101_pt1 | contig 19880 bp, 16 predicted proteins | sample Alteio_BWOrgHeat_69_FD_152950 | JGI IMG/M metagenome (GOLD analysis project Ga0206918, IMG submission 152950) | Enriched cells from forest soil in Barre Woods Harvard Forest LTER site, Petersham, Massachusetts, United States -... | ecosystem: Environmental > Terrestrial > Soil > Temperate forest >... | reverse complement strand
CAGTTGATAGTAACGGGTTCCAGTGGAGTTTCTATTAATGGCCTCAGCAAGACCGGCGACCAGATTTCCATTCTTTTGCCCGATTTCAAAGTAGGAACGTTTACACTGGGTGGTCAGTCTTCTTCATATGCTTTATACACGAACCTGCTTAACATAAACGCCAATGTATATGTAAGCAATGCCGGTGCAGCGGGCGGAACGGTTACCATTTCGGGTATCGACACCGTAAACCTTCTTGCAAGTGGCAGCTTTCAGTTCACCCTTACTAATCCGGCCGATAATACTACGGAAACAGTGGCTAAAGGAGTCTTTGATTTTATTCCGTATGCTGCGGGAATAACGGTAGTGACACCTCCGCCAGGTACTTCGAAAGATACTCTGGAAGTAACGGTTGACGGCAATAAGTTTTTTACCTCGAATGTAGAAGTATCTGACTCTGCCGGGCAAATGCTGATAGCCGGCTTCTCCGGCACGCAGGATGTTGGACTGTTTTTGCCATCGGATATAACTATTGGAACTTATAACCTGGATTTTAGTACTGGTATGTATATAGGAGTCTATAACCCCGACCCTTCTGTGACATTACTTTCTCGATCAGGGGGCACAATCACAATTTTATCTAATAACACAACCACCAGGCGAATCTCGGGCATTTTTAATTTTGTCGCTACACCAGTCGGCAGCGGTCCCACGGCAAACCTGACCCAGGGCTACTTTGCAGCCAATTATTGATAAATCGGCTTACTTATTATTGGCAGTCAGGCGGGAATTCTGTAGCTTTGCCCTCCCTTTAAAAGAAGTTTCGTAGATACGGGACCAACAAAAGAGGAATTACCTGATTATCAGGGCATAAGAGTTAAAAAAAATAAAATGAAACGGACTTTTCAACCACATACCCGTCGTCGTAAAACAGTTCATGGATTTCGTAAACGTATGCAAACTGCCAATGGACGCAAAGTGCTTGCCAGCAGGCGTGCAAAGGGACGTGCGAAATTGTCTGTTTCTGATGAGTTCGGAGGCAAATAGTTTTGAGCCTGAAACGTAACGCCAAAGCTTAAAGCAACCGCCAACTGCCAACTGGAAAACCGGTCTTCCAAATAGTAAATCACAGCCCCTTGTCGGGGCTTTTATTTTTTATATTTCTTTTGAAAAGGGGCAAACTATACTCACTGGGCAAATCTGAACGACTGAAAAGCCGGAAACAGATTGATCAGGTTTTTAAAACCGGGGAAAAAATTACATTATATCCGTTTCGCCTTTTATACAAAATTGAACCGGGTACCGGAAATCTTAAAGCAGGATTTACAGTCAGTACAAAGAGTTTTCCCCGTTCCGTTGACAGAAACCGCATTAAACGTTTATGCAGGGAAGGATACAGGCAACAAAAAAAAGAACTGGGAACTGCAGTTGGAAAAAACGATTATACTTTTCATATGTTCTTTATTTATACCGGAAAGGAAATAGTCGGTTATAAAGAGATTTCCGTCGCTCTTGAAAAACTGCTGGATAAAATGGTGAAGGTGTTATATGAAAAAGTTACTGCAAATACTTAGTTATCCTTTGATTTTCCTGATTCGTATTTATCAGGTGGTTATTTCTCCCTGGCTCGGTCCGAAGTGCAGGTTTACTCCAACCTGTTCGGCTTATGCGATTGAAGCGTTCCAAAAGTATGGATTGTTCCGCGGTGGATGGATGGCCATCCGCCGAATTTCCAGTTGTCATCCCTGGGGTCGTCATGGGCATGATCCCGTTAAGTAAGTTTGGAAGTATGGAAGACTGGAAGTACTGAATCATTTAATTCCTTTCTGCCAACTGCCAACTGCCAACTACCAACTGCCAACCGCCAACTGCCGACTGCCAACCGCCAACTGCCAACTGCCAACTACCAACTGCCGACTGCCAACCGCCAACTGCCGACTGCCAACCGCCAACTGCCAACTGCCAACTGCCAACTGCCAACTGCCAACTGCCAACTGCCAACCGCCAACTGCCGACTGCCAACCGCCAACTGCCAACCGCCAACTGCCAACTGCCAACCGCCGACCGCCAACTGCCAACCGCCAACCGCCAACCGTCATTTCTTCGTCGGATGAATCGTATAGACCGAATCATCATCATCTTCAGGAACCTTGCCACTTCCTTTTTCATCTCCTCTTTGATATTTGTACTTACTCATCTCCGTTAATTTGGCAATGATTTCCTTTTCTTCGGACAGGTTGTAAAATTTATAGATTTCGGGAACAGAAGAAGCATCAAAGGCGGATGGCACGGGTTGGTATGGGCCAAATATTTTGGCGTTTGTAAGATTGGAAATCTTTACAACATGGCCGGGCGGAATAAAATAGTTTTTCGCATTCGCAGAAATATTTTCGCCTTTTATAAGCTTGTTCAGACTGTCGAGCTGTATTTGCAGTTCCTGCTGTGTGATTCGTGTATGTCTTGATTCACCAGTGTGCTGCATGCTGCCGACAACGGTATCTTTCTTAAGGTTTGCGAGAAATAATCCGTCATCTTTTATCTCCAGTGTGTATTTTCCAGTGGGTCCGGAAATATTCAGAACAATGGGGTCACCGCTGTTAAAATTTAATTCCTGTTCAACTTGTGTAGTCCCATCCTGAACCACAATATTCTTTTGCGATTCGTCTACCTGGATTTTGCTATCAGCATAAACCAGAACTTTTTTTTCATGAGAGGAACAGGCGCCGAGAAAAAAGAGGGCAGAAAGTAACAGAACGGACAATTTTTTCATATGCATTTTTTTTACATGAAGATCCCGTTTGCTCATCCACCCGGCGGTAAAATGAAAGCGAAACGGGATCAGAACTTATATCATTACCCTTCAGGTTATCCTAAAGAGAGGCTTCGTATCTTTTATTGACTTCTTTCCAATTTATAACATTCCAGAATGCACCCAGGTATTCAGGGCGACGATTCTGGTATTTTAAATAATAAGCGTGCTCCCACACATCTACTCCAAGAATGGGCGTTCCTTTTACCTCAGCAATATCCATTAATGGATTATCCTGGTTTGGAGTTGAAGAAATTAATAATTTGCCATCCTGCTCTATAAGCCAGGCCCAACCACTTCCGAAACGGCCCGTGGCAGCCAATGTGAATTTTTCTTTAAAAGAATCAAAAGAGCCAAAGTCCGCGTCAATCGACTCAGCCAGTTTTCCGGTTGGTTTGCCACCTGCGTTTGGTGCCATGATTTCCCAAAAGAAACTATGATTCCAATGTCCGCCGCCATTATTTCGAATGGCAGGTGGCAGTGTTCCGGCAATACTAACCAATTGTTCCAGCGATTTATTTTCATTAGGGGTGCCAGATACCGCCTTGTTTAAATTGTCAACATATGCCTGATGGTGTTTATCGTGATGTATCTGCATTGTCATAGCGTCAATATGCGGTTCAAGGGCAGCCGGCGCATAAGGAAGTGCAGGTAAGGAAAATGCCATGGTTTTATTTTTTAATTGAAGAAGAATACTTCTGTGATGAAGGTTAACAAAATTAATGATCAAAGGTTGATATGTCAAAACAAATGCCAGGGGTAATTCACCTCTTTGCTTTAAAAAAATCTTTCATCAGGCTTGCACATTCTTCACTGAGGACACTATTTATTACAATCGTTTTCGGATGAAAGGGCCGGGGGGCGACCCCCGATTTGTTCCAGCGTCGGACAAGGTTCAATGTATTTCCTGTACCCGTTTTTTATGTCAGGAGCTCCATAAACTACTTTCATAATCTTGCACCAGTATAATGCACCGGCACACATCAGGCATGGTTCAACTGTAATATAGATAGATGCTTCCGGCAAATATTTTGATCCGAGAAAATTAAACGCAGAAGTAAGAGCAATAATTTCTGCATGGGCTGTAGGGTCATTCAATCTTTCTACCTGATTATGGCCCCTGGAAATAATTTTGTCATTCAAAGTAACAATTGCGCCCACAGGAACCTCGTCTTCGTCATAGGCCTTTTTAGCCTCCTTCAACGCCTGTAACATGAAATATTCGTCGGTCATAAAACTGGCTGTGTGTCGACATTTAACAATTTGATTATAAAAGTTAACCGCTGATTTCTAGGGTCATAACAAGTTTTTTGGTCAGGAACTGCTTTCCTCAACGGCACTTCCGTAAAAAGATCACCATAAATTTTGTCCGGAGTTGTGCATCCCGGGAAGCAGGTCCTTGCGTCTGAATTCAAAAGCAAAAACAGAAAAGGACAAAGGGAGTTCATCGGAAACTTAATAAATATTAAAGGTACGTTTATAAGCCTAAAGCCTAAAGCTCATTAATATTTAATTCAACTATTTTAATCTGTTTAATGGACAATGAAGATCCTTTTAAACAATTTGACAAAAATAGTTTTAGGCTTTGCGCTTTAGGCTTTGGGCTTCTAACCATTTTAATCTGTTTAAGGGACAATGAAGATCCTTTTAAACAATTTGACAAAAATAGTTTTAGGCTTTGCGCTTTAGGCTTTGGGCTTGGAACCATTTTGATCTGTTTAATGGACAATGAAGATCCTTTTAAACAATTTGACAAAAATAGTTTTAGGCTTTGCGCTTTAGGCTTTGGGCTTGTAACCATTTTAATCTGTTTAATGGACAATGAAGATCCTTTTAAACAATTTGACAAAAATAGTTTTAGGCTTTGCGCTTTAGGCTTTGGGCTTGTAACCATTTTAATCTGTTTAATGGACAATGAATATCCTTTTAAACAATTTGACAAAAATAGTTTTAGGCTTTGCGCTTTAGGCTTTGGGCTTGTAACCATTTTGATCTGTTTAATGGACAATGAAGATCCTTTTAAACAATTTGACAAAAATAGTTTTAGGCTTTGCGCTTTAGGCTTTGGGCTTGTAAAGGAAATCCCCGCGAAGAATCGCAGGGATTTTTATTGCTTATGACGATTGATTAAAAACTTTATATTTATCCGATACTGGCCGACGGAAAATGTTCTTTGTTTGTAAAACCTTTTTGAGTTTTGTAGGTTGGGTCCAGACTAAGCCACAATGCAAGAAGCGTTCCATAACTACCACCCCTTTCAACCCATTCAAATATTTCAAAATGAGGGTAAAATAATTCTGTACCCATCTTCCAGATTAAAAAAATAACGATCAGCTGCCTTAACGGTTTAACCAAAATGGCAATGGCAGCCATGATTTCAAATATCCCGGCCAGCAGCGACACATTTACGGGGTTAGAAAACCCAAGAGCCGTATATTGATTGATCAAACCTGGTTTTTGAATCAGGTTTAACCAACCATGTCCAACTAATAAAAGAAATACGGTGAAACGAAGAATGAGTTTCACCCGGGACAGTGATCTTTCGGACACGGGTACCTGGGGATTAACAGGTGAAAAAAACCATTTTAAGTTGAATTGTATTCCACCCGCCAAAACCAGCAGGGCCAGGGGTGCGCCATAATTACCAGCTCTTTCGATGAATTCGGCAAACGGTTCTCCGGAGAAAGGGCGACAGGAGGCTGTAATAATGCTCCAGACAACCAGCCAGACCACAACTGCACGAAAGGGTCTGAAAAGCAATATAATTCCCATCAGAATGTCCACCGAGCCTAGCACAGGCATTAATTGATATGCATGCACTTTATCGATACCAAAAAGGGCAAAGTAATTGCACCATATCGCTTTTGTAATAATTCCAAAAGCACCATGTCCAATAAAACACATCGCGGCTGCGATACGTAAAGTGTAATGAATTTTTTGATTGTTATTTAAAGTCTGCATCTTTCTTTCACTCAATTTAAAAGCACAATGGGTAGTTGGTTTTAAGTAATTGGTCATTGATGATAATGATCGTTGACCACAATGCTTAAGCTTTACGCCTGCGGCAGGCTTTCTGCCTTAGCTTTATAAAGACCCCGCGAGGAATCGAAGGGTCTCAATTGCTTAAAACATATAAAAACTTTAATTAGCTCCGTCATTTTGTGCCGGGGAGACGGTTTGGTATTCCGACTTTTTTCTGCGTAGTGAAATAATTCTTTCGATTACAAAACCATAGAAAGCGCAGTTTAAGGATACAGCTATAGAAAAAAGGAATATATTATTATGACTGGACAGAAAGTGCCAGTAGAGTGTGAAGACCGGAAACCGAAGGACGGTCCAAAAGCTGCCAACGGCCCACCAAAATGTATGGGAGTCATTTTCCGTGGCATTTGCCTCCAATCCTACCCAGCTCACAAAGGTTAAAAGGATAGTAACAACCATCGCAACCTTGAAGATTTTCAAGTTGAATTTTTTCATGTCATTTTGGAATTGGAATCTTTCGGGTAGCGGCTATCCCGAAGTTAAGAATAGTTTTATTACATCCTCCAAAATACATTGAGATAAATTTCATGATTATCGTAATATCCAACCGTTTACATCGGAATATTAATTGTTGAACCAAAATACAAACAACATGTAAAGTCTGAATCAGGGCGTTCAGATCTTGTCTTTAAACGCTGGTGGCATGGCATCAGGGGTTACACTTTCTTTCATAGCTTTGGAACAGAACGGTCATCATGAAAATTGACGCGGAAGTTTATTTCTGGAAATACGAAAAGCAATTCCTTCACCCGTTGATCCGGGAGAATAAAATGCTCCGGCAACAATACCTGCCCGAACAGATTGCGCAGAACCTGCATCGCAACGGCATGGATGGTTGCATCGCCGTCACGGCCGAAGACGCAGAAGTACAAACGCGCTTTCTGGCAGAACTTGCGGCAACACATCCCGAAATTCTCGGGATTATCGGTTGGATCAACCTTTACGATAATAAATCGGAGGATAAGATTCAGGAATTTAAACAATACAGTCTGATTAAAGGGTACCGGATTGAAGCCAGCCGGATCGATGCCATTCTGCCTTCGACCTTGGAAACAGTATTGACCGGTCAATATTGTCTGGATATTTCTGCTGGTGCAGGTTCAGATTTTTCTCACGTCAGTGACTGGCTGGCTGCTCATCCGGAGCAATCATTCATTTTGCGGGATGGTGCTCAACCGAATGCAAAACAACCACCATCCAAAACATGGGTGACGAATATTCGTTTAGTAGCAAAAAATCAAAATCTTTCCTGTAAGTTATCCGGCTTATTTATTCATGGTCATCAGAAAAACTGGAAACCGGTCGATTTTTATCCTTTCCTCGAAATAATCTTTGATGAATTTGGGACAGATCGATTACTTTTTGCCAGCGAATGGCCATTTCTCCTTCTCTCCGGCATTTATGTTCAATGGAAAAGCCTGATTGAAAAATTTATGGAAAAATATCGTCCGGAGGACCGGGAGAAAGTATTTGGTGAAAATGCCCGGAGGCTCTATCGTATTTGAAAAATTACTCTATTAAGTTAAACCAATGAAGATAAGATTGCTTTCCTTCCGAATGATTTTACCGATTTGCTTATACTTTCAAATTTCATTGGCACAAAACGCCACCGGAATCAATCCATGGGTAATCAGTGCGGTTCCGGACCCGGCTAATTACTATGGCATTACGGTTGCTAACGGCATGATCGGTATTGTTTCTTCTCCGCAACCCTTTCAGGTAAAGGACGTGGTGCTTGCAGGTGCTTATGATTTGTACGGCAGGGGCCGTGTAAGCAATTTTCTCAAAAGCTTTAATCTGCTCAATATGCATTTCAATGTAGACGGCGCAGAAACGAATTCAAAAAATATTTCTTCAATGAAACAAACGCTGGATATGCAGCGTGCGAGTTTCACTACGTCATTTGACATTCGGGATAAAGCATCAGTTACTTATACTTATTATGCCCTCCGCCAGTTGCCATATACTGTTCTAATGGATATCACGGTGGTTGCAAAAAAAGATATTGAGATCGAACCTGCCAGTGTGATGGAAGCGCCGGATGCCCTGCGCGATGTACAGAATTACTATAATGAAATCGACAGGCCACATGTAGTCATCTCTTTACTGACTTCGACAGCGAAATCCCCAACAGGTAAATTATTGATGTGCGCTTCGAATACTTTTATTTTCAACGAACCCCACGGTCAGGAACCCCGGCTGATTCATGAGATGTGGGACAACAATATGCATCTGCTGAAATTCAAACGTAAACTCAAATCAGGTGAAACATACCGTTTTTCCATTGCCGGTTCGTCTATCACATCGGCGCATGATGAAGATCCGCTGAATGAATCCGAGCGCCTGACCATTTTTGCCAAATTGCAGGGCACAGAACGGCTCATCGAATTTCATGAAAAAGCATGGAGCGAAATCTGGAAAACAGATATACAGGTTACCGGTGACGAACAGACGCAACAGGATATTCACAGTATGTTGTATCACCTCTATTCATTTACCAGAGAGGGAACAGCGTATAGTCTATCACCTATGGGACTGAGTGGGTTGGGATATAACGGGCATGTTTTCTGGGATGCCGATTTATGGATGTTTCCGGCACTGCTCGTATTGCATCCTGAAATGGCAAAGTCCATGATCGAATACCGTTATGAACGTCTGGATGCTGCAAAGAAAAACGCCTTTTCGCATGGATACAAAGGTGCCATGTTCCCCTGGGAATCGGCTGCCAGTGGTGTGGAAGAAACACCCGTATGGGCTTTAAGCGGTCCCTTCGAACATCACATAACTGCCTGTGTGGGACTTGCAGCCTGGAATTACTATTGCGTTACACAGGATAAAGTCTGGCTCCGTGAAAAAGGCTGGCCGATACTGTCGGCAACCGCAGATTTCTGGGCCTCGCGGGTGGAAAGAAATGGGCCGGGTCATTATGATATCAGGAACGTGGTCGCTGCGGACGAGTGGGCAGAGAATGTCGATAACAACGCCTTTACCAATGGAGCAGCAAAAGTTTTATTACAACATGCAACGGAGGCGGCCGGTATACTCGGAGTAAAAGCGGATCCGGACTGGACGGTTGTTTCGGAAAATATCCCGATTCTTCAACTCAACGGCGTAACACGCGAGCACGCAAGTTATAACGGTGAGGGTATAAAGCAGGGCGATGTTAACCTGCTTGCGTATCCGTTAAAACTTATCACAGATCCGGTTCAGGTAAAAAAGGACCTCATTTATTATCAGTCGCGTGTTCCGAATCAGGGTACCCCTGCCATGACGCAAGCCATTTTTGCTTTATTATATGCGCGCATGGGACAGGGGGATAGCGCTTATCACTTCTTCAAAGACGCATATATTCCAAACCTCAATCCACCCTTTCGGGTGATTGCGGAAACCAAAGGAGGTACAAATCCGTACTTTGCTACAGGAGCTGGTGGTATTTTGCAGTCCCTGCTGATGGGATTCGGGGGTCTGGATATCACATCGTCCGGCATAGTACAAATTCCTTCCAAACTTCCATCCGGTTGGAAAAAACTTATTTTAACGGGAATAGGTTTGGATAAGAAAAATTACAGCGTTCAATAAAAAATAGTATTTTAGCGCCCACTGTGAAGAGAATTGCTGCTATACTGCTTTTGATTTTGCTCCTGTTCAACTGGGTTGGATACGAATTTTACACAGCCATCCTTCAGGACCATGCGGATAAAGTCATGGTTGCAACCCTCGATCAAAACAATTACACTGATGCGGATCTGATATCCATAAAAGTTCCGGGTACTCATTTATCTTCTTATGTCAATTCTAAGGAGTTCCAGCGTGTTGACGGGAAAATAGAGATCAACGGTGTACAATACAATTATGTAAAACGCCGGTTCAGCGAAGATTCCCTGGAACTTATGTGCATTCGGAACAAAACTGCCACCAGCATTCAGACAGCCAAGAATGAATTTTTTAAACTGGTGAATGATTTGCAACACCCTGGCCAGTCTAAGAAGTCAGATCAGCACAGCTATTCGTTTAAAGGTTTTAGCGCAGAATACTTTTCCAACTCCCAGTCATTTGCCATTTTGAACCAGGTACTCATCAGACAAAAAGCAAGTGATCGTTACTTACTAAAGATTCCAACTGTACATCTTACCCGAGCAGGTCAGCCACCAGACTTGGCTTAAAGCGTAACTACATCGCTTATTTCCTGTCATGCAGGAACGTTCGTTTTTTCAACAAGACCACCATTATGAGATATTTATTAGCCGCTTTTGCGCTATGCGCAATGGCAGTAACAGGATGTAACCGTAAATCGGATTACGATGCTATTTTCAAAAATCCAGTTTTGTACAGCAAAACTGTATACCAGTTAAACACTGTTGTGATGGGCAATAATTTCAGTCCCATCGTAGCTTCCCGAAATTACACCTATGCCAACGTAGCTGCATACCAGGTGGTTGCGGGTAGCTACCCTGATCAATATGAATCTCTTTCAGGGCAATTACGCGGCCTGAAAGCCACACCTATACCTGATAAGAATAAGACGATCGATGTGGAATTCGCGGCACTACTTGCTTTTTGCAAACTGGGTGAAGCCGTTACCTTCCCTGCGGGCAGCATGAAGGATTATGTTGACAGTCTGAAAAAACTGGCTGAGGATCATGGAATGCCGGAGGATATTTTAAATAACTCGGTGGCATATGCCGACACAGTTGGTTCTGTTATCATGTCCTGGAGCAAGGGCGATCGTTACCTCCAGACAAGGGGGGCATCAGAATATACGGTAATGGACTCACCAGGCCGGTGGGTGCCCACACCGCCTGCGTACTCTGCTGCTGCCGAACCACATTGGCGTGAGATCAGACCCATGGTGCTTGACAGTTCAAATATGTTTCCGGTTCCGGCTCCCTACAAATTCAACATTACCGACAAGAACAGTGACTACTACAAACAGGTGATGGAATCGAAGAATGCCATCGACAGCCTTACCCCTGAACAGATTCATATCGCCGATTTCTGGGATGACAATCCGTTTAAATTAAATGTATCCGGCCACCTGATGTTCGGAACAAAAAAGTTTTCACCTCCCGGTCACTGGATGAGCATCGTGGGGATTGCGGCAGAAAAAGCTAATGCTGATTTCGGAACCACGGTGACTGCATTTACAAAAACGGCCATCGCATTATTTGATGCCTTTATACAATGCTGGGATGTGAAATATGAATACAATACAGCCAGACCTGAAACTGTGATCAATAAATATATTGATGCCAACTGGCGTCCACATCTGCAAACACCTCCTTTCCCGGAATACACCTGCGGTCATTCTACGGGATCAGCCGCTGCGGCAGAAGCGCTAAGCAGTGTATTCGGAGACAATTTCAGCTATACCGATACGACTGAACTGGAATTTGGCATCAGGAACCGTTCATACAAATCATTCCGGGATGCTGCCAATGAAAACAACTGGGCCCGTTTTTATGGAGGCATCCACTATCATCAGTCCTGCCTTGTAGCCACAGAACTGGGAACCAAAGTAGGGGACCTGGTTGTTCAAAGACTCAAAATGAAAAAAAACAAATCGTCATAAATCTGTCAGTTACCATTAATCATTAAGATTTATCCTAATTAATCAAAACTTAACTACCGCGAAATGAAAAAGAAAACATTACTACGCTTCTCCCTGGCTGTGGCCTTCTGCCTGGTTGCTTCGCTGGCTAAAAGCCAGACTGCAGATGATGCGATTATGATGGGGAAGAAACAATGGTGCAATGGTTTTACCTATATGTATTCCGGCTGGAAAAATTATTGGGAAGGAACATTGAAGAGGGAAAATTTAAACCTGGGAACCGTATCGACACAGTCCGTCATGTTTATGAGTACTTATGGTATCACCAATAAACTGAATGCGATTGTTTCGGTTCCCTACATCTGGACCCATGCTTCTGCGGGTACCCTGCATGGTCTGAAAGGATTCCAGGATATCGAAGCAGATATTAAATATCAATTCCTCGGAACCAAACTTGGTAAAAACGGACATTTATCCCTTTTTGTGGTAGGCGGAGTGAGCACTCCTCTTCAAAACTATGAAAATGATTTTCTACCTATGTCCATCGGATTGGGAAGCACCAATATAGTCGGAAGGCTCACCGCGGATTATCAAAATGGAATATTCTTTGCCACTGCCTCGAGCGCGTTTGAATGGCGGAGTGATGTTACGATCGACAGAACCTCTTACTATACAGGTGATCAGATCTACTATACAAACAAAGTGGATATGCCCAACCAGTTAAACAGCAATTTATTCGTGGGAATACGCAAACCGACATTGATTGTGCAGGCCCAGCTATTCAACATGTATACATTTGGCGGAACTGATATTCGCAGAAATGATATGCCTTTTGCAAGTAACCAGATGAATATGACTTCGGTTGGTGGACATGTGAAATATTTTTTTCCATTCCTTCCCAACCTGGCAGTAGTAGCCGATGCTGATTTTACGGTTGCGGGAAGAAACGTGGGTCAGTCGCAGATGTACTCCGGCGGTCTTTATTATGTTGTTAGTTTATAAAACCTGATAAAAAAATTATTATGAAAAATATATTCTATTCTCTTACGGGCCTGATCGGAGTAATGTTTTTTGCGTCAGCCTGCCAGAAAGATGTTAGCAATCGTACCGCCAATTTACCGGCACTGCAAACTTCCAATCTGGATTTGAATGCGGGTACGTGGAAACCGGTTTTATTGTCCAGGCCGGATAGTTTTACTGTTGCTGCACCCGTTGCGACTACTTCGCCGCTCTACACGGCTGATCTTTTTGAAATCAAAGCTCTCCAGAAGAGTCTGACGAAGGATCAGGAAAACTCTATTAAATATTGGGCTGCCGGTGGTGTGCTGAGGTGGAATGAGATCATGCGCGGGCTTGTTGCAAAGTATAACCTGCCTGTAGTGGCAAGCGCCGATGGCACATATGCAATTCCCAGTGCAGCCAATCCTCTTGCATATCCTCTTTTCCCGTTTACAAACCCGCCATATTCAGCAAGAGCATATGCATATATCAGTGCAGCGCAATATGATGCACTGCTTGCATGCTGGTTTTATAAAACAAAATATAACAGGGCTGCGCCTTATAATTTTGACTCTTCCGTTTCCGCAAAATTTGTAAACAAAACACAACTGCCTTCTTATCCTTCTGAAGCGGCGGTTTTGGCGGGTGTTACGGCAGAAATGATGAAACTGCTGTTCCCGGGCGAAATCGGTAATATTCAAAATATAGCGGTGCAGGGTGAACAGGCAGCCATTATGAGCGGAGCTGCTACACGTGCTGATGTTACTGCAGGTGAGGCGTTGGGAAGGCAGGTTGCGGAATTGTTTATCACACGTGCCAGAGGGGACAATGCAGGTAAAGCAGTTGGAACACCAACAGACTGGGCCAACTTCGTGGATGTTACAAAAAGTCAGGGGCTCATTCCCTGGTACAGTTTGGAAAATCCTCAACGTCCTCCGATGTTACCATTGTTCAACAGAGTAAAACCATTTTTATTCGACTCTGCTACAGTTGTCAGTTTACGACCTGATCCACCACCTGCTGTCGGATCAGACCAGATGAACAAGGACGTAGCCGAAGTAAAACAATACGTGAACAATGTGACCAGAAAAAATATAGGCATAGTGGAATTCTGGGCAGACGGTGTTGGAACATATACACCACCGGGTCACTGGGATGCGATTGCCGCGGAAGATTTCATAAAACAGAATTACAGTGAAGTGCGTTGGGCGAGGAATATGGCACTCTTGAATATGACAGAAATGGATGCCGCCATTGTATGTTGGGATGTTAAATATCATTATTTCAATGCAAGGCCCTCACAAGTGGACCCTTCTATAAAAACATTAACAGGCGTGCCGAATTTCCCGGCTTATATATCTGGTCATTCCACTTTCAGTGGTGCAGCAGCTACGATTCTGGGATACCTGGTTCCGGATAATGCCAGCAAATATTCTGCAATGGCCGAAGAGGCTGGTCTGAGCCGGTTGGTTGGCGGAATTCACTATAGAACAGACTGTGAGGTGGGTTTATCAGTCGGAAACAAGATTGGCAATTATGCCATATTGAGGGCACAAAATGACGGAGCTAATTAAAGTTTTTATATGTTTTAAGCAATTGAGACCCTTCGATTCCTCGCGGGGTCTTTATAAAGCTAAGGCAGAAAGCCTGCCGCAGGCGTAAAGCTTAAGCATTGTGGTCAACGATCATTATCATCAATGACCAATTACTTAAAACCAACTACCCATTGTGCTTTTAAATTGAGTGAAAGAAAGATGCAGACTTTAAATAACAATCAAAAAATTCATTACACTTTACGTATCGCAGCCGCGATGTGTTTTATTGGACATGGTGCTTTTGGAATTATTACAAAAGCGATATGGTGCAATTACTTTGCCCTTTTTGGTATCGATAAAGTGCATGCATATCAATTAATGCCTGTGCTAGGCTCGGTGGACATTCTGATGGGAATTATATTGCTTTTCAGACCCTTTCGTGCAGTTGTGGTCTGGCTGGTTGTCTGGAGCATTATTACAGCCTCCTGTCGCCCTTTCTCCGGAGAACCGTTTGCCGAATTCATCGAAAGAGCTGGTAATTATGGCGCACCCCTGGCCCTGCTGGTTTTGGCGGGTGGAATACAATTCAACTTAAAATGGTTTTTTTCACCTGTTAATCCCCAGGTACCCGTGTCCGAAAGATCACTGTCCCGGGTGAAACTCATTCTTCGTTTCACCGTATTTCTTTTATTAGTTGGACATGGTTGGTTAAACCTGATTCAAAAACCAGGTTTGATCAATCAATATACGGCTCTTGGGTTTTCTAACCCCGTAAATGTGTCGCTGCTGGCCGGGATATTTGAAATCATGGCTGCCATTGCCATTTTGGTTAAACCGTTAAGGCAGCTGATCGTTATTTTTTTAATCTGGAAGATGGGTACAGAATTATTTTACCCTCATTTTGAAATATTTGAATGGGTTGAAAGGGGTGGTAGTTATGGAACGCTTCTTGCATTGTGGCTTAGTCTGGACCCAACCTACAAAACTCAAAAAGGTTTTACAAACAAAGAACATTTTCCGTCGGCCAGTATCGGATAAATATAAAGTTTTTAATCAATCGTCATAAGCAATAAAAATCCCTGCGATTCTTCGCGGGGATTTCCTTTACAAGCCCAAAGCCTAAAGCGCAAAGCCTAAAACTATTTTTGTCAAATTGTTTAAAAGGATCTTCATTGTCCATTAAACAGATCAAAATGGTTACAAGCCCAAAGCCTAAAGCGCAAAGCCTAAAACTATTTTTGTCAAATTGTTTAAAAGGATATTCATTGTCCATTAAACAGATTAAAATGGTTACAAGCCCAAAGCCTAAAGCGCAAAGCCTAAAACTATTTTTGTCAAATTGTTTAAAAGGATCTTCATTGTCCATTAAACAGATTAAAATGGTTACAAGCCCAAAGCCTAAAGCGCAAAGCCTAAAACTATTTTTGTCAAATTGTTTAAAAGGATCTTCATTGTCCATTAAACAGATCAAAATGGTTCCAAGCCCAAAGCCTAAAGCGCAAAGCCTAAAACTATTTTTGTCAAATTGTTTAAAAGGATCTTCATTGTCCCTTAAACAGATTAAAATGGTTAGAAGCCCAAAGCCTAAAGCGCAAAGCCTAAAACTATTTTTGTCAAATTGTTTAAAAGGATCTTCATTGTCCATTAAACAGATTAAAATAGTTGAATTAAATATTAATGAGCTTTAGGCTTTAGGCTTATAAACGTACCTTTAATATTTATTAAGTTTCCGATGAACTCCCTTTGTCCTTTTCTGTTTTTGCTTTTGAATTCAGACGCAAGGACCTGCTTCCCGGGATGCACAACTCCGGACAAAATTTATGGTGATCTTTTTACGGAAGTGCCGTTGAGGAAAGCAGTTCCTGACCAAAAAACTTGTTATGACCCTAGAAATCAGCGGTTAACTTTTATAATCAAATTGTTAAATGTCGACACACAGCCAGTTTTATGACCGACGAATATTTCATGTTACAGGCGTTGAAGGAGGCTAAAAAGGCCTATGACGAAGACGAGGTTCCTGTGGGCGCAATTGTTACTTTGAATGACAAAATTATTTCCAGGGGCCATAATCAGGTAGAAAGATTGAATGACCCTACAGCCCATGCAGAAATTATTGCTCTTACTTCTGCGTTTAATTTTCTCGGATCAAAATATTTGCCGGAAGCATCTATCTATATTACAGTTGAACCATGCCTGATGTGTGCCGGTGCATTATACTGGTGCAAGATTATGAAAGTAGTTTATGGAGCTCCTGACATAAAAAACGGGTACAGGAAATACATTGAACCTTGTCCGACGCTGGAACAAATCGGGGGTCGCCCCCCGGCCCTTTCATCCGAAAACGATTGTAATAAATAGTGTCCTCAGTGAAGAATGTGCAAGCCTGATGAAAGATTTTTTTAAAGCAAAGAGGTGAATTACCCCTGGCATTTGTTTTGACATATCAACCTTTGATCATTAATTTTGTTAACCTTCATCACAGAAGTATTCTTCTTCAATTAAAAAATAAAACCATGGCATTTTCCTTACCTGCACTTCCTTATGCGCCGGCTGCCCTTGAACCGCATATTGACGCTATGACAATGCAGATACATCACGATAAACACCATCAGGCATATGTTGACAATTTAAACAAGGCGGTATCTGGCACCCCTAATGAAAATAAATCGCTGGAACAATTGGTTAGTATTGCCGGAACACTGCCACCTGCCATTCGAAATAATGGCGGCGGACATTGGAATCATAGTTTCTTTTGGGAAATCATGGCACCAAACGCAGGTGGCAAACCAACCGGAAAACTGGCTGAGTCGATTGACGCGGACTTTGGCTCTTTTGATTCTTTTAAAGAAAAATTCACATTGGCTGCCACGGGCCGTTTCGGAAGTGGTTGGGCCTGGCTTATAGAGCAGGATGGCAAATTATTAATTTCTTCAACTCCAAACCAGGATAATCCATTAATGGATATTGCTGAGGTAAAAGGAACGCCCATTCTTGGAGTAGATGTGTGGGAGCACGCTTATTATTTAAAATACCAGAATCGTCGCCCTGAATACCTGGGTGCATTCTGGAATGTTATAAATTGGAAAGAAGTCAATAAAAGATACGAAGCCTCTCTTTAGGATAACCTGAAGGGTAATGATATAAGTTCTGATCCCGTTTCGCTTTCATTTTACCGCCGGGTGGATGAGCAAACGGGATCTTCATGTAAAAAAAATGCATATGAAAAAATTGTCCGTTCTGTTACTTTCTGCCCTCTTTTTTCTCGGCGCCTGTTCCTCTCATGAAAAAAAAGTTCTGGTTTATGCTGATAGCAAAATCCAGGTAGACGAATCGCAAAAGAATATTGTGGTTCAGGATGGGACTACACAAGTTGAACAGGAATTAAATTTTAACAGCGGTGACCCCATTGTTCTGAATATTTCCGGACCCACTGGAAAATACACACTGGAGATAAAAGATGACGGATTATTTCTCGCAAACCTTAAGAAAGATACCGTTGTCGGCAGCATGCAGCACACTGGTGAATCAAGACATACACGAATCACACAGCAGGAACTGCAAATACAGCTCGACAGTCTGAACAAGCTTATAAAAGGCGAAAATATTTCTGCGAATGCGAAAAACTATTTTATTCCGCCCGGCCATGTTGTAAAGATTTCCAATCTTACAAACGCCAAAATATTTGGCCCATACCAACCCGTGCCATCCGCCTTTGATGCTTCTTCTGTTCCCGAAATCTATAAATTTTACAACCTGTCCGAAGAAAAGGAAATCATTGCCAAATTAACGGAGATGAGTAAGTACAAATATCAAAGAGGAGATGAAAAAGGAAGTGGCAAGGTTCCTGAAGATGATGATGATTCGGTCTATACGATTCATCCGACGAAGAAATGACGGTTGGCGGTTGGCGGTTGGCAGTTGGCGGTCGGCGGTTGGCAGTTGGCAGTTGGCGGTTGGCAGTTGGCGGTTGGCAGTCGGCAGTTGGCGGTTGGCAGTTGGCAGTTGGCAGTTGGCAGTTGGCAGTTGGCAGTTGGCAGTTGGCGGTTGGCAGTCGGCAGTTGGCGGTTGGCAGTCGGCAGTTGGTAGTTGGCAGTTGGCAGTTGGCGGTTGGCAGTCGGCAGTTGGCGGTTGGCAGTTGGTAGTTGGCAGTTGGCAGTTGGCAGAAAGGAATTAAATGATTCAGTACTTCCAGTCTTCCATACTTCCAAACTTACTTAACGGGATCATGCCCATGACGACCCCAGGGATGACAACTGGAAATTCGGCGGATGGCCATCCATCCACCGCGGAACAATCCATACTTTTGGAACGCTTCAATCGCATAAGCCGAACAGGTTGGAGTAAACCTGCACTTCGGACCGAGCCAGGGAGAAATAACCACCTGATAAATACGAATCAGGAAAATCAAAGGATAACTAAGTATTTGCAGTAACTTTTTCATATAACACCTTCACCATTTTATCCAGCAGTTTTTCAAGAGCGACGGAAATCTCTTTATAACCGACTATTTCCTTTCCGGTATAAATAAAGAACATATGAAAAGTATAATCGTTTTTTCCAACTGCAGTTCCCAGTTCTTTTTTTTGTTGCCTGTATCCTTCCCTGCATAAACGTTTAATGCGGTTTCTGTCAACGGAACGGGGAAAACTCTTTGTACTGACTGTAAATCCTGCTTTAAGATTTCCGGTACCCGGTTCAATTTTGTATAAAAGGCGAAACGGATATAATGTAATTTTTTCCCCGGTTTTAAAAACCTGATCAATCTGTTTCCGGCTTTTCAGTCGTTCAGATTTGCCCAGTGAGTATAGTTTGCCCCTTTTCAAAAGAAATATAAAAAATAAAAGCCCCGACAAGGGGCTGTGATTTACTATTTGGAAGACCGGTTTTCCAGTTGGCAGTTGGCGGTTGCTTTAAGCTTTGGCGTTACGTTTCAGGCTCAAAACTATTTGCCTCCGAACTCATCAGAAACAGACAATTTCGCACGTCCCTTTGCACGCCTGCTGGCAAGCACTTTGCGTCCATTGGCAGTTTGCATACGTTTACGAAATCCATGAACTGTTTTACGACGACGGGTATGTGGTTGAAAAGTCCGTTTCATTTTATTTTTTTTAACTCTTATGCCCTGATAATCAGGTAATTCCTCTTTTGTTGGTCCCGTATCTACGAAACTTCTTTTAAAGGGAGGGCAAAGCTACAGAATTCCCGCCTGACTGCCAATAATAAGTAAGCCGATTTATCAATAATTGGCTGCAAAGTAGCCCTGGGTCAGGTTTGCCGTGGGACCGCTGCCGACTGGTGTAGCGACAAAATTAAAAATGCCCGAGATTCGCCTGGTGGTTGTGTTATTAGATAAAATTGTGATTGTGCCCCCTGATCGAGAAAGTAATGTCACAGAAGGGTCGGGGTTATAGACTCCTATATACATACCAGTACTAAAATCCAGGTTATAAGTTCCAATAGTTATATCCGATGGCAAAAACAGTCCAACATCCTGCGTGCCGGAGAAGCCGGCTATCAGCATTTGCCCGGCAGAGTCAGATACTTCTACATTCGAGGTAAAAAACTTATTGCCGTCAACCGTTACTTCCAGAGTATCTTTCGAAGTACCTGGCGGAGGTGTCACTACCGTTATTCCCGCAGCATACGGAATAAAATCAAAGACTCCTTTAGCCACTGTTTCCGTAGTATTATCGGCCGGATTAGTAAGGGTGAACTGAAAGCTGCCACTTGCAAGAAGGTTTACGGTGTCGATACCCGAAATGGTAACCGTTCCGCCCGCTGCACCGGCATTGCTTACATATACATTGGCGTTTATGTTAAGCAGGTTCGTGTATAAAGCATATGAAGAAGACTGACCACCCAGTGTAAACGTTCCTACTTTGAAATCGGGCAAAAGAATGGAAATCTGGTCGCCGGTCTTGCTGAGGCCATTAATAGAAACTCCACTGGAACCCGTTACTATCAACTG
>Ga0206918_1100_pt1 | contig 19924 bp, 13 predicted proteins | sample Alteio_BWOrgHeat_69_FD_152950 | JGI IMG/M metagenome (GOLD analysis project Ga0206918, IMG submission 152950) | Enriched cells from forest soil in Barre Woods Harvard Forest LTER site, Petersham, Massachusetts, United States -... | ecosystem: Environmental > Terrestrial > Soil > Temperate forest >... | reverse complement strand
GGCGCTTGCCGCGCCCTCGTCGGTGGATTCGCGGATCATCCAGCCGGTCTTGCGGTGGCCGATGGCGCCGGCGGTATCGCCGGTGAAGGCGAAATCCGCGGTCAGGATGAAGTCCCCTTTTATTTTTTTGTACACGAACTGGAATTCGTCTCGGTTGAACCAGATATTGTCACCCGCCCCTTTTATGGTGTAGGTCTGGGTAGCTTCGTCGTAGGACGCGCCGTTGCATAATTTGGGATGCCCGATATCCAGATGGTCGTCAAACATTCCCACTGGATGCTGGGCCATAGCAACAGCCGGGACCAACAAAATGGTCCAAAAGAGTCTTGCGGTCATATGATAGTCGTTTTAGTCTTTGGTGAGCGGTTGGATAGCGGATATGATATTCCAACCTTCCAATCGCAGTTGCGGGCTTTGTCCCGCCGGGCAGCTAACCTTCACCGTTACAGAGCTGCCGGCAGGGATCGAAAAATAATTGTCGGACCAATAGCTGGGCAATACTTCTTCGCCGTTGCGGACCAACTGGGGGTTGAGGAAGAAAGCCAGCCGCGGAGACGTATTCGTGAATTGGAGGGTCCATTCGGTCAAGCCGCCCTGTTTGGCCGCTGCCACGACGGTCGCGCGCACAGTGGAAGAAGGCATCGCGCGAAGATCGGCAAAGTCATGACCCGGAGACATCCAATAGGTATTCTGCGAGATCGTCTTGCCGGAAGCATCTTTCAGTGAGAGGAGTACGAAGGAGACCCCCGAAGTTTCATGCAGAATATCCCGTAGGGAGACGACTTCCCTGACATCGGTGGTATCGAGGCTCGCCTGGCCCGCCTTTTTAAAAAGAGAAGCACCCGTCATCCCGATCACCTCCGCTTCGTAACGCAGATCAGGCCTTTTTATATAGGTGCGGTTGACAAGGGCAACCGCCGAGTCGTCGAGGTTCAGCTGGATATGGACGCCTTCAATCGCGCGTTTCATAAAATAATAGCCGCTGTTCGGCTCGAGGTACCAGTCATAGACCTGCCAGACGACACTGGGGAATGCGGCATTGAGCTTCCAGAGCATCACGCCGCCGGTTTCGTTGAGCTTGTGGCCTGCTGCTTCAAAGATGCTGCGATAGCCGTTGGCATTCAGCAGCTGCATCTTGTCAGAGAAGTCGCGCATGCTCGTAGGTGCACCATAACGATCGAGCATGGCTTTGTAATAGGTATCGTAGTGGCCATTGCCGGTGCAGGCGTCATGATAGCCCCAGGAATTGTTTAATGGAAAGGGCAGATTATTGTCCGGGACAAGGTTGGGGATGATCTTCGGCAGCGTGTTATACGGGGGTTGAGAAGGAATCCCCGTCTCGTCTTTAAAGACCCAGTCCTTTTTCCCGTCTGCAAGCCGGTAATATTGCGCATCGTCCTGCCAGGAATACGGTCCGCCGCTATACACTCCGGCGGGCTGGTCATCGGGCCAGGAGCCTTTCCAATCCTTCGGCGCGTGCGAGAAGCCGGAGGAGCAGGGAATAAAAGGGCGGGTACCGTCGAGGTTGGCCACGTTATCGCGCATGGCGTCATAAAGCTCCTTACGGGCATGCCCTTCGTTGCCGCCGGTCCAGACCAGGAGGCTGGCGTGATTTCGAATGCGGTAGATGGTACTGATCACATTATGGACAAAGACCGAGGATTGCAGCGGCCAATCCGCCGAACCTTTGAAGCCGCCGTTGGTATCCCCGGTGATCCAGAAGTCTTGCCAGACCAGCAAGCCATAGCGATCGGCCAGTTCGTAGAAATCATCGGTCTCGCCGAGGCCGCCGCCCCATATGCGGACCATATCGACATTGGCATTGCGGCAGAGGCGAAGTTCGTAATCATAACGCTGCCTGTCCCGGTTTAGCATCATATCGGGGACCCATGCGCCGCCGTTGAGGTGAATGCGGCGGCCATTGACATAAAAATCGCGGCGGGTGAATCCGTTGACATCGGTTGCAACGGAACCGACGGTTCGGATACCAAATACGATCGAAGTATCCTCCGAGACTCCGCCTGCCTCGACAAAACGAAGCCGCAGGCGGTAAAGATTCGGCTCCCCATAGCCGTTAGGCCACCAGAGCTTTGGATGCCGGATCACCAGGGCGGGCATATTAGCCGGGTTCAGTTGCACTGTTTTCGACTGGGACCCATCGATGGTAACCTCCTGCTTGAATGCCACACGCTCACCCTGGAAGGTCTCCGGGCTGATGGTCATCTCGAGGGTACCATGGCGGGGCCGCCCATCGTGATTGCGGAGGTCGAGGTCGAGAGACAATTTCGCCAACCCCGTATCGGGGAGGCCGGGGAGATCCGTAACGATCCGCGGCCGGCTAATCGTCACCTGGCCTGTCGTCCGGAGATAGACGGGTTGCCAAATACCCATATTGCGATCGTGCACTTCCGGGATCCAGTCCCAGCCAACCGAGGAGAGCATAGTGACATTCTTTCCGATGTCGCCGGTAGGACCGCCGTTGTCAAAAAAATCGCCAAACGCTTGCAGTTGCGGAGCAGAAGGAAGGCCGGGGTAATCCAGGGGATATATTTTCACCGCCAGGGCATTGTTGTCGCCCGGGTGAATGACCGCACTGGCATCGAGGTCGAACTCTTCGAACATCCCAACCAGGCGGGCGGAGTCGGCGAGCATGGTCCCGTTCAACCAAACTTCCGCGCGGTAGTTTATTCCCTTGAAAATAAGCTCGAAGTGCTTTCCCCTATCAGCTGCCGGGACGGTAAACGTAGTGCGATACCAGTATGGCTTCTTCCAGGGGTTGGGCTCTCCGGGAAGATGGCTGTATTGTTCGAGATGATACTGGTGGTTAAAGCTGTCGTTGGCGTCGGGGATCAGCATGTTGTTCATCCCGATGTAGGGGTCGGGATATACCTTGTTGGCGACCAACCCCGTCAGCACCGTGCAGGGGACCGTGACGGGGAACCAGTAGTTTTTCGCGGAATAACGGGTGGAAGAAATCGAATCGCCGCCGGTCGTCACCACGGCGGAAGATTGAAGCGAAAAGTGGGTGAGCTTTACCTGGCGGACGGGCTGGGCGAACAGAATGGACGGCAAAAACACCACAAGGAAAAAGGCAAGGCCAATCGGGAAAATCTGACGCATGAGAAAAAGATTAGATTGATCCCTAAGGTATCAATTGCCGCCCACATCTGTATTGCTGACAAAAGCAATCTTTTTACCATCGGGCGACCACGACGGCGTATTCATGGAACCCTGGCCGCCATAGACATAAGCGAGCACTTTCGGGGTGCCTTTTCCGTCAATCGGTAGCAGCCGGATATAAACATGCTTGTACGGCGGATGGATCCCGGCCGGCGTCTCCTCGGGAAGGAATGTCAGGTAGACAAACCATTTCCCATCGGGCGAGATATGAGCGAACCAGTTATCATAGCCGTCATTGGTTACCTGCTCCTGACCGCTGCCATCGGGCTTCATCCTCCAGATCTGCATCAACCCGGAACGGACCGAATTGAAGTAGATATACTGGCCGTCGGGGGTATATTCCGGACCGTCATCCAACCCCTTCGTAGTGGTGAGGCGGATCTCCGGACCGCCGGCGGCCGGCACCTTATAAACATCGAATTCCCCATTGCGCTCGCCGCAAAAGACCATGTCTTTCCCGTCCGGCGACCAGCCATGGAAGTAGGAAGGTCCTTTCGGAGTGACCTGTGTTGGGGTTCCGCCCTCGATCGGAACCGAATAGATGATGGAGCCGCCCAGATTTCCGACGAAATTGCTAAGGCCCAGCATTTTTCCATCGAAGGAGATGACGTGGTCATTATTGTTGTTAGTAACCATCCCGGTCTTGATCGCCTGGGGGCTGCGGGTGGCGAGGTCGAAATGATAGAGTGTTCCTTTGGCGTCGTTGAAGATCAGGCTTTTGCCGTCCGGGGTCCAGTTTGGCGCCTGGATGGAATAGGGTACTTTGTAGATGGTCTCGCGATGGCCGGATGCCACTTCGAGGATTTCCAGCTTACTCCCAAGGGTCATCTGCGTATTCTGGTTGGATTCACCCTTATGGGGCACCGTGATACTGACGTTACTGAATACCCCGGTCTCGAGCACATCGGAGTTATGAGAGCCGACAAACAACCCGACATACACGTCATCCCCCAGGTCGAGCGTAACCGTATCGGTCATAAAAGGCTCACCATAGATGGCCGCCCGCATGATATATTGATTACCGCGCCGTTCCAGCTGCAGGATGTTGGCGTGGGTCAACGTCATCTTGTGTTCCTGGGTCTGGGCGCCGGTGGTCGGGCGCCACTGCAGAGAAGTGAGCCCGTCACCATGCTCGACAGCATTGATATGCGGCGAATTGCCATCAAGGGTTTTGCGGACCATCCAACCGACTTTCCGGTGATAATTCACCCAGGTCCCCAGAAATTCAGCCCGGGCATAAAGGATAAAGTCCCCGGTCATTTTGCGGTATACATACTGGAATTCGTCGTGATCCGCCCAGACATTATAACCGGCTCCGCTGATCACATACTGACCGGTTGCCGGTACGTAGGTTGCCGAACCCGGTTTGACACCCGTTCCAATGTCGCCATGGGCGTCAAAGATCCCTACCGGTTCGGGGGCGGGCGCAGCCACGGAGGCAGGGGCCGCAGCCGGAGCGGTTTGGGCGATGGCCTCATGTGTAGTCAGGACAGATAAAAAGGTCAGTAGGCGCAATGCGTTAGTTGTAGTTGATCTCATCTCAGGATAATATTGGTTAGGAGAAACCTCATGGGCAAACAAATATAGACCGGGTTTGCTCAAACGGCCAGTTTTTTACTACATCTACACTACATCAAGGGTCAAAAAAGGCTTTATTCCAGCAAATTATACCACATCTACACTACATCAACCCTCACCGATGCCGAAAATGGCTACTTCTTTTTAGGAACAGTGGCCCATTTTCCTGTAACTTTAGGAAGAGGCGATACAATGAGTAAAATCCGGATTCGATTTGGCCTTTCCGCTTGCCTGATTTGCCTGGCGCTGGTCAGCCGGGGGTTTCAAAATACCATTGGAATTCCGGATATCACCAACTATTCCCGCGACATCTATAATGCGGGGACCCAGAACCGGGGGGTCCTGCAGGACCGCAACGGGGTGATGTATTTTGCCAACTATGAGGGGTTGACGTCATTCGACGGGAACTCCTGGAAGACCTACCCGCTTCCCAATAAGACCGTTGTCCGGTCGATAGCCATGGGTAAGGACAACCGCATCTATGCGGGCGGCCAGGGCGACTTCGGTTATTTTTCCCCCGATCATGACGGCAGGCTTGTCTTCTCCTCGCTAAAACCCCTGATTTCCGAGAAGAATCGTGCCTTTTCAGATATGTGGTTTGTCGTCGCCTATGGGAATGACGTTTTCTTTATGTGCCGCCAGTTCATCTTCCAGCTCAATAATAAGGCGGTCACCGTTTATCCGGCGGCATCGGAGTGGATGTTCCTGGGACAAAGCAACGGCCGGCTGATCGCCCAGGATGGAAAGAACGGACTGCTGGAGTTTCGGGCGGGCTTATGGGCGCCCTTTTTGGAAGAAAGCGCGCTTTCGCCGGGCTACCTCGTAACCTGTCTGTTTCCCTTCGGCAACGACAGCAGCTTTCTGGGGACGGTCAACACGGGCTTCTATATCCTGACGGGCAACAAGATCACACCCTTTCGGATCGCCGGATCGGACCCTTTTGTCAACGAACGGGTGCTGACCGCGATCGCGGTCAATAAGGACTGGCTGGCCATCGGGACGAACCTTGACGGCATCTACATCGTCGACCGGAAAGGGGAGATTATTGAAAATCTCTCCAGAAAGGAAGGGCTGCAGAATAACAATGTCCTTTATCTGTTCCTGGACCGTGACAAGAATCTATGGATGGGGTTGGATGACGGGATCGACCTCGTGGCCTACAACAACGCCATCAAGCATATCTACCCGGAAAAGCTGAACGAAGGGCTGGGCTATACTTCCATCATCTTCGGCAAGGAGCTTTTTGTCGGAACCTCGAATGGGTTATATAGCATGCCGATCGACGACCGGGAGGATCTGAGCTTCCTGCGTGGTGAATTCAAGTCCGTTCCGGGCACCAAGGGATCGACGTTCGGGTTGTCGGAAGTTAACGGGAGCCTGTTGCTGGGACATCATGACGGAGCGTATGAGATCAAAAACGACCGGCTGACCCCGATCGACACCCGGGTTTCCTATTGGATGTTCCTGCCGTTTTCCAATGTATTGCCTTCCTCCCTGATCCTGGGCGGGGCTGACAACGGGATCGAACTGCTTCATTTTGACCGGGGACGAATAACGCCCGAAGCCGGCTTGCCAGGGTACAGCGCCTCCTCCCAATACATGGCCATGGATAACAACAGTACCGTGTGGGTAGCGCATTCCTATCGCGGCGTATACCGGATCGATCTTAACGATACCCTCCATCCGCGGATAAAGTTATATACGGAACAGAACGGTTTGCCCTCCAATTTGAAAAACCACCTGTTCAAGGTCAGGAACCGCATCGTAATCACGACGGAAAAGGGCGTGTATGAATATGATCCTGTGACGGATTCCTTCGAGGTATCCAACTATTTCATGGGGTTGCTGGGAGAAAGGAATATCCGTTATCTGCGGGAGGATGCGGCGGGGAATATCTGGTTTATAGAAGATAAAAGCCTTGGGGTGGTGGATTTGTCCGGAGCGCAGCCTGAGATCATCTATTTTCCGGAACTCAGCGGTAAAATGGTAGCGGACATGGAGCATATTAATCCTTACGATAGGCACAATGTGTTCGTAGGAGCCGAGAAAGGGTTTTATCTGATCAATTATGAAGAATACCGAAAGAACCGGTACCCGGTACAGGCGCGGATCCGGATGGTAAAAGCGCTGGGGAAAACAGATAGCCTGCTGTTCGGGGGGTATTTCCAGGAGGTGAATGACAGCGGCGGCCAGCCGGCGGACGCTGTCTACAGCATATCCAATAATTGGAGCTCGCTGCATTTCGAATTCAGTTCACCCTTATATGCCGCGCAGAACAGTATCCAGTATAGCTATTTGCTGACCGGGTTCGATAAGGACTGGTCGTCATGGTCCAGGAAAACGGAAAAGGAATACACCAACCTGCCGGCGGGGACGTATACCTTCCAGGTCAAATCCAAGAGCAACCTGGGGAATGAATCGGCCATTACCGAGTATTCGTTCGGCATTCTGCCGCCTTGGTACCAGACAGGCTGGGCATATCTCCTGTATACCTGTATATTTGGGGGGCTGGCGTACTTGTTGATCTATTGGCAGCGCCGGATATTTCTGCGGCAGCAGGCCAGACACGAGGAAGAGCAAAGGCGGCTGCAGTACCTGCATCAGTTGGAAATGGAGAAATCGGAAAAGGAGATCGTAAAGCTAAAGAACGAGAAACTGGAGTCGGAGATAGAGCACAAAAATACGGAGCTGGCCTCTGCTGCGATGCACCTTGTGCAAAAAGGAGAGTTGCTCGGCAATATCCGGGAAGAACTGATGCGGATGAAACGGGGCGTCAACGGGGACGGCGCAGCAGAGGAATACAAAAAAATGTTGCGTATCCTGGGGGAGGAGAACAAGATGGACAAGGATTGGGAGCAGTTCGCCATCCATTTCGACAAGGTACACAGCGATTTTTTGCAGATCCTGAAAAGTGCGCATCCGCAGCTGAGCGCCCACGAACTGAAGCTTTGCGCGTATCTGCGGATGAACCTCTCCAGCAAGGAGATCGCGCAGCTCGAAAATATCTCTGTACGGGGAGTGGAGATCAGCCGCTACCGGTTACGAAAAAAACTTCGTATACCCACGGAGATCAACCTGTTTGATTTTTTGATGGAGCTGCACACCAGGGGAAAAACGCTGTAAACGAGTCATATGAAAAAACTACTGCTTATTGCGCTCTGGGCCGCACCGGCCATCTATTCCCATGCGCAAACCACATGCTCCTGCCAAATGGAGTTCCGGCACATCAGGGATTTCATGGAAACCAACTATGCGGGGTTCAAAGACAAAGCGGCTCAAATGACGGAAGCCGCGTACTCACGGTTGGTGAAAGAATATGAAGGCTACAGCAGGGGGTCGCATGCCTCAGAGAAATGTCTCCTGATCATCTCCTCTTTCCTGGACCATTTCAGGGACGAACATGTCGGCGTTCGGGCAAATTTCGACGCAACAAAGTCCGACAGCATTCTCGTCAGCCAGCGGGAGTTGATCAATATATCGGAAAGAAAGATCCGGGAACTCTCGCATTCGACCAGCCATGAAGGGATCTATTGGTTCAAACATGACTCCTCCTATAAGATTGCCGTCATCCAGGATAAAACGCCCCTGCATGATTATATCGGGGTAATTGTCAGTTCAAAGCTGTCGGGATGGAAGCCGGGGATGCTGAAGTTCGAAGGCAAGTTCATCAACGACAGCGTGTTAAAAGGCGTGTTATATATGCGCAACCAGTTGCCAAAGGTCGAATGGTTCTGGTTGGGCAAGGATCTTATCGGCGGCGACTGGCAGCGCGAAGGGACGGTTGCCCAACAGCCATCCTATCCCTATGAGCCGGTAGCGTCGCGCAAGCTGAATGAAAAAACCCTGTATATCAAGATCTCCAGTTTTGGACCCGCCAACGCAAAGAACATCGATTCCATTATGGCGCTGAACAAGGAGAATTTGTCTGCCATGCCCAACCTCGTGTTGGACTTGCGGGATAACGGCGGGGGTGCCGATTTCACCTATGCACCGCTGCTTCCTTATCTATACACAAATCCGATCGTAAACCGGGGAGCCGATGTCTGGTCCACGGACAGCACGATCGCGGGATGGCGAAGGATCCTCGATGACCCGGACCTGCCGGCCGCTGAAAAGGAGGAGATCAACCAGATCATCGCAAAGATGGAAGCGGGTAAGGGCAAGTTTGTGAACTATGTTCCCGAGAATGTCGATTCCTCCTTGACCCCGCTCCCCTATCCGGCGAAGATCATCATCCTGATCAACCGGGGTTGCGCGAGCACCACCGAGCAGTTCCTGCTGGCAGCGCGGCAGAGTGGAAAAGTGCGGTTATTGGGGCAGAATACGTCTGGCACGCTGGACTATTCGAATGTGCGGGAGACGCGGCTGCTGTGCATGCCGTATATCCTGCGGTATTCCACGACCCGGAGCCAGCGGGTAGATAATCATGAGGGGATCGACAATATCGGGATCAGGCCGGATCACTATCTCGAGGTGTCTGCTGACTGGCTGTCGGCGGCCGTAGCGGCACTGAACGGCAACTAGTGGCGCGCCCCCTCCGGGGGCGCGCCATATCGCCGCCCCGGCTCTGCCGGGGCGGCGGCCTATACGAGGCTCGACTTTATATAATTGTAACTGCTCGTGATCGCATCGAACGGCGAACCCGGACAACGATCCTCCTCCACAAAGAAATATTTCATCCCGGCCGTCTTACGGTGAGTGAAGATCGTTTTGAAATCGATGACGCCGCTGCCGACAGCCGCAAACTTCTTGTCCGGCGTACTATCCATGTCCTTGAGGTGCCACAGCGGGAAGCGACCGGGATGGGCTTCAAAAAGCTTGACGGGATCCTGGCCCGCGCGGGTGAGCCAGTATAGATCGACCTCCATTTTTACCAGGTCGGGGTCGGTGTTTTCCAGGATGACATCATACGGATACTTGTCGTCCTGTTTGTCAAATTCAAAATCGTGGTTGTGGTAGACGAACTGGATGCCGGCATCCTTGCATTTCCGGCCGGCAGCATTGAAGTCATCGGCCATTTTTTTATAGTGATCGAGACCTTTCCGTTCCTTGGGGGACAGCCACGCGCAGGCCATATACTTCAGGCCAACGGTATGGGCGTCTTCGACGGTCCGATCCCAGTCGTGCAGGATGGTGCCGTTAAAGGCCCCGTTGGTCAATACGGCGCCTTCGGCGTCCTCACCATAGCGATAGTGACAGCTGCGCATCACAAGACCATTGTTTTTCAGGACACCGCGGAAAGCAGCCGGGTCCATGCCGTAGAACTTCTCCGAGCCGGTGTAGGTAGCGCCCTCCAGGGAGTTATAGCCGATCTGCGCCACCTTGGCAAGCGTGCCGGCAGCGTCGGCGGCCATGGCTTCACGGACCGTATACAATTGAAGCCCGATTATGGGCCGCCGGGCAGACATCAGCGAGGGAAAGACCGGGGCGGCAAGGATCCCCGCGGAATAGACAGCAGTAGACTTGAGGAATGATCTCCGGGTATGCATATCGTTATTTTTCTTGAATGTACGATCATTACAACCAGCCGGCGCTACATCAAGACTACGTCAGCGGCTGATGTGGGCGTGATCCACTACATCATTCATACATCAGGACCATGAAAGTATGGTCCGCCGCCCGCCTGCCCGCGCAAATTTTGTAAATTCGGTGAAATATGAAGCCGTATGAGATTCTTTCCGAGATTCCTCCTGGTCGTCTGTAGCCTGGCCTTATTTTCCGGATCGCCGCAATTGGCGGACCCCCGGTTTGGCGACCCCCCGTTGGGAGACCTCCGCCCGGCGGACGACCATCCCACTCTGCCGATCGGGTCGGCGGCCCCGGATTTCTCATTGCAGGGAGTAGATGGAAAGACATACTCCCTCTCCTCCTTTTCCGACGCAAAAGTCCTGGTGGTCGTCTTCACCTGCAACCATTGTCCGACGGCACAGGCATATGAAGACCGGCTGATCCGCCTGACGACAGAGTATAAGGACAAGGGCGTGTCAGTGGTGGCAATCATGCCAAACGATCCGTCGTCGATCCGGCTCGATGAACTGGGCTACACCGATATGGGCGACAGCTTTGACGAGATGAAACGGCGGGCGGCGGAGAAAAATTTCAATTTCCCCTATTTATATGACGGTCAGACGGAGACCGCCGCCAAGGCCTACGGGCCGATAGCGACGCCGCACGTATTTGTGTTCGATCAGAACAGAAAACTCCGGTACAGCGGCCGCGTGGATGACGTAGAAAAACCGTCGAAGACGCCGCACGTACGGGATGCACAGAATGCCATCGATGCGGTGCTTGCCGGAAGACCGGTGCCGGTCCAGACGACAAAGGTATTTGGCTGTTCGATCAAGTGGACCGAGAAAAGTGATTGGATCGAAAAGGCAAAACAGGAATGGGCGAAGGAACCGGTAAAGCTGGACACCATTACCGCCGACGGGATCAGGGAGCTGATCCGCAACCACACCGAAAAACTGCGGGTGATCGATATCTGGGCTACGTGGTGCGGCCCCTGCGTGGCCGAGTTCCCCGACTTTGTCGATATGAACCGGATGTACCGGCGAAGGGATTTCGAGCTCATCAGCATCAGCGCGGATGAGCCGGCCAAGCGGGATAAGGCGCTGAAATTTCTGCAACAATCACAAGCTTCCAATCTCAACTATATCTTTAACCTCGATGACAAGTACAAGCTGATCGAGGCAGTCGACCCGAAATGGCAGGGTGCCTTGCCATATACGATGGTGATCGAGCCGGGGGGGAAAGTGATCTATGCCAAAGAAGGGCCGGTGGATGCGGCAGCGCTCAGGAAGATCGTCGTGGATGATCCCGCAATCGGTCGGTACTACTGAGAATCTTCGGCCATTACGACAAAAGTCCAAAAAATTATCCTGATATTTGCCTCCGAAGCATAATATCCCGTCTATGAAGTGGTAAGTCGGTGGGCGTCCTGTTCATAAGTCGACAGGCGCACTCTCCCCCCAGTGGTCACAAATTTTCTCCTCTTAAAACACGGGATCTCATGTCTGTTTCTTCTCCTGAACAAAAATCTGGGATATTTTCACGGGTAAGCGGCTTTGTCCGCGAATCCCTTTCGAGCGAGCACCGCGACTATACCGCCGGAAGCCTGCGGCGGGCGGTTTTACTTTTGGCCATTCCGATGGTCCTCGAAATGTCGATGGAGTCGGTGTTTGCGCTCGTCGATCTCTATTTTGTGGGCCGGCTTGGCAAAGAGGCCGTGGCGGCAGTAAGTCTCACTGAATCGGTATTAACGCTGGTGTATACGGTGGCGATCGGGCTGAGTATGGCCGCGACCGCGATGGTAGCCCGTCGGATCGGTGAAAAAAAGCCGGCGGCGGCGGCACATGCGGCGGCACAGTCGATCGTTCTGTCGGTGGGCTTTGTCGTACTGCTGAGTGTGGCGGGAGCCTTGCTGGCGTCGTCGATCCTTCGCGTGATGGGTGGAAGCCCGTTGACCATAGCGATCGGAACGCCCTATACCCGCATCCAGTTCGGCGGGAGCATCGTGATCGTGCTGCTATTCCTGATCAATGGGATCTTCCGCGGCGCCGGCAATGCCGCCATGGCAATGTGGTCGTTATGGATTGCCAACGGCTGTAATATAATTCTTTGCCCGATCCTGATCCATTTTTATGGGGTCCCCGGCGCGGCGATCGCCACCACGGTCGGGCGGGGCATTGGCGTTATATTCCAATTGTATTACCTGTTCCGGGGCAGCCCTATGCTGCCAAAGATCAGCGGGTATTTTAAACCGGACTGGCCGGTCATTTGGGACTTGCTGCGGGTTACGCTTTCCGGATTCGGGCAATTCTTTATCAACTCGGCGAGCTGGATCGTGATGACCCGGCTGATAGCCCAGTTTCAGGATGTAGCCATCGCGGGTTACCAGGTGTCGATCCGGATTTTGTTGTTTTTTTTGCTGCCGGCCTGGGGGATGGCCAATGCGGCATCGACACTGGTCGGACAAAGCCTGGGCGCGAAGCTTCCTGACCGCGCAGTAAAGGCCGTCCGGACAGCTGCCCTATATAATGGCATATTTATGGCTGGTGTAACCTTGCTCTTTCTGGTTGCTTCCCGGCCGATCGTTGCCTTTTTGAATAACGACCCGAATGTGCAGGCGATGGCGATCCGGGCTTTGCGGATTATTACCCTGGGGTATGTCTTCTATGGGGTGGGGATGGTGCTGACGAATGCGTTCAATGGGGCAGGGGATACATTTACTCCTTTAATAATCAATCTGTTCTGCTTTTGGGCTTTCCAAATACCCCTGGCCTGGCTGCTGGCGAATTACTTTAAATTCGGGCCGCAAGGGGTGTTCGCCGCCATCCTGCTGACCGAATCCAGCCTGACGGTAGTAAGTTTTGTCGTATTTAGGCAGGGTAAATGGAAAAAGGTTAGGATATAAGGGTATACTCCGTCCCGGTAGAATTATTGCTCATAAAATATTGAAAGTTTTCATAAAAGATTCTTGCACAAGTAGAAAATAGATAATATTTTACATTCCCCCCCGTTTTAAAATAGGCATTTGCCAAAATACAACGAGCCGGAGGGCGGACCAATACCCTTGAAAACCCCTTTAAAGGCACAGATATTAAAACCTTTGAAACATGCGTCGCAGGAATTTGAAACCGTTGGTCTGGTGTGTCTGGATCGCATTATTGCTCCCGGTCAACGCGTTACTGGCTGGTGGGGGTACACCCGTAAAAAGTCATAGCAGCGCCGCCAAAGCGGCGAGGGAAGCTGCCCTTTCGGAGGAGGTGACAACCCTTTATGAGCAATTCAATTTGCAGGAGATCGGGTTGACAAAGAAAGCATTTCATTATGCGTTGAAGGGGTATCACTATTTATTGGATCATCACTGGTTGAACAATCCCAATGTTTTATCGATTTGTGATATGAGCCAATCCAGCCGTAACAAGCGGTTGTATGTGCTGGATATGGAGAACAAGACCGTCCTGGTCAATACGTATGTCGCACATGGCCGGGCTTCCGGTGCTGAGTTCGCGCGGTCTTTCTCCAACAGTCCTTCTTCCCGCAAGAGCAGCCTGGGCTTCTATGTCACAGAAGACACCTATTATGGAAGCAATGGGCTTTCATTGAGAATAAAAGGGATGGAAAGAGGATTCAATGACAGGGCGTTTGGACGGGGCATCGTCGTCCACGGCTCGGAGTATGTCGGCCCTGATTTCCTGCAAATGAATCAGTTCTGCGGCAGAAGCTATGGTTGTCCGGCCGTTCCCGCGGATGAGTCGGAGAATATCATTGATCTGATGAAGGAAGGAACTTGTTTGTTCGTTTATTATCCAACGCAAAGATACCTCGTCCGATCGAAGATACTTAGTTACTAGCATGGACGCACACTTCAGATGGTTTGAAGGTGAAAAAGCTCAATTTAGGTTCGTACCCTATGATTGGGCTTTTCTTTTTGTCCGCGCCTGATCGCGTTGTCCGCGCCTGATCGCGGAAGCCGCTTCGCGGGGCCTATGAGAAGGGCCCATACCACCCGATAAGCTGCGCCAGCATCCCGACAAACAACCCCGACCAGACCTCGAAAGTACTGTGGTTTCCGACCGTCAGCCTGGACGTCGCGACAAGCCCGGTTATCCCTACGGCAAGGGCAAGATAGAGCCCCGAGGCGTAATTGTCGGTAAAAGTGAACAGGAAAAAGAACATCAGGGCATTCCCAAGCGCCACGGTATGAATGCTGATCTTGAACCAGATATTGCAGAAGAACGCGAAGATCAATGCCAGGAAGGACCCCGCCAGGAACTGGACGGCAATAAGGGGCGTATCGGGGATATTTTTGAAAGTATACCAGGTCCAAAAGTAAAAGATCATGGCGACGATATAGGGGACGATACGTTCCTTTTGGTCGTGGAGGTACATGGAAGTAACAAACAGCTTCAGCCGCCACATCAGGAATACAGAGAATAGCGGGAATAGGGCACTATTCAAGACGATCGAAAGAAATCGCAGTACGTGGGTCGGGTGATCGTACTCCGAAAAGGCCATCGGATGGACAAAGATCAGAAAAGCCATCACATAGCTACTGATAAAGAGCGGGTGGAAGACGTAGGAAAAAAAGCTTGCGGTGAACCGCGTCAATCCGGTCGTTGGGCCAGTCATAGATGAGGTTTTATAGTTCCTTTCGCAGCCGGGCCACGGGAATGTTCAATTGTTCCCGGTATTTTGCCACCGTTCGGCGAGCGATGTTGTATCCTTTGTCCTGCAAAAGTTCGGTCAGTTTTTCGTCGCTAAGCGGTTTCTTTTTGCTTTCGCCCTCTATCAGATCGCTGAGGATCTTCTTAACCTCGCGGGTGGATACTTCTTCCCCGCTGTCGGTGCTGAGCGATTCGCTAAAGAAGAATTTTAAACGGTAGGTCCCGAATTCGGTCTGGACAAATTTGCTATTGGCCACCCGGCTTACTGTAGAGATGTCGAGCGCCGTCCGTTCGGCAATATCCTTGAGGATCATGGGGCGGAGGGTCGTCTCGTCGCCGGTAAGAAAGAAATCGTGCTGGTATTCCATGATCGTGTGCATGGTATTGAACAAGGTCTGCTGGCGTTGTTTGATGGCATCGATGAACCACTTGGCCGCGTCGATCTTCTGCTTGATGAACAGGACGGCCTCCTTCTGGCGTTTGTCCTTTTTGCTGCCGCGGTCGTATTCCTTCAGCATTTCCTTATACCCTTCGCTGATCCGCAGGTCGGGCGCATTTTTTGAGTTGAGCGAAAGCTCGAGCTTGCCGGCGTTGTTTGCAATAAAAAAATCCGGGATGACATAGCTTTCGTTCTTGTTGGCTTCGCCGACGTCACCGCCGGGTTTTGGATTCAGCTTGATGATCTGGTTGATGACGTCTTTCAGCTGGTCGTCGGTCAGGTTGAGACCGCGCTGGATCTTGTCGTAGTGTTTCTTGGTGAATTCGTCAAAATAGTTGGAGAGGACATCGATCGCCGTATCGACGGCAGTAGTGCCGTTCTTTTTCCGGTTAAGCTGGTTCAGCAGGCATTCCTGCAGGTCCCGCGCCGCAACACCAGGGGGATCGAACTGCTGGATCTTTCCGATCAGCGACTCGATTTCCTCTTCGGTTGTTTCGATGTTTTGCCGGAAAGCGAGGTCGTCGGCGATGGATGCCGTTTCACGCCGGAGGTACCCGTCATCGTCGATGCTGCCAATGATCTGCTCGGCAATCTTCCGGGTACGATCGTCGATTACCAGCATGCCGAGCTGGTCCAAAAGGACCTCATGAAAAGAGGTCTCTACCCTATGCGGTACGACGCGATCTTCATCTGCGTCGGGATAGTTGTCGTCGCGGAGCTTGTAATCCGCTACGTCATCATCGTATTCGCTGACATATTCGCTGATGTCGATGTTGTCGTATTCGTCCTCACTGCCGTCCTTTTCCTCAAATTCCTCCCCGGTCTCGAATTCGTCTTTTAATTCCTCGCTTCCATCCTCGTTGTCTTCAGTCACTTCCAGCGCGGGATTCTCCTCCAACTCCTCCTTTATCCTTTCTTCGAGGATGGCCGTGGGGACCTGCAGGAGCTTCATCAGCTGAATCTGCTGCGGTGAGAGCTTTTGGAGTAGTTTTTGCTGTAATGATTGGCTTAAAGACATGTAATTCAGGGGTTTTTCTCTAGCCCTATTCTCAGTCTTCCGAAAAAGGGCCGCGAACCACAAAAATCAGGCCGTAAATTTAAGTAAAAAAGGAGGGACTACCAGTGCAACGAAAAAAAACTTTTCTTGTTGTATGTTTCTCAATACTTATCAACTCGCTATGGGCGCAGATTGCACCGCCGGGAGTGTTGAAAAATCGTGAATTGGACCTGGTTCCGCGCCGGGATTCCGTGTCACTACTGCACCCCCGGCTAACTACCAAAACCATTTACCAGTACCCGGGCCGATATTTTTATCCGGAGGATTATAGCAGCTACTATGTCAGCCACCTCGGTTTTTTCTGCAAAAAAGAACTCCAGTTGGAGGACAAAACGCATCTCCCGGTGAGGTTCCGCCTTGGATCCTTACAGGAAGTCAACCGACTGGAAGGTAAACCTGGCTGGTAAAGCCGGTCACACTGGCGTGCCGGCGCGCGAAACCACTTTCCTGATCGCCGCCGCGATCTTCTCCCCTTTTTCCCGGGTCTGTTCCTCCGTCCAAAGCAATCCGATCGCCGTCGACACACACCGGCTCATGATCCGGTCACTGGCTGCGAAGTCGACGCGACCAAGCGCCAGCAGCGCCTTTTGCTGCGCATCGGTAAGCGGGTAAAGACTCGCCGCCTCCTTGAGATGGTCCCATTTCCGGATATAATGCCAGTTATTGTCGTACCAATAAAAATTACCGGCGAGGACGCCGGAATCCTTTAACTCCTGCACCACCGCCCGCGTGATCTCCTCCGTCGGCAGCAACCACGTGAGAAAGCTGCAAATATCGCCATCGGGGTCGGGGATGTGGCGGAAGGAGACCTCGGGCACCGCGGCCAGAATGGCCTTCAGCTCCCGCTGATTTTTCCGCTGCAGCGCAAGAAATTGATCCAGTTTCCGGACCTGCGCCAGACCCACAGCGGCATGCAATTCGGAGATGCGGAAATTATAGCCGATGAAGGGATGGAGGTCGGCGCCGCGGTCTACCCCTTTGTGATCATGGCCATGGTCGGCATACGCATCCAGTTTCGTATAGAGCTCCTGGTTATTGGTGATAACCGCCCCGCCTTCGGCGCAGGTGACGATCTTGACAAAGTCGAAAGAGAACGTTCCCGCATGGCCGATCGTGCCGAGGTATTTGCCTTTATAGCGACCGCCGAAGCTTTGACAGGCGTCCTCGAGCAGGATCAGGTTATGTTCCTTACAAATCTGCAGCAGCGGGTCGAGATCGGCCATCGCGCCGCACATATGGACGGGCATAACGCATTTGGTGCGCGGGGTAATGGCCCGGCGGACGGCTTCGGGGTCAAGCGTCAACGACTCATCTACGTCGACAAGGACCGGAACCGCCCCCACGCTGAGGATACATTCAAAACTGGCCACAAAAGTAAAGACGGGCATGATCACCTCATCCCCGGCGCCGATACCAAGGGCGGCATAAGCAGCCGTAAGCGCCGCGGTCCCGCTGGAGACAAGCTGAGCGTGCCGGACAGATAGTTGCTGACAGATCTCGGCCTCCAACTCCCGGGACTTCCAGATACCCTTGCGCGGGCCGTCAAAGCCGTAACGCATGAGGATACCGGTCTCGAGGACATCGTTGACTTCTTTGCGTTCTTCAGGGCCGAACAATTCAAAACCGGGCATATACCTAAATAATTTTAGTGGTTCGTGCCCCCAAAGTTAGAGAAAACCAGCGGAACCGGGTCACTCTCCACGTTGGTCCGGCTAATCGCCGTCACAAAATAAAAACGCGGCGTCCCCTTGTTCTCCGTAGGGACACCAATCGTAAATTCCGCGACAGGATCATAGGGAACAAAACGAAACGCCGGCCTTGTCGACGCCGGCGACGATGCCGAGTCGGACTCATAAATGGCATAGCCGCGCAGCCAATCCTGCGGATCTCCGGGATCGAGGAAAGCGGTTGCCGTGCCATCCTGTTGATTCGTTTCGACATGGAATCGCGGCGCGTGCGGTTTGACGGAATCGATCCAGGGCATCGGGGGGATCAGGGCGGGATAGTGGTAATAATTGTTCTGCAGACTGTCGCACCAGCCATTCGGGTTGGACTCAAAAGACCGGCTGCTGAAGAAGACCGCCCCCTGAATAGCGGAATAGGTACGCAAGACCTCGATCTGCCGGGTCAGCTGCGCGGAGTCACGCCAGGCCGGCCTGACGGGGCTGCTGAGCGCAAGAAAAGGCGCGAGGCCAATGTAACATTGCCGACCGTATGAATGCCGCGCCCACCAGTCAACCAATAAGGCATATGGCGCGCGGGGATGGCTGAATTCGAAATAGATCTGTGGGACGACATAGTCGATCCAGCCGTTTCGAAGCCAAAGAAGGATATCCGCATAAAGGTTGTCATAATCGGTTATGGTCTGCGTGTTGCTGCCCTCGGGGTCCTTGTCAATATTTCGCCAGATGGCAAAAGGGCTGATCCCGAATTTGCAATGCGGCTTTATTTCTTTTATAGCCTTGCTGATACTAAGGATCACCGAATCGACATTGGCACGGCGCCAGTCGGCTTTCGACAGCCCGTTTCCATACCGGGCAAAAGAGCGGTTGTCCGGGAAGTCCTTGCCGGGAGGTCCCCCCTCTTTGATGTCATAGGGATAAAAATAGTCATCGAAGTGCAGCGCGTCGATGTCATAACGGCGAACAATATCCCGGGCAATCTCCGTAACATACTGTTGCACTTCGGGAATACCGGGGTCGAAATAGATCGTCTTTTCGAAACGGACAAACCATACCGGGTGCTGCCGCGTGATATGATCGGGCGCGATCGAAGATTTCCCGATAGTATGTACGGCGCGATAGGGGTTGCACCAGGCGTGGAACTCCATTCCGCGTTTGTGGGTCTCTTCGATCATAAATTCCAACGGGTCGTAGTAAGGAGACGGCGCCTGTCCCTGAATGCCGGTCAGCCACTCACTCCATGGCTCGTAGGGCGAAGGATAGAAGGCATCTGCGGCGGGCCTGATCTGCACGACGACGGCGTTCAACCCGTTGCGCTGATGCATGTCGAGGAGGCGCGTGAACTCCACTTTCTGGCTGTCTACAGGAAGGCCTTTTTGGGAAGGCCAGTCGATATTTTCGACCGACGCCACCCAGGCGGCGCGGAATTCGTATTTGGGCTGCGCCATCACGAAAACCGGCAGAAAGAAGAAGGCGAACAGCACCGCGACGCGACGTGCGGGATATGGACTAATTTGGCGCATGTACAAGGGCGAAAAGGGTGTAAAGATGATGAGCTTCGTGGAGCAGGAAGAATTCGGTCCAGTCAACGACGGTCAGGAGCCCGAACCGGGGGTGGAGCCCTGTCCTCTTCAAAAACGACTCGTCGGCGTCGCCGAGAAGCGTGAGAATGCGGGACCGGTCGTCGTCGATCTGATCCAGCAACGACGCCGAGGAGCGCTCAAGATAGCCCGGGAACAACGGGTCTTCTTCGGCAACATAACGGCCAAATGCGGGGCCGGGCTCGCGAAGGATTCGCCCCAGCCGCTCGATAAAGACG
>Ga0206918_1099_pt1 | contig 19998 bp, 21 predicted proteins | sample Alteio_BWOrgHeat_69_FD_152950 | JGI IMG/M metagenome (GOLD analysis project Ga0206918, IMG submission 152950) | Enriched cells from forest soil in Barre Woods Harvard Forest LTER site, Petersham, Massachusetts, United States -... | ecosystem: Environmental > Terrestrial > Soil > Temperate forest >... | reverse complement strand
TGGACGAGAACATGCCTTAGGGCTGCGCTTGCTCCAAGATCCTGGTGTGAATGCCGTTTTCGCTTATCCGGGAAATCCGGGGATGAAAAGAACGGCTGGATTAGTTCCTTTGGGAGCGGATGGCGCTCCGAGTTTCGAAAAAGCCTTGGCCATCGTTCGGGATGAAAAAATCAATCTAGTGGTGATTGGTCCCGAGTGGCCACTATTTCAAGGTTGGGTGGATCGTTTTACTGCGGAAAAAATTGCAGCTTTTGGACCAAATCAAGCGGCAGCCTTTCTCGAAGAATCTAAAATTAAATCAAAGCTCTTCATGAAAGAGTGTAAGATTCCTACGGCAGATTTTATCGTTACTCATACTTTGGAAGAATCGGTCAGAGCAATCGAGTCGAATCCCACGTGGGACGGCTACGTATTAAAACTTTCCGGACCAGCCTTGGGGAAGGGCGTGATCGTCACTTCTACGAAAGAGGACGCGATCGTCGCAGCGACGAATTTCTTTAAACATCGGCCACCAGGAATTGAAGAAGGACTCGTTGTCGAAGAAAAAATTAGCGGCAAAGAGGTTGCCCTTCAAACGTGAGTCGAATCTCGTCCATGCCGATCGAATCCACGAGCATGATCTCGCGATTTGAATCAAAGGCAAACTCAAGCTTTCCATCCCACAATTTCAATCCCGCATCTTGAAATACCTTCTTCAGAAGTCCCGCGATTTTTCCGGTGACATCAAGAAGCGCCTGCCACTCCGCTCCGTTCATGCCCGCTAGCAACTTTGCTTCTTCGCGAGTGAGCGGACGATCCATGCGCTCGAGTTTGGTGGTAAAATCGATGAGAGGCTCCGCAAATTCTTGCCCTTCCGTATATTTTCCCGGAAATTTTTTCAAGAGTGACGAACCCTTCGGAACACCGAAACGATAAATCACTTCGAGTGGAATCAGAATATTGCTCGGGCGTTTCTGGTAGATTTCAATATTATCTCGCGGAACATCGACCGACTTTACGATCAGATCTTCTTTGCCATCGCCACGACCCACGTAATGGGTTTTAATCCCTTGCTTCTCCAGATAAGTGAGAAGCAGGTCGCCCATCGTTGCCAGCGACTTCCCTTTTTCAGGAATCAGGTCCGGCATCTCACCCCAATCAAAAATGGAGTAACGATCGGAGAAGCGAAACATCAATTGGCCCGTGGCGTGTTCATAAATATCTTTTACAGAACCCTTGTGCAACAGTTTGAACGACTGACTAGGACTCATGCGCAACCCCCTCGCGAACTGGATAAGGATAATCACCACTCAAACACGCATTGCAAAAGCTCGTGCCTTTCAAGGCCTGAGTCAGATCATCCATTGTTGAATAGAAAACACCGTCTGCACCTAGAAAATCAGAAACTTGTTCCGGCGTGCGACCATAAGCAATCAGTTCTTCGCTGCTCGGAAAATCAATGCCGTAATAACAAGGATGAATCACCGGCGGACAAGTACTCGCAAAATATATTTTTCCCGCTCCATGTTGTTTCAAGAGCTCGATGATTTTACGAGAAGTGGTTCCGCGCACGATGCTGTCGTCGACGAGCAAAACGTTTTTCCCTTTGACGAGTTCATCGATCACCGAAAACTTAAGACCGACCGCGAGTTGGCGTTTGTCTTGCCCACTGGTGATAAAACTTCTCTGCACGTATCGATTTTTGATCAGCACTTCACGAAATGGGACCTTTAATTTTTCAGCGAGGGCGATGGCAGCGGGGCGACTGGTATCAGGCACCGGCGCCACGACATCGATATTCAAATTTTTAGGAATTTGGAGACTCAGCGATTCACCGAGCTTCAAGCGTACTTCGTACACGTTTTTATTTTCGAGGGTCGAATCCGCGCCCGAGAAATAAATCCATTCGAACATACAAGGGAGCGCTTTCTTCTCCATCAACATGCGGGTTTGCACTCGCCCGTCTTGATCGATCCAGATTACCTCGCCTGCGCGGATGTCTCTCTCTACTTCATAGCCCAAAAATTTGAGTGCACAGGTTTCAGACGTCAGACAGTAAAGCATCTTTCCGCTATCATCTTTTTTCTTCCCCAATACGAGTGGGCGTAATCCGTGAGGATCTCGGAAGGCAAACATTCCGTCGCTACCCAAGAGCCCCACCACGGAGTAACCGCCCTCTACTTCATTGAGAACTGTTTTGACGGAATCGCAGAGACGATCAAATATCTTTTTTTCTGAAGAAGTGCGTGAATAAGACTCGGCCATCAAATGCAGAATCATTTCCACGTCGTTATCGCTCATGAAAAAGCGTTGAGTGGATAAGAGCTTATTTCTCACTTCGTGATAATTAGACACGTTTCCGTTGTGAACCATGGCGAGTCCGACCGGTAAAGACAGAGCCATGGGCTGCAGATCAGAATCTTTGTTTTCGCCGATGGTTGAATAACGAGTGTGACCAATAGCGCTCATGCCACGCAAACGATCGAGGTCTTTCTTTTCAAAAACCTGGGAGACTTGGCCACTATTTTTATGAAGGTGAAATTTTCCCGGATGGGCTTCGGAACTCAGAATGCCAGCGGAGTCTTGTCCTCGATGCTGTAACATCAGGAGTGCTTGGTAGGCCTCTTTGGACGCCTGTGGCGTGCCGAAAATTCCGACTATTCCGCACATAAAATTCTCCGTGAATCTTGTGCAAAAGTTATCACAAAATTTTTAAAAAGTACGAACAAATAATATTTTTTTGACGGTTTAATGTTGAAGCTCGTTCGTGAATCTATTAACTTGTGTGTATGCAAATTAAAGTAGCGATCGTGATGGGTAGCGATAGTGATTGGCGTGTCATGAAAAAAGCCAAGGAGATCCTGGATTCATTTGAGATCCCTTCGGTTTGTAAAGTGGTTTCGGCTCACCGAACCCCGGAGGATATTTCTCCCTTTCTCAGTGAATCCGAAAAGGCTGGCGCCAAAGTCGTCATCGCCGGCGCCGGAGCTGCCGCTCACCTCGCAGGAGTCCTCGCCTCTTATACCCTACTTCCAGTGATTGGAGTTCCATTGAATTCTACGCCGATGAATGGAATGGACAGTCTATTAGCTACGGTTCAAATGCCGGAAGGTATTCCGGTAGCAACTGTAGGTATAGACAACGCCGGAAACGCAGCGCTTCTTGCAATTCGAATGTTAGCAATGACCGATCCCGCGATTCTGAATCGGCTCAATGCATACAAAGCCGAAATGGTAGCGAAAACACGCAAGAAGAGTGAGAACTTAAAATGATTTCTCGTTATGCAGTTCCCGCGGTGACCGACATCTGGAGTGAAGACACTCGATTCAAAAAGATGCTCGACGTGGAACTCGCCCTTCTCGAAGTTCTGGAAACTGAGGGAACGATTCCATCAGGTACTGCGGCAGCGTTTAAAAACGTAAAGATCAGTCCTGCGCGCATTCAGGAGATCGAAGCACAAACCCGCCACGACGTGATTGCCTTCTGCACGAGCATTACCGAACAAGTAAAACCGGATCTTGCCCGTTATTTCCATTTCGGCGTCACATCTTCAGATGTGATCGACACGGCGATGTCTCTCCAGTTGCGAGACTCTCTCACGCTCGTCGTTCAAGAACTCACGAATCTCATTGCTGCCTTGGACGGCCAGGTTCAAAAAACCAAAGATCTATTAGCACTCGGACGCTCTCACGGGATGGCGGCTGAGCCGATGGTGTTTGCTCAGAAGTTTTTATCCTTTCGGGTAGAACTGGCGAGACGCCTCCATGATTATCAGTCTATTATTAATACAGAGATCACAGGGCAAATCTCGGGTGCAGTTGGTAACTACAGCGTGCTCACGCCGAAGATCGAAAAAGCGGTTCTCCAAAAATTAAAATTACCGGTAGAAGCAGTTTCGACCCAAGTGATTCCTCGTGATCATTTGGCAAAGATCGTCGCCATCGGCGCGTTGACGGCAAGCGCCCTCGAACGCGCAGCTGTGGAAATCAGACATCTCCACCATTCCGATATTTCTGAGGTGCATGAAGGATTTAAACCTGGCCAAAAGGGTTCGTCTACGATGCCTCATAAGAAGAATCCAATCTCGGGTGAAAACATCACTGGCCTTGCCCGTGTGATTCGTTCTCATCTAGAAATCGCCTTGGAAAATATCGTGCTCTGGCATGAACGGGATATTTCTCATTCATCGGCAGAACGCCTCTACCTCCCGGATCACTTCGGCTTGCTCGTCTATTCTTTGAAACGCATGACCGGGACAATTAACGATCTTGAAGTCCACCGTGAGCATATCGAAGAAAAGGTGAAGAAGAATTTTACGACGCTATCTAGTTTGATTTTGCATGAGTTGATCGCGCAAAACTCCGTCACGCGCGAGACTCTCTACTCTTTGGTGCAAGAAGCGTCTTTTCAAGCGAAGTCTCTCGATGAAATGCTTTCTTTATTAAAGACTAGCCTTGCCGCGAAGGGACTGAAGGGTGATTTCACTCGCCTCAGCTGGGATGCCATCCGCGAGACTTATTTCAGAAACTTTGAAGAAGTGTTGAAGCGTAGCTAGTTCAATCGCGATGCCGTGACGGACTGACGGCGAAAGATAAATTATCCATCCTATCTGCTGCAAGTATTAAATTTGCTGGCATTGCTGGCATTGCTGGCATTGCTGGCATTGCTGGCATTGCTGGCAAATGAAAATGCAGCATATTTTCCGGTCTTTCAAAATGTTTTTTGTGTTTTCTTCACTTCGCGCGCGAAGTGAAAAAATGGCCAGATCTCATCGAGACCCAGCCACATTCTTTTCAATTTTATTTTTTAATTCTTACTCTTGATCAGCTGTACTTGCATCATCAGCATCTAAGTGATGACCACCGCCGTGTCCACCACCGGATGGGTGACCACCGCCGCCGCTTGGATGACCGCCACCACCACTAGGGTGTCCACCACCGCCGGATGGTGGATGTCCACCGCCGCCGCCACCTGGATGAGGTGCTGGAGCTGGATGTCCGCCACCACCTGGGTGTGGAGCTGGTCCTGGATTCGGATGAGGCGCGGGACCAGGATGTGGTCCTGGGTTTGGACCAGGATGTGGTCCTGGGTTTGGACCAGGATGTGGTCCCGGATTTGGACCAGGATGCGGTCCCGGATTTGGACCAGGGTGCGGTCCCGGATTTGGACCAGGGTGCGGTCCTGGATTTGGACCAGGGTGTGGTCCTGGCATTGGTCCACCACCTGGTACATGCACCGGTGGATGATATGGTCCCGGTGTTCCTACTGGTGGATGATATCCACCGGGGCCACCGACTGGTCCGCCGCCTGGAACGTGAATTCCACCGTTAGGATAGTGTCCTGGATATGGAAGTGGTCGCGGTCCATTCGGACATTGAGGATAACCATGTCCCGGATAAGGATAATTCGGGAATTCATGATGTCCGCACCCGTAGCCCGGGCGGCCCACAAAAATTCCATAGATCACACGATGTCCGTAGTGGGGATATTCGTATGGATACATATACGGCCACGGGCAAGGATAAACTGCCGGTGCTTCTGGAAATGGATATGGATAGTAGACACGTCCTGGGTAAGGGCGGGTCGGCCAATCGTGAACAATGATCACTGGCGGATCTTGAACTGCTACGAGTTCGTTCAAGCTGAGAACAAACACTTCACCGTTCGCGTACATTAATTCGGTCTGACCATTTTCGAAAATATCAGTAATCGTTCCGATCACTCCATCAGTGTCTCGCACTTTGTCGCCGGTGCAGAAACCGTAGAGGCACTGAACTTCGCGAGCAAGATACTGGATGTCCATCGTGTTACGAGTTCCATCGTCGTATTCCACAATCGCCATGTAGTTCGAATAGATCTGCTGGATGAACCCGGTGGCATTTCTATAATCGATCACGCGATCGTTAATACAAATGGAAGACTGATCATCACGGACCGCACATTGTTCGGTTGGTGATGGTGGTGTGGTTGGTCCAGGAGTGCCTTGCGCATGGGCAATGCTACTGATGGATGTCGCTGCAGTGATAGCGAGCGATAAAAAAAACAGATGTTTTTTCATGATACCCCCGAGAGTTTTTGCTCTCCATTGTTGTAGCGGTTTGCTCGATAGAATTACGAATGTAGGTATTGGTCCACAGTATGCGTAGCAACGCAAAAGCGAGCGCAATAAATGCCCCGTAACACTAAAGAGAACCACCGTTAGTCGTTCTCTCTCGAATAGTTGAATTGAACCGCTGTGGACGATCCATTTCCCTACTCAGAATGTCACTTCTTCTTTCATAAATACGCCCGACTCAGTGAATTGTAAACGTCAAAAAAATACTCTGACTTTTTATCCTCACTTTGTCTACGCCGCTTTCGGATGACGCGTAGTTCGAATCACTGGTCGAGGTCGAGCAACATGACTAGCATCATGGTGCTTGATCCATTCATACGAAAGGACAATTAGCCCCGGAATAAACAAAATTGCCGCATGCAAAATAATCATCCAAACAAATAATCCTTCGTTCATGAACCACATAGGACCTCCTGAGAGATGTGACCTTCTCGGAGATTTGAAGTGCATAACTTAGGCCAGTTAGTTGGATCTAAAAGAAACTAGTTCCTAGCGTGTCCGGCAATCTCGGCATTTTCTGTTCTGGAAACTTACCGGTGAGACTCTCAAGAAAAGCGACGATGTCGGTCACTTCGTCACTCTTCAATTCTTTATTGAGCTGCATCTTCGCCATCACCCGAACCGCTTCATCCAAGGTCTTTACACTTCCGTTGTGAAAGTACGGTGCAGTCACCGCAATGTTTCTCCACGTTGGAACTCGCCAGAAATGCTGGTCGCCTTCGGTCTTCGTTGCTTCGAACTTACCGAGGTCTTTCACGAGATCATATTTTTTCTCATAGTCGGATCCTGGGAAGACCGGAAATTTTTGAAAGAAGCCGGTACCTTCGGGCAAGGCCGGTCCTGCAAAATTTCCACCCATGTGACAAGAGGTGCAGCCAACCGTTTGAACGGTGGCCATTCCGCGAATCGCTGCCGCGCTCATCGCCTTTTTATTTCCCTTCACGTACAGATCGTAAGGGCTATTCGGAGTAATCAAGGTTCTTTCGTACGTAGCAACCGCCTTCGCAAAGTGATCGATCGTAATGTCTGTGCCACTCTTCACTTCTTTAGGAAATGCTTTCTTAAACTCATCGACGTAGCCTGGAATTTTTTTGATTCGATCAACCACAAAACCGTGATCGGCCATCGCCATCTCTACGGGATTGGTCAAGGGTCCCTTCGCTTGTTCTTCTAGACTCGGCATGCGCCCGTCCCAAAACATCACCGAAAGAAAAGCAGAGTTCCAAACTGTCGGCGCTGAACGACCGCCATGTTTTCCATTTACACCGACAGAGGTTGGTAAATTGTCAGTCCCGCTCCCCATCACATTGTGACAAGAGTTGCAGGAGACGCTTCCATCGAGCGACATCCGGGGATCGAAGAAAAGTTTTTTGCCCAACTCCACTTTCACCGGCGACATCGGATTATTTGCCGGCACGGGCGGTTTCGCGGGAAGCGGATCAGCGAAGGACGGGATACCCAGAAAGAAAACTACAGCAAAAATTTTGTTCATCTATTGAGTTTCGCAAAATACGGCGAGAAATCAATGGAAAATCATTTTGTGTCGGCATTAATGATATCGGGATAAAATTTCCCCAGGATATCTGTTTGGTAAGCTTTTTGAGTCGTACAGCCGTCGCCGTTGTACATCATGACCACTTCTTTAAATTTGTCAGCCAAAGTCTCCGGATGACCGTCCTTATAAGTATAACAACCGGTCTTGTATCCGCTTTCTACCAATGAAAAATTCACCTTCAGTAAGATCGCGCCGTAAATCAGCGCATACTCCGGATAGGACACCAACATCTTGGCCATTTTGAACGCTTGAGCACTGGAACCTTTGATCGAGCTGCTCGCCGGATCCAACTCCCAAAGAGGCTTATAGTTGCTACCCGTTGATTTAAACTCTCCGTTTTTTTCCAGACAGTCGTCGGCGATTACGCCGTTAAAATAATTGATCGCCGTGGAACGGGCGTAGTGATTGCCGCGGATGCCGAGTTGGTCGTCCACCTCTTCCACCGCGATCGTCGTAAATTGAGTTAATCCACGCGCACCCGTCGGACTATCCGCACGTTGATTGTAAGTGATGCTCTCTTGGCGAATCAATGAAGTGAAAACAAATGGATCGATGTGAAAACAATAAGAGACTCCGGCGATACGCTTCGCGAGATCCTTCGTTGAAATATCGTTCGGGGCGTTCGCATCGCGATTCGGGTTAATGTCGTGAATATAGGTTTCGATCAAAGGTGCAGCGACGCTGGGCTCGATGAATGGTTTTGAGGAATCCAAAATCCATTCTTGGTCCACGTAAGTGGAGGAAAATACGCCATTAGCAGAGTACTCACCTGCACGCACTACGGGCGCGAGACACATACTGATCAGGACAAGACACGCGATCATCAATTGAGAATTCTTCATAGGCGGGGTTCTTTTACCCTACTTTTCATTAAATGAAAACCATTTAATTATATATTAATTATTTAATAAATAACCCCTGAGAATGATTGGGGTTTTAGAAAAGACTAGGGCGGTTTTGGTTGGCTCGACAGAACTCGAATCTGCGACCTCGTCCATGTCAAGGACGCGCTCTAACCAACTGAGCTACGAGCCAACAACCAGAAAAACCGACTACCGGGCTTTGCTGCGCGGTATTAGCCTCCAAAACTAACGAATAGGCCCTGATCAGTCAAGTAGTTTGAACATTGCGAAAACGCATAAAACGCGCTAGAAAGACGCCCAAGGGATAGACGCAGATGCGTCAAGGGGGATTCATGAAAAACACGGGGATTAACTTCGTTTCGATTCTAGGACTCACGCTTTCTTTCTTCAACTTCAACACCGCACAAGCTCAGGAACATTTTAGCGGCGCGGACGCTCACGATCCATATTATCAAATTGCTCAAACCACGACCGAAATCAAATCCGTTCAAGAAACACTGATCTCTCCGGAAGACGTCCGGCGCCTGAGCATGAACGAAGAATCACTCTCCGTACCTCCGATCGGTGTAGATCCGATGGCCATTTCTCAGCTGCTCACCACCGTTTGGGACATCATCATTCAGGGAAAACCAGTGGGAAACGTCCAATACAAAAACGCAACTGCACTCCCCAATTTAGCCGACGGAAAATGGGAAATGCTGACCGGTTGGAAGACCCAACGATCCATCACCTACGGAGTCTCCACTACCAACATGATGGGGATCAAGACCGTGGACCTCGAATACAAGGTTGAACTTCTTTACGGCGGCAGCGTAAATGGCAAGGGCCGTTACATCGCATCTGCGCGCATTGTACCCACCAAAGTAGATCTAAAATGGGGCTATAACCTGGACCTCAGCGTTCAAGTTCCGGTGATCATCAATATCAATACCCAAGACGACCCATTGGCGGCGCTCCGCATGGACGCGACCTATAAAATTTCAACTCTCGTTCAAAGTCACTCGGAAAACCATAGCTATGAACTCCATGGTGACGGCTTCATGAGCGCCGATGGAAAGCAGATATACACTGCTTCCAGTCGATAATTTGACTCGTTTAAAACCCTAGGGTTTCCTGTTAGCATTTTCAGATGAGCGAAAACAAACCTGAAACAGCGGCAGCAGCACCCCAACCATTCACCCCGATTGATCAACACCTGTTTGAATCACGCACCATCTTCGTCAGTGGCGAAGTGAGTTCTGAGCTTGCAGTGAAAGTGAATCGCCAGCTTCTCGCTTTGGAGCGCGTGAATCCGAATGCACCGATCGTTCTATGGATCGATTCTCCGGGCGGAGAAGTTTATTCAGGTTTCTCGATCTACGACACCGCACAATTTATCGCTCCTAAAGTCATCACTCTAGTTTCAGGACTCGCAGCCAGCATGGGTTCAGTCATCGCGCTCGCCGCAGACAAAGAAAATCGCTTTTGTTTTCCAAACGCAAAACTCCTCATTCATCAACCGCTCATTGGCGGCGCGATTCGTGGACAAGCGTCAGACTTGGAAATTCACGCGAAAGACATTATCGAGTTGAAGAAAAAAATGCACTCCCTCTATGCGGAGCGTACCGGTCATTCCAAAGATCACTTTATTGAACTCATGGAACGTGACCGCTGGATCGACCCAAAAGAAGCGGTCGAACTCGGACTCGTTTCAAAAGTGATCTCCAGCCGCAAAGAACTCGATGCAATCGTTAAAGCTAACGTATAATTGAGTTAAGCAAATCAACGAAAAACTGAATCTTTTTTTCATTTGGAACGCATCATTTTGACGCGGTCCCAAGGCATTGAATCGACTCAGTTTTTGTATTCAATTCTTTTTGTTTAAAAAAAACTTTATCGACGCGTCTCCATCATCGTGAAACGGGAGTATAATAGATGATGAAGTCAAAGGAGGACTTTCTATGAATATCAAAGTTAGTTACAGACACCTTGAATCCACTCCCGCTCTCGACGAAACCACGCGTTCTAAGTCGGAGAAACTGCAGAAATATTTTGATGGAAAGCTGAATCTATCCTGGAGTTTTTCCGTCGAGAAAAAATCCCACATTGCCCACTGCCGAATCACGGGAAATCACATGGATTTCTTCGCAGAAGCCACTACGGATTCAATCTATAGCGCGATCGACGAGGTGGTCGATGCACTGGACCGCCAGCTCCGAAAAAACAAAGAGCAGCTCAAGAATTATCATTATAAAAAAGTGACCGAAGTCGCTTAATCGCCAATTTCAAAAGTTGGTTCTCAATGCCCATTCTGGAAACCCGAACTAAGGTTAAATTAGACTAAACAAGAGTCGGTTTTCGGGATGGGCCTTTGTCTATTGCAAGGATTCGTCGTCCACACCGTGAGTGCGAATCCATTCCCCAGTCATCATTTCCGCTTGCACGATATCGGCATCACTCATGTCTTCTTCGATTTCATCGCGCACATCGATCGCCTCTTCAATTTCAGCGATGTCTGCCAAGGTTAGCCAATGATAGGCGGAGATCAAGTCCTGTTCTTTTCCAGGGGCGTTCGCGAGCACTAAGGCGAGACTAAACTGTGCGTCGGGATCACCTTGTTCGGCAGCAAGCTCGTAGAATTTTTTTGCTAACTTCAAGTCCTGCTTTGTACCTTCTCCGCTTTCATACATCCAAGCTAAATTGAATTGGGCATCGGGATCGCCTTGCTTCGCCGCGAGCGAAAACCATTTAAAGGCTTCGGCCAAATCTTTTTTAGCACCCTCGCCGCTCTCATAAATCCAACCAAGATCATACTGAGCATTGGAATCACCTTTTTCAGCAAGCGCGGTGAGTTCTTTGATATTGAGTTTCGGACTTTGTTTTTCAGTCATAATCTTAGGCACGAATTTTTTTTAGTGTTTCAATGGTTTCAATACAGGCCAGAGCCGCTTCACGGCCCTTATTGTGCGGCTCGTGCTCGCCCTTCACTGCGGAACGCACTACGGCCTGTTCGTCGGTATAGGTCGTGATGATTCCAAAAGCGATGGGTACTCCGGTAGAAAGCATGGCTTGCTGAATTCCCATCGTTGCGCCGAGGCTAATGAATTCAAAATGGGCGGTGTCTCCCTTGATCACACAGCCGAGACAAATCACGCCATCGTATTTTTTGCTTTGAGCAAGTGTTTGAGCGATCAATGGAATTTCAAAGGCTCCCGGAGCATCGATGAAAGTCACATTGGAAAGTGGAATTTCTTTCTCTTGAAATACTTTTTTTGCTCCTTCACGGAGTCCGCCGGTCACTTCCGTATTAAAACGACTCACCACTACAGCCAGCTTCATACGTTTGGCCCAATCAAGTGGTGAAATTTATCACGCTTCGTTTGAAGGTATTTAGAGTTCTCAGGATTTGCAGCAACCTCAACGGAAACCCGCTCAGTAACCTCAACGCCGAAAGCTTTGAGCTCATCCATTTTTTCAGGATTGTTGGTCAGCAATCGAACGGAATCCAATCCCATCATCAACAAAATTTTTGCGGCTTCATGATAGTGCCGTGGGTCCGGATGAAATCCTAATTCCACATTTGCTTCATGAGTATCTTTGCCCTGATCCTGAAGTGCATAAGACTGAATTTTGTTCCAAAATCCGATTCCACGCCCTTCTTGATTTTTCAGGTAAACGATCACACCACCATCCGCATTTTTGGCGATCGCATCCATCGAGTAACGAAGCTGCTCGCCGCAATCACAGCGAAAAGAGCCGAGTGCATCGCCGGTCAAACACTCCGAGTGAATGCGCACCAGGGGCTTCGGTCCTAATGCCTTTGAAAAAACTACGGAGTGTTCTGCGTTGGTGAAGGGATTCCGATAGCTTTGAATCATGAAGTCTTGCGCGCCGGCAGCAGTATAGCGATTTGGAAAACGGGCCACGTCACTCGCGAGCAACCAATTTTCCGTATGCGTACGATAAGCCACCATCTCTTCGATCGTCACAATAGGAATATGATACGTTTGAGCAAAAGCATTGAGGTCAGACTTGCGAGCCATCGTCCCATCTTCATTCATGATTTCACAAATCACGGCTGCTGGAGTGAGACCGGCCATTTTACAAAGTTCGATTGAACCTTCGGTGTGTCCGTTGCGTTCCAGCACTCCACCGCGCGCAGCTCTCAATGGAAAAATATGGCCGGGAGAAATAATATCTTTGCGAGTAGATTTTGGATCCGCAGCAACTCGAATCGTGTGGGCGCGATCCGCAGCAGAGATCCCCGTAGAAATTCCATGCGCAGCTTCGATCGAAACGGTGAATGCGGTTTTTCGTTCTGTTTGATTGTCTTGAACCATTGGTGGAAGTCCCAAGCGATCCACTTGATCGGACTCTAGGGCGAGACAAACGAGTCCACAGGCCTTACGAATTAAAAAATTAATTTTTTCTGGGGTGGCAAACTGCGCAGCCAAAACGAGATCGCCTTCATTCTCGCGATCTTCACTGTCGATCAGGATCACCATCTCTCCTTTTTGAAGAGCTTCAATCGCAACTTTAATACGTGGCGTCATTTCAGAGATCTTTGGCATATTTAGTTAATAGATCTACCTCAAATTTCATCACTTCGCCAAGGCAATGTTCCTAGACTTTCCGAAAATAAGTCGCTAGAAACGACCTATGCACCAAAGGCTGGGACTCGCGGCTAAATTTTTTATTCTTTTGCCCATTTTCGTCCCCCTGTTTTCGGCGTGCTCACCGAATCACCAAGTCATCGAGTCCTCCTATTTCACCTCAACATCACCGACTCAAAAACTCGAAGTGAGTGGCAACTGGCCAGATGAATGGTGGTTAGCAAAAACCTCTCGCGCTCTTCGCGGTGGTGATTCACTGGCCCGTACCGAAAATCCTGGAACTCTTCTCGCTCTCGGCAAAGAGAAAGTGGTCGATCAATTCCTGAAAGACCCGAGATTTGGCGATACAGTTTTGGATTTCAGCATGATGGTGCTCGGCTATCGACAAGACTTGGTGAAATACGGCGATGGCCAATATCATTATCTGGCTTTTCAACATCCCCAAGCGATCCGTGCCAGTAAAGAAGTACTTCAAGATGGAGATTTTCTCCGTATTTTCGACCTTGAGCAGGATCTTTATATGGGGCAACTTTTTTCACCTCCCCGTCCATCCGAACAACCGGAAGACGCCGTCTTAAGCGACTCTGCTCTAAGACTGAAAAATTTTAATAAAATTCAAAAAGGTTTGGATGATCTCATTGCCATGGCTGCGAAGCAGCCAACGCCCGCCAATACAGAAATCTGCAAGTTAGCCCGGGAAGCGAGCGATGCTTTTTTGAATCGGGATCTCTTGGGAACCGAATTGTTTGTTCCCTTCACACTCATGTATCGACCAGAGTATTATGGTGGTGTTCGAAACTACTGCGCGTCGACAATGAAAAAACCTTTTGATTTTGTGGACGCATTCACAAAAATCAAAAACAAGAATGCTCAGTTGTTCAATATGATTGAGCCGTTTGAAAAAGAAAAATACAAACCCACTACGGTGACGGCAATACAGAGTTTCAATATCAAGTCGCTCTTTCCAGATTACATTCATACGCAATTTAGCCCCTTGCTCACCGCGATCTCGCTGCCGAACTCTTCGACTAATTATGACCGGAAACGCGGGGCCTATATTTTAAAACGATTCCTATGTGACGACCTCACCCCGATCAATGTGGAAAACCCCAGTGTTCATGCCGGAGACGTTCACGGGAGCAACCCTTCCTGTTTTGCATGTCATTACAAACTTGATCCGATGGCCGGGTTTTTTAGAAATTATGGAAATAATTTTTTGGATTACACCGGACAAAGCAAAATTCACTTTGATGACAACGCCCAAATGCCTCTCGCCGATTACGTGAAGGCCTGGCAGCCCGATGCAGACCATCCCCTCAATGTGGGCTATGTTCGCTCTACCCAAGATCCAAGTCAGAATTATTATGGATCCTCTCTCGACGACTTGTTCACCTTTCTCAAAACTGCACCGGAAGCTCGCCGCTGCTTAGTGAGGCGGGCCTACGAATATTTAGTCTCTCCGAACCAAACCCTCGACGGCGAATATTTGGATTTTCTCACCAACGAGTTTAACGCTGACACCGTCACCTCTGGTTCGGCAATTGCTCTCAAGAATGTGTTCAAATCAATCGTCTTAGGAAAAGCATTCAGCACGCCGAACGCGGATCATGATACTTGCTATGATCGGAAACCGGGGCACTTAGATAGTGGCACCGAAGCGCCTTGCAAGGTTTCATCGATCCTCGCCCAAAACTGCGTAAAATGTCACATGTCTACGGATGACTCCGGGAATTTGGATCTCGCTCACTGGCAGAAACTTCCGGATGGTAATTATGGTTTTCCACACCTGGATGATTCAGGCGTAGCGATCCCGGCTGCCAAAACATTTCAGATGATGATTGATCGTATTGGTAGCACCGATCCAGAATCGCGCATGCCTTATTTATCGGATATGGCCAGCCAAGACCGTCAGCAACTCTTTCAATGGCTGAATGGAGCACAAAAATGAAAGTCGTCGCAGTATTTTTAATTTTGCTCTCGTCATCGACCGCAACCGCGGAAGGCAACAATGTGCTCAGGGGATATACGGTAGTCAATCGCCTCGTTCATGAACGAATTGCCCAGAGAAATGGATTTCAAGTCGGGCAATATCTCTTACCTCAGGCGGGCTCCACTCCGCAAAACGGAGACCTGTTAAGTCTCTTAGGAACTTACGATGGGTCGGACACGAGTGCAGCGTACTCGAACGGCGATCCGAATACGGTGAACATGCTTCTTTGGTATATCGATTTAAATATGTTCGCCGACGACATCGCTCTGCAATGCGCTCCTTCACTGACAGACGAACCAAAAGTTTATCCCCTCAAATTGACCAAAGATTTTTTAGCGGCACTCAAGCCCCTATGCGCTTGGCCGGCGGAAAGTGCGAAGTCGGACGCCGTCCTTTATGCATTTTGGTCTGGCATCCTAGGATTCGACGCCCCACCAGAAGAATTCCAAGCGTGGAAAAATTATTTTCTAACCGGTGCAGAGTATTCCTCGGCATCAGCGGCCAAGCTCATTTCGGCAATGAGTCTGGCGGCGATGTTTAACCCCTATTTTTTATTGGCGAACTAAATGGAAAATATCAATCGTCGACAATTTTTAAAATGGGGAGCAATCGCAGGGACAGGAGCCTTTTTCTTCCCATCCATGGTCACCAAGGCCTTAGCTAAATCCGCGTTCCAACAAAACGAGGATCCGCATTTCTTTTTAATGATCACGATGCCTCTCTCCTCCGGGCTCGATAACTCCTACCTCTTCGATGCACGACCATTGGAGATGACAAAAAACGGCATCATTCAAAACTACCGTAAATCCGGAGATCCGACACCTTGGTTAGGCTCTAACGGTATTTCCACTCTGGCAACCGACATCGTAAAACCACTGCTGCCATTCAAATCTGATTTTTCCATCGTGAACGGCGCCTTGATGGACATCGGTTTCGATGGTCACGACCAAAATATTAATTTTCTATTTACCGGTGATCCCTTCGGTGGCGAAAGTTTTGTCCCTACTTTGAATCAAGGCAATCAAAGCCCAAAAGAATTAGACGCGATTTTACGGGGGCGTTACAGTGTCACCCAAAAGAACGGCAGCCAAACCGTTCCTCTCTCGCCCAGCGGAGCGAAGAATTTGATTTCCGCCCTTCAGCGAATCCCGCCCTTAGCACCTCAATCCGATCTCTTTCAATTTCTGATGAGTCGTTTTGATGCAAATTCAAGCGGCCCAGGCGGATTTTCATCTGCATCCGGAATGATGAAAAACGCGTTCTCAAATAGTAGTCACTTGGCTGCGATGATGACTCAGATTAATGCCGATGCCACGGATTCGAATGAAAGTTTTATCAAACTGCTCGGCCAGGTGTTCCGCACTGGCGCCGCGAAATCCGGGATTTTAGTTTTAGATCAGTTTGGATTCGACACGCACGATTCGATCAGCGCGGCCAAACAGCCGGTGATGTTCGGGATTCTGATGGACACCCTCGCTTCCATTTTTGCGTCGATGAAATCCACCCCCTATGATTCCACTCGCAGCTTGCTCGACGTCACGACGGTGATGTTTTGTTCCGAGTTCAGCCGCACACTTCGCCAAAATGGCCGCCCGATCGACGACACCGGAACCGATCACAATCCACTCAACAACAGCATTCTCATCGGAGGGAAAGGCATTCGTTGCGGACAAGTCATTGGTAGCAGTGACTACGCATCTTCGACCGAAACCCTGTCTAGCGCCCACCTCTTGTTCGATAAAGGAAAATTCAAGACCATGGGTCGTCCTTTTGATTTCGATCGGGGTATTTCTAGAACAGATTTGCCTACTGAATATAAAGCGAGTGATTACCTGGGCATCGGTTCTGTGGTCAATACCATTCAAAGTGCATTTGGCGTGCCTCAGTCGCGTTGGAGACTCAGCGAACGAAATGGCGCGATTGCTCCGGTCATCAAACAATTGTTGTCTTAGCATCAGGAAGTTGTCGCTGCCTTTTCCCTTGCAAATGAGCTTTGAGCTAGGGATAATTAAGTACATAGATAGTATGTAGTCGACTTGGACTACCTAAGGGGAATGAATGAAAACTTTATTGAGAATCAGCATCGCTTTCAGTTTGGCTTTATTGTGTGTGAACTCTGCTCATGCCGGCAACGGTGCGGAGCCGGTCAGTAATCCCGATGCCATTTGCGTCGCTACCCCGACTAAACGAGGATGTCCCGTGTTTCAAATGAGCAATGGGAAACCAATGGAGTTCGATACCAAGGCAGAAGCAATCGCCTACATGAATTCTCATCCGATCAAAAACGGATCGGGAAAATCATGGCTTTGGAAAAAATCTTCCACCAATCATTGGATCCAACGCTGGCAATAAGAAGTCTTACAGTCAAATCTACAGCTGAATTCCAAGAGATGGTAAAATCTGATCGCGTAAGCCGGCTGCCGATGGCATTCCAAGATTACTTGCCGCTTTTTCCATGAGTGCGTTGATCGCTTTTTGATTTCCATCTTGAACCACGCTAGTCACTGCCACGTTCACTTCTTCTTCAGTGATGCCGGCAACGCCCATCGCGCTATTCACGACTGCTTCACGATCGTCTGCAGTCATTTGTCCTTGGACCGTCATGGACTGAACCTTGTCGGCAAGTTGAGCGAGCTCCAGAGCCTTGTCGTAGTCCATCTGGTATTGATCCGAAATGTCTTGAGCGCGGTCTGCAAGATTTTGTTCCTGCGCCTCTGCACGCTGAAGATCAGTATCGTGAGTGTCTACATCTACGCTGTTTCCAAATTGATTGTCATCGCTGGAAGTGATGCCCGGCAAACCGGTAGTGCTATCCACACAACGATTACCATCACAGGTCAACACGCCACCTTTTCCGTTTGGAAGCTGGAATCCTGTGGAGTCCGCGAGTGCGTTTTGAATCGAAAATGCGTTACCGCTGCCAGAACTTCCACTGCTGCCGGAACTTCCAGAGCTTCCGCCCGAACTGCCACCGGAACTACCACCAGTACTGCTTCCAGAACTTCCGCCGGTGCTGCTCCCTGAACTGCCTCCAGTAGATCCGCCTGTAGAACCTCCGGTGCTACCACCGGTACTTCCGCCAGTGCTTCCACCAGTACTGCTTCCAGAGCTACTGCCGGTGCTAGTTCCAGAACTGCTACCAGTACTCGTGCCCGAGCTTCCGCCGCCAACTCCAGAACTCCAGTCAGTATAAATATAACCAGTACCACTCGGATCGTTAGTATAACCGTCGGTCAAAACCCATGCTAGATAAGCGCCGTTATCGTAGTAGCAATAGCCCCAACCGTTCGGGCATCCTACGGTCACAATCACATAACCGTGATAATAATGATGAGGGGTAACCACCACCGGAGCCGGTGTATTATTATGATGATGTTTTGCACATCCAGTGGCAGCCAACAAACTCAATGCGATCAAACCTAATTTTGTATTTTTCATGTCTCAAACTCTCCGGGTTAACTCAGGATGTGATTTATAAACAAACTTTGTGTAAAAGTCAATAAAACATTAAAATTTGGGCTAAAATACTGGATTTTCGATAGCATTCTAGATAAAATGTAAAATGATCGGGTATTATTTACCTTCTCGATTTTTTCGATAAATAATACACTGATCTCCATGAATGAGGTCCTTCTCCATCAAAAACCCGTCTTAATTCGAAACTGCCGATTGGCCAGTTCCGCGGAACACGGTGAAATCATTTTGATGCCCGAAGGAATGATCAAACTCAAAGGCACGGGCGTTGAAATTGTGAGACTGGCGGATGGGAATCACACCGTTGCTGAAATGGTGAGCGTTCTTTGCTCGAAATTCGCCAACACCGATTCAGCCGCGCTTGAAAAAGACGTCACCGATTTTTTAAAACTCTTACAAGAAAAACGCGTATTGGATTTACTCACATGAGTCCCTTACCTCTTTCACTCATCGTCGAGCTGACCCATCGCTGCCCCTTGAAATGCGTGTACTGCTCAAATCCTATCGAAATGCAGAAACAACAAAGTGAAGTTTCTACCGCGGTTTGGATCCGAGTCATCGAAGACGCCGCGAAGATGGGAGTGGTTCAACTCCATTTCACCGGTGGCGAGCCCACCTTGCGTGATGATCTCCTCACCCTAGTGAAAACAGGCCGGGCCGCAGGACTCTACATTAATCTCATCACTTCAGGGATCGGCTTGAATGAAGAAAAGATCGCCTCACTCAAAGAAGCGGGGGTCGACCACATTCAACTCTCCTTTCAAGATTCCCGCGAAGCCACCGCCAATGAATTCGCCGGCGTGAAGGCTCACGCTCAAAAACTAAAAGTGGCGGCGCTCATTCGGGCCTCAAAACTCGCCTTCACCGTGAATCTCGTGATTCATCGTCAGAACATCGATCACCTCGATGAGTTGATTCGTTTTGCGGAAGAAGCGGGCGCTGATCGCATGGAAATTGCTCACACCCAGTTCTACGGTTGGGCATTCAAGAACCGCGCACGACTCATGCCTACTCGCGAGCAGGTCGAAAAAGCGGAAGTCATCATTCAAGCCGCCAAAGAACGCCTCAAGGGGAAAATTCGGATTGATTCGAATTCTTCCGATTACTATGCGAAGTTCCCGAAACCTTGTATGGGCGGCTGGGCTCAAAGTTCTTTGCTCATTGATCCTTCCGGGCGAGTCCTACCCTGCCATTCGGCGATGGTGATTCCTGAATTGGTGTTTGAAAATGTGAAAGACAAATCGCTTTCCGAAATCTGGAATCAGTCTTCGGCTTTTGAAGCCTTTCGCGGTCAAGAGTGGATGAAGGAACCCTGCCGTAGCTGCGACCGTCGCACAAAAGATTTCGGTGGGTGCCGCTGCCAGGCGTTTTTGATCACGGGCGATGCAAAGGCCACGGATCCGGTGTGTTCGTTATCGCCAGATCGAGCG